>Ga0207416_1000025_pt1 | contig 296042 bp, 300 predicted proteins | sample PaiPotPPM11metaG_FD_184107 | JGI IMG/M metagenome (GOLD analysis project Ga0207416, IMG submission 184107) | Iron sulfur acid spring bacterial and archeal communities from Banff, Canada, to study Microbial Dark Matter (Phase II) - Paint Pots PPM... ... | reverse complement strand
TCAACTTGAACACGACACTGGAAGGCTTAAAGGGTGAGTTGGGGGCCGCGGCCTCCGAGCTGCAGGGTGGGATGGCCATCTCGAGCAAGACCGTGCAGCGCCTGGCCTGCGACGGCACGTTGTGCCGGATCCTGAAAGCCGACTCAGTCGTCGTGGACGTCGGCCGAGCGACTCGAGCGGTGTCGCCGGCGCAGTGGCGAGCGCTCAAGGCCAGGCACCGCACATGCGGTGGGCCTGCGTGTGACCGGCCGGTCAACCACACGACTCCGCATCACATCGAGTTCTGGGGGCGCGGCGGTCCGAGCGACCTGCCCAACCTCCTACCGCTCTGCTACTACCACCACCGCCTCGTGCACGAGGGCGGATGGCAGGTAGTCAAGGCTGGCGAAGGCTTCCAGTTCATCCCTCCCGATCGGGTGATCGCCAGACGAGCTCGTGGGCCGGGGATGCGCTGGGCGGCCTAAGGTTTCCCTCTCCCCTTCAGGGGAGAGGGTCAGGGTGAGGGGCGAACGGAGAAGCAAAGCCGGCATTAATCTGGCGCCCATGCGCGTCGAGGAGCTCGTAACTCCAGCCCTTCTCGTCGATGTCTCCGCCTTCGACCACAACCTGGCCACGATGACGGCCGCGCTGCCCGGGCCAAGGCTCCGGCCGCACGTCAAGGCGCACAAGTCCACGGCGCTCGCCCGGCGACAGGCGGAGGCCGGTCACCGCACCTTCACGTGCGCGACCATCCGCGAGGTCGAGGGCATGGCCGCGGCCGGGCTTGGCGACGACCTCCTGCTGGCCAACGAGGTCGTGGACGCGGCGCGTCTTGGACGGATCGATGCCCGAGTCACGCTCGCGGTCGACTCCAGGGAGACGATCGCGGCTGCCGCCAAAGGCGGCGTCAAGGAGGTCCTCATCGACGTCAACGTCGGCCTCCCGCGGTGCGGGTGCCCGCCGGAGGAGGCCGGCCGTTTCGCCGAGCTCGCGCGGAAGAGCGGGTTGGTCGTCCGCGGCGTCATGGGGTACGAGGGCCATGTCGTCGGTCTTCCCGACCGCGACCTGCGCCTCGAGCTCGTGGCGCAGTCGATGGAGCTCCTTGTCCAGGCTCACCAGGACGTTGGCGGGGAGGTGATCTCCGCCGGCGGCACCGGCACCTACGACATCAATACGTGGGCGAACGAGATCCAGGCCGGCTCGTACGTCCTACTCGACACCGCCTACGCGAAGCTGGGACTTCCCATCCGCCAGGCTCTGAGTGTTCTCGCCACCGTGATCTCCGTTTCGCAGGCGGGCTACGCGGTCGCGAATTGCGGCCTTAAGGCGCTGGGGATGGACCATGGCAAGCCCGACGTCGAGGGCGGCGAGGTGATGTTCGTCTCCGACGAGCACGTCACGTTCATCCCGGGCGAGCCCGTCGCTGTGGGGGACAGGATTCGCGTCTGGCCCGCGCACGTCGACCCGACCGTCGCCTACCACGAGCGCATGCACGTGGTCAGCGACGGTCACGTGCTGGACACATGGCCCGTGGACCTGCGCGGCTGGTGAACACCGTCGTGTGGACCAACTGGGCCGGCACATACAGCTGCCGGCCTTCGCGCATCGTCTGGCCCTCCAGCGAGGACGAGATCGTCGCCATCGTGCGCGAAGCAAGAGAGCGCGGCGAGAAGCTCAAGGTCATCGGCAGCGGGCATTCCTTCACTGACATCGGATGCACGGACGGCTGCCTGATCAAGCTCGACCGCTACAACAAGGTGCTGAGCATCGATCGCGCCCGGGCCACCGTCACGGCCCAGGCGGGGATCACCATCCTCCACCTGAGCGCGGCGCTCGCCGAGGCGGGCCTCGCGATGGAGAACATGGGCGACGTCGGCTACCAGTCGATCGCCGGCGCGATCTCGACCGCGACTCACGGCACCGGCGAGCGCTTTCGCAACATCTCGAGCCAGCTGATCGGGCTGTCGATCGTCCAGGCGGATGGCGAGGTGCTGGCCTGCTCGCCGGACATCAAGCCCGACGTGTTCCGGGTCGCGCGCGTCGGCCTGGGAGCGCTGGGCGTCCTCTCCACCGTCACCCTCCGCTGCGTCCCCGCCTTCAACATCCGCTCCGTCCAGGAGCCGAAACGCGTCGACGACCTGCTCGACAGGTTCGATGAGCTATGCGCGGTCAACGACCACTTCGAGTTCTTCTGGTGGCCGCACACGCCATGGGCGCAGGGCATCACCAACACGCGCACGCAGGAGCCGCCATCCCCCGGTGAGCGCAGGACGGGGCCTCGCGCCTACGTCAACGACATCCTGCTCGAGAACCACGCCTTCGGCATGGTCCAGCGCGCGGCGCAGGTGCGGCGCGCATGGATTCCGCGCCTGGCCGGGTTCACCGCGCGGACGATGTCGCGCAAGGTGATGACCGACCGCAGCGATCGCGTCTTCGCCAACGAGCGCCTCGTCGGGTTCGCCGAGATGGAGTACGCCGTGCCCCGCGAGGCTCTCATCCCGGCCGTGCGCGAGATCCGCCGCATGATCGAGCGCAAGGGTTTCCTGATCAGCTTTCCGGTCGAGGTTCGGGCGGTGGAGGCCGATGACATCCCTCTGAGCCCGGCCTTCGGCCGTCCCACCGGGTACGTCGCCGTGCACGTGTTCCACAAGTTCGAGTACGCGCCGTACTTCCGCGAGGTCGAGGCGATCATGGACGCTCACGAAGGACGGCCGCACTGGGGCAAGCTGCATTTCCAGACCGCCGAGACGCTGCGCCGCCGCTATCCGGAGTGGGATCGCTTCCTCGCGGTGCGCGATCGACTCGACCCGGACGGGGCCTTTCAGAACCGCTACCTGGATCAAGTGCTGGGATCGCGCACCGGCAAGGTCGGCGCGCTCGAGAAATAGGGGAGGGAAGCATGTCTGATCAGGGGTCGCTGGCCGACGAGAGCATCAATCAGTCCTTCGGTTACAAGCAGGAGCTGCGGAGGGCGCTGAAGCTCTTCTCGCTCTACGCCGTGGCGTTCTCGATCATCTCGATCACCACAGGTCTGTTTGCCAACTACGGGTTCGGCCTGGCCCACCTCGGGGCCGCGATGATCTGGCTCTGGCCTGTGGCGGCGATCGGTCAGCTCCTGGTCGCCCTCGTCGTCGCCGAGCTGGGCACGCGAATCCCACTCGCGGGCTACTCGTATCAGTGGGGCGCCCGGCTGGTCAACACGACGTACGGATGGTTCACGGGTTTCGTCGGCCTGTGCTACCTGTCCGTCGGCGCGGCAGCGATCAACTTCGTCGTCCTCGCGCCGATCATCGCCACGGTGCTGAAGCTCGATGCGAGCAACCCGACGGTGAACCTCGCGATCACGGTCGTGATCTTTGCGGCGGTGCTCACCATCAACATCATCTCGATCGCGCTCGCATCGAAGATCAACAATGCCGCGGTCGTCACCGAGATAGTGGGCATGGTCGGCTTTGCGCTGGTCCTCTTCGTGCTCTGGGCGATCAAACCCAATCACTCGATCACGTTCCTGGGCGACACGGGTGGGGTCCACGGCGGTGACATCGTCGCGGCGCTTCCGTACGCGGCCCTGATGGGCATCTTCACGATCGTCGGCTTCGAGCTCGCCGCGGATCTCGGCGAAGAAGCGGTGGCCGCTCGCGTCACCGTGCCGAAGGCCGTGATCTACTCGGTCGTCAGCTCCGCCGTGCTCGGCATGGTCGCGCTCATCGGTTTCACGATCGCGATCCCGGACCTCCCCAAGATCGCGGCGTCATCGGTGCCGCTCGCGGACATCGTGTCCTACTGGATGGGTGACGCCGGGGCGCTCGTGTTCCTGCTCCTGGTCATCTTTTCGATCTTCGCCCTCGACGTCATCGGTCTGGCCGCGACCGGCCGGCTGATCTTCTCCTTCTCGCGCGACAACATCCTTCCCTTCTCGGCGCAATTACGCAAGGTGAACCCGCAGACCCAGACGCCGATCCGCTCGCTCGCCACGGCGAGCTCGCTTGGGCTCCTCTTCGTCGCGTGGGGCTACCTCAGCGCGGTGACAGGGAAAGGGCAGAGCGCGTTCCTGCTTCTCATTACCGCGACGGCCACGCTGCCTTTCATCGTCTATTTCCTGACGGTGCTCGCCTACGTCTTGCGGCGGCCGAGGATGGAGAAGCTGCCGCAGGCCTTCGACCTGGGCGTGTGGGCGAAGCCGGTGATGTATGCCGCGCTCGCCTGGACGGTGATCGCCCTCGGCGCGCTGATGATCCCCAAGGATTTCTGGTCGGCCGACTGGATCGTGGTCATCGTGCTGGCCGTCGCTGCGGCGTGGTACTTCGCCGTCCTGCGCGGCCGCCTCGCCCGCGGCGAGGCGGGAGTCACGCCTCTGCAGAGTTGAGAGGCGTCAGGGTTCTTCGCGGTACTGGCGGCTGCCCGTGATCGGATCTTCGTAGACGCGCGTCATCTTGCCCGACGACGGGTCGCGAAAGACCTCGCCCGTCGGTCGGAAGTCCCCAATGGCCTGCCCGCGGTAACGGTGCCGGTCCCAGATGAAGTAACCGGCGACGGCAACCGCAATCAAGCAGACCAACAGGAACAGGTTGAAAAGGATGCTGAACATGCGATCACGCGCCGGTGCGTTCGATGATGGCCGCCGTGCCGTACGCGACGACCTCGGCCATCGTCTGGCCCAGTTCCGAGGAGTCGAACCGCATCATGATCACCGCGTTGGCGCCCATCGCGCGCGCATTCTCGACCATGCGGTCGATGGCGTGCCGCCGCGTGTCCTCGACCATCCTCGTGTACTCGACAATCTCGCCCCCAGCTATCGACCGGAGGCCGGCCATGAGGTTGCCGCCCAGACCGCGGCTCCGGACCACGACACCAAAGACCTGGCCGAGCGCCCACTTCACCTCGTAGCCGGCCGGTCGCTCGGTCGTGGTGACGAGCACTGGAGAGCGCTGCTGCTGAGGGGGAGGTGGCTGCTGCATCGCGCTAAGTCTGACGCGCCGGGGCGTGAGGTGGAGCCCAGAAAACCAGGACGCGAAGGTCCTCTTCGATGTGATGGAACTGGTGTTCCACGCCAGTCGCGACGAAGACCAGGCTGCCTGGTTTCACCGCGCGGTCTTCGCCGGCCACGCGGATCTGCCCGCGTCCGCTGATCACGTAGTAGACCTCGTCCTCTTGATGGGGCCGCTGCCGGTCGGTCGAGCCCGCCGGCCAGACCGCCAGGCCGGCGCTGAGCTTCTGCGAGCTCAGGAAATCGATGTAGCCGTGGCCGTCGGCGTCGCGCGGCTGGGGATCGAGGTCGGGAATCTCGTGCGCTTTCACGGAAACCCAAGATAACCGCCAAGGCCCCAACTCGAGGGAACGACCGGGGCGAGAGTAGGGTTTAGGAGAAGTCGAAGTTCAGCAATTCAGGGGGGTAGGTCGAATGGCGGCGATCAGCAAGGCGGACGCGGTCTGGGAAGGCGATCTCATCAGCGGCAAGGGGCGCGTCAAGGTGGCCAGCGGGGCGTTCAACGAGTTCCCGGTCACCTGGGCCAGCCGGGCCGAGCGCACGCATGGCGGCACCAGCCCCGAGGAGCTCATCGCCGCCGCCCACGCGGCCTGCTACTCGATGGCCTTCTCCAACGGTCTTGCGAAAGCCGGCCATAAGCCCGAGCGGCTGAACACGACCGCGGAGGTCGAGTTCGTCCCCGGGACCGGGATCACCTCGATCACGCTCACGGTCAAGGGCCACATCCACGGTCTCGAGAACGCCGAATTCCAGAAGCTCGCCCAGGAGGCCAAGGACGGATGCCCCGTCTCTCAGGCGCTGAAGGGCAACGTGAAGATCAACCTGAAGGCGGAGCTCGACCACACCCACTAACGGGCGCCGGCTACCTCTTGGCGGAGCCCGTCACCCCGGGAAAGTCGACCATGCCCTGCATGCGCAGCTCACGGAGCTTGCCTGCGACCCACTTGCGCGGGTCCGTGATCTGCTTGCCTCCGTCCAGGCAGTCCCAGCAGCGCCCGCCGACGTCGCGCGCGATCAGCATCAGCGGCTTCGGCTGAGGCACGCGCTGCCAGGCCTTGACGATGAACGGCAGCGAGATCGGCCGAGCGGGCGCCTTTTCGGGCATCGTGAGCTCGCCGGCGTAGATCTCATCGCTGCTGTGCACGATCACGCCGCATCCGGCCAATGTGCCGCCGAGGTTCTCGATCTGCACCTGGATCGACTGGCCTGGCGCGGTGAAATCCGTGAAGGTGAGGTGGGGGACCGGCTTGGTGCTCGCCTCCCATCGGCTGTCCGCCAATCTGATCGCGCGGCGGGTGGCGCGGTCGGCGCGCGTGGCGAAGATCGCCGCCCACAGCGCGCAGATCGTTGTCGCGGCGGCCATGGCGATCACGATTTGGGCTGAGTTCACTGCTTCTCTCGCTTGACGGTGCCGGACGGCGTATCTGGCGCGACATGGTACAGGCGAGCGTCGGAGGCGCGAAACGCGGGCCGGGCGAGCGCACCGGATGCCGTTAGCGAATCGTCATCTTCGGGAATCATGATTTGCGCGAACTATCTTGGAGGGTGAAATGGAAAAGGCCACTTTCGCGGGCGGATGTTTCTGGGGCGTCGAGCATCTATTCAACGAGGTGCCTGGCGTGATCGAAGCGGTGTCTGGTTACGCCGGAGGTCATGTCGACCACCCGTCGTACGAGCAGGTCTGCGGCGGCCGCACGGGTCACGCCGAAGCCGTCGAGGTGACCTACGACCCGACCAAGGTGACGTACGAGCAATTGCTCAACGCGTTCTGGAACATGCACGACCCGACGACGCTCAACCGGCAGGGTCCCGACATGGGCCACCAGTACCGCTCCGTGATCTTCTTCCACAACCCCGAGCAGGAGAGGGAAGCGCGGAAGTCAAAGGAAGAGGCGCAGAAGTACTTCGACCGCAAGATCGTGACGGAGATCGTTCCCGCCGCGGATTTCTGGCGCGCGGAGGAGTACCACCAGCGCTACTTCGAGAAGCACCCCGGCCACTATTCCTGCCACTTCGTCAGGGGCTGGGTGCCGGCCGAGCCGGAGGAAGCCAAGCCCGCCTAACGCCGGCACAAGCAGGCCCTAAAGCCTGGGTCCGGCCGATATCCTTACGGCCCGTGCGCTGCGACCACTGCGCAAACGACGTGCCCGACGGCGCTTTCTGCACGCGATGCGGGGCGCATCAGGGCACGACCGGAGAAGCCGGCGACCCGAAGACGCGCGAGCACCGCTACGCCGCGCATCCCGGAGAGCATGTCGCGCAGCCTTCCATCTTCACGACGCTGTTTCCTCACCTCGGCCATCACAAGATCCACGAGTTCCGCTGGGCGTTCGCCGTGGGCCTCGCCGGGATCCTGGTCCTCTACATCGCCGGCCTGATCCCGGCCGCGATCCTGGTCGCGATCTTCCTCGTCCCCATCCTCTACCTGATCTACCTCTACGAGGCACAGGTCTATCGCGACGAGCCGGCCATCGTGCTCGGTTTCACCATCGGCGGTGGGGTCGTGCTCGGCATCGTCATCACGGTGATCGAGCGACTCATCTCCAACCCGTACCAGAACATCGCCAACCCGCTGCACAACGCCGGCGTCAGCATCGGCACCCTGCTGTTCGTCGGTCTGCTCGTGCCGGTGGTCCAGGAGGCCGTCAAGCCCCTGCCTGCGCTGTTCCTGCCGAACCGCGGCGATTTTCCGGAGACTGTCGATGGTCTCGTCTTCGGCATCGCTGCAGGCCTCGGCTTCGGCCTGGCGGAGTCGCTCGTCGGCTTTTCGAGCGTCTTGACGAGCCTGCCCGCGCACTCGGCGCCGGGCAACTGGATCTACGACCTGACCACCCTCGCCGTGTTCCAGCCGCTGCTCCAGGGGAGCACCACCGGGATGATCGCGGCCACCGCCTGGCGGTACAGGCGCGGGCGGCTCGCCGGACGCGAGATCGGCGCGGTGGCGATGGCCGTCGTCGCGCACGTCGCTTTCTCGTTCGGCACCCAGGCCTTCAATGACGTGGCCACAAACCAACTGTTCGTGCTGGCCTGGCAGGCGGTCGTGGTCGGCACGCTGCTCGTCTACATCCGCTACCTGCTCCACCATGCGCTGCTGGAAGAGGCGGCGCACATGGGCTACGCGGAGACGGTTTGCGCCAACTGCCACATGCACATCGTCGCGTCCGGCTTCTGCCCCAACTGCGGGGTCGCGCTGACCGCGGCGCCGAACGCCGTCAAGCGGGCGCGCAAGCCGCGCGCCGACATCGCGACCAGCTCCGGAGGGCGTAGCCGCTAGATGCCGCTCACCTGCGCGCGATGCTCCGCCGTCAACCCGGACGGAAACCTCTACTGCCAGGCGTGCGGGACGCCGCTGGCGGTGGCGGCCGCCGGCGTGGCGACCGCCCAGATTCCCGGACCGCCCCCCGGACCCCCCGCGGGCGCTCCACCCGGACCACCGGCCGGGTTCGCGTCTCCGGTGTACGGCGCCGCGAGCCCTTACCAGAACCCTTACTACGCCCCCACCGGCGTACAGGCGCCGGTTCACCGTACGCCCTGGACCATGATCATCGCGGCCGTGGTCGCGCTTGTCGTCATCTTGGCCGGCGGCGGCACCGCGCTCGCCCTGATCGTCAACCGCAGCCCGAACCCGACGGCAAACTCGGGCACCGGCGACCTGCCGAGCCCAAGCCCGGGTGTAACCCCGAGCCCAATTGCGTCGCCAACCGCGACCTCGACCGCGGGAAATGGGACCGAATCCAACGACGGTGTGACCATTCCGCTGCCTTCCGGCTGGACGGTGCAGGCGAAGGACACGGAGACCATCGTCCTGTTCGACCCGAGCTCCTCCGGGGCGCTGACGGTTGCGAGTGGCGTCTCGAACCCGACCCAGACCGCGCAGGACAACAAGAACACGATCGACAGCTTTTTCAAGAGCAAGTACCCGGACACGAAGGCCTGCGCCGGCAGCACGACTCATACCGGAACGTTCAATGGCGCGCCTGGGATCTTCTGGGAGCTCTGCTTCACCCTCACGTCCGGCAGCAACTCGACGCCGGCGGTGCTTTGGGTGTTTGCGGGCGCCAACAGTTCCGGCAACGTGTACTACCTCGTGATGGTGAGCACGGCGCCGGACAACCTGCAGAACTTTCTGAACGAGGCCAAGCCGATCACGTCTGGCATCAAATGGAAGCTCTCCTGAGGGGAGACGGGTAGGGGCCGCTAGGGGGCGACCCCTACACACGAAGGGGAAAGGCCCGCGGTGGCGACGGGCTCTGACCATCAAGATGACCCCCGGTCCTCAGGAGCGGCTGAGACGATCCTCGGGGATCGCTGGGAAATCCCTGGCGCTGGCTTCCGCCCTGGCGATGGCCGCCTGCTCCCCTTCCGCGCAGACGCCGCCGGAGCCGCGTTCGCCGGCGCCGGGTGAGGTGTGGACCATGTACCGCGGCGACCTCCTGCGTGATGGCCACCCGCCCACCGCCACGCTCGACACGAACTCGGCCGGCCGCCTGGGCCTGTCCTGGCGGGCTCACCTCGAGGGCGCGGTGGACGGCACGCCTGCGGTTTCGGGCGGGATGGTGATCGCCGGCAGCGCCGGGGGCGACCTTGTCGCCCTCGAAGCGGGGACCGGCATCCCTGTGTGGTCGAAGCACGGACTTGGCGCCATCGCCGGCTCGCCCGCGATCGCGGATGGCCGCGTCTTCGTCGGAACGCTGACCGGCCGGGCCTACGCATTGAGGTTGTCGGATGGCACGGCGATCTGGACCTGGCGGGGACCACGCGATGCCGCTCTGTGGGCATCGCCGGTCGCGTACATGGACGAGGTGATCCTCGGCGTGGCGTCGCCCTATGGAGACACCCCGCTCGTCGCGGGCCGTCTTGTTGCGGTGGACGCGGTCACGGGTCGCGAGCGATGGAACATATGCGTGCGCCCAGGCTGCGGTGCGGGAGACGGAGTCTGGTCGACTCCGGCGATCGATGCGGGCGGAGTGGCTTTCGTAGGGGTGGGCAACCCGGACGACGGCGTGCTCGCCTTCGACGCCCTCACCGGGACGAGGAAATGGTTTCGGAGCCTCTACTCGGACGCGGGCCGCGACCTCGACGTCGGCGCGACGCCCGTCGTGTTCACCCATCGCGGGCGCGAGGTCATCGGACTTGGATCTGATGGAGGCATCTTTGCCGTCTTCGACGCGAGCGGTGTTCCCGCCTGGTCGCGCGAGATCGTCGCTGGAAGCGCGGTCCATGGCCTGATCGCCTCGCCGGCGTCCGATGGGACCAACCTCTATGCAGGCTCGGCCAGTCCTCCGGAGGGGATGTTCGCGCTCAACCCGTCAGATGGCACGACGGTGTGGCGCTACGACACCGACCAGCCTGTCTATTCCGCCCCGGCGGTTGGAAAGGGCGTGCTGATCTTCGGAACCGGAGCCGTCTTCGGCGCGCTCGACGCCGGCTCGATTGTCGTTTTGTCGACCGCCAGTGGCGACGTGTTGTGGAGCTACGACACTCACGCCGCGGTGCGCAGCGGCCCAGCCCTGGCGGGTGATCTGGTTGTTGTTGGAGCCTATTCCGGGGATGTGTTCGCCTTCCGGCCCAGGTCCTAACTGGCGCGCCGGCGCGAACCGTGCTTAGATTCCGTGGTCGCTCTTCCCGCCGGCTGTTTGTGAGGAGGTGTCCATTGAGGGTGCGTCTTTTTGCCCTCCTTTCCGCCGCCGCTCTCTTGGTCCTGGCCGCGCTACCGGCCTCAGCCGCGGACGGGCGCGGCCAAGACCAGGCCGGCTACCTCGCCCTCGGCGACTCGGTGGCGTTCGGCTACAGCCCCCTGATAGTGCATGCGGGCCTCGCGGGGAACCCTGCCCTCTTCATCGGGTATCCCGACATAGTGGCCCAGAGCCTGGAGCTGCACCTCGTCAACGCCTCATGTCCAGGCGAGACGACCGGCGGTTTCCAGTCCCTCACGAACGGGCAGGACTACGCCTGCTTGTTCTACCGGTCGCACTGGCCGCTGCATGTCGACTATTCCACTGCCCAGCTTGCTTTCGCGATCCAGTACCTGAGCACGCACGAAAACGTGCGGCTCGTAACCATGGACCTCGGAGCCAACGACGTTTTCAAGCTCGCGACCGCCTGTGGCGGCCAGGCGACGGCATGCTTCGCCAGCGGCCTGCCGGCCGTTCTGGCTGGGATCGACACCAACATACGAATCATCTACAAAGCGATCCGCAACGTGGCTCATTACCGCCACAAGCTGGTCACGCTGACCTACTACTCGCTCGCCTACGACGCGGCGACGGCCGCGGGGACGATGCAGCTCAACGCGCCGATCATCGATGCGTCCAAGGCCTTCCACGCCAAGATTGCCAGCGGGTTTGACGCTTTCAAGGGGCCCGCGCTGGCCACGCCGAGCAAGAGCAGCTGCGCCGCGGGTTTGCTCATCGTGCTTGCGCCCGGAGTGTGCGACGTGCACCCGACCCCGCTCGGTCGAGACCTCCTCGCGGGGGCTGTTGTCAGGGCCGTGGAGAACGGAGACGCGAACTAGCTAAGCAGAGGCCAGCGGCAGCTCCACCTCGAAGGTGGCCCCGCCGCCGCTGGTCTCCTTCACGTCCACCCGGCCGCCGTGCGCGGCGACCACCGCGGTGACGATGGAGAGCCCGAGCCCCGCTCCGCCGCTGTCGCGGCTGCGGCTCGGGTCCGCGCGGTAGAAGGGCTCAAAGATCTTCGACTTGTCCTCGATCTGAAGCCCAGGGCCGTGGTCGGTCACGGTCAGCTGCGCGGTCCCGTTTTGGGTGGTCACGCCGATCTCGATCGGCGTCCCGGACGGAGTATGCACAAGCGCGTTGCGGACGAGATTGCCCACCACCTGGCGCAGCCGCGTGTCATCGCCGCGCACCATCACTGGATCCGACGCATTGATCGTGATCTCCCGATGCGGCGCGACCGCGCGCGCGTCCGCCGCCGCGTCGCTTGCGATCGCCCGCAGGTCGACCGCCTTGGTCTCGAGCGGCCGGCCCTGGTCGAGCCGGGCGATCAGCAGCATGTCGTCCACCAGCGTCGACATGCGCACGGACTCCTCCTCGATGCGCCGCCGCGCCAGGTCCGAATCGGCCGGCGAGTCGGACGCCCCGCGTCGCAGCATCTCGGAGTAGCCGCGGATCGAGGTCAGCGGCGTGCGCAGCTCATGCGAGGCGTCGGCGATGAAACGCCGCAGTCGGTTCTCCGACGCCGTTCGCTGAGCGAAGGCGGCCTCGATCTGGCTGAGCATCGCGTTGAGCGCCAGGCCGAGCCGGCCGATCTCGGTGTTCTTCGTGGCCGGCTCGACGCGCTTGCTCAGGTCTCCGGCCGCGATGTCACCCGCGACCGCGCCCATTCTGCGCAGAGGACGCAGGCCGACCTGCACGATCACCAGGGCAAGGATCGCGGTGCCGGCCACGACACCGAGGCTGATGAGGCCCTCGAGCAGTAGCAGCCCACTGAGCGTCGACTGCATCTCGGTCATCGGAACCGCGAGGACGACGTAGTCGCCGCCGAATCGACCCTCGGGCCAATCCGTGACCCGAAATTGCGTCTTTCCGTCCGAGCCCACGACCGTGAAGGGATCGGCGGGGGTGTCCGTTCCTTTGTTGGGCAGCGCCCTCGGAAGCTGCGGGGTCACCGTTGAGGTGGTGGAGCTGAACCCGGAGGTCACCGCCTTCACCCTCACCACCGTGCCGTCGGGCGCGAGCAGCTCGGCCACCGTGCCGACCGGGAACGCGGTCGCCTGCCGGGTCGATCCAGGTCCGACAGCGCCCAGGGCGTTGGCCGTCTCATCTACGCCGGCCCTCAATTGATCGTCGATGCGATGAGTGAGGAAGTTCTGCAGCGAGACATAGGTGGCGATGTTGACGACGAGCAGCCCGATCACCATCAACGAGATGACACCGATGAGCAGCCGCCCGCGCAGCGACAGGGTCATTTTCTAGGCGTTCGGAGGACGTACCCCACGCCGCGCACGGTCTGGATCAGCGGCGGTTCGACCTTGTCGACCTTCCGCCGAAGGTAGCTGATGTATGTCTCCAGCACGCTCGCGTCGCCGCCGAAGTCGTAGTGCCACACGTGGTCGAGGATCTGGCTTCGCGTCAGCACGCGACCCGCGTTGATCAGCAGATAGCGAAGGAGCCTGTACTCGGTGTTGGTCAGGTCGACGACGTGCCCGTGGCGCCGCACCTCGTGCGCTTCGTCGTCCAGCTCGAGGTCGGCGAGGGACAGCTTGCCCGTCTCGGAGTTGTTGCCGTGCCGCCTCAGGACGACCCGCACCCTGGCCATGAGCTCCTCGATGCTGAAAGGCTTGGTGACGTAGTCGTCGCCGCCGATCGTCAGGCCGTGGACTTTGTCCTCGGTCGCGTCCTTGGCGGTGAGGAAGATGATCGGCACCTTGGTGCCCGCGCTGTTGAGCCGCTTCAGGACCTCCATCCCGTCGATGTCCGGCAGCATCACGTCGAGGATCACGAGCGAGGGCGCGAACTGCGAAACCGCGGTCAGCGCGCCGCGTCCCGTCGCGGCGGTCTTGACGCTGAAGCCTTCGTAGCGGAGCGCCATGGCGACCAGCTCGGTGATGTTCGGCTCGTCGTCGACCACCAGCACTCGGGCTCCGTCGGTGTTCACGGGGTTCATGCTGATCGAGTTTCCTGGGAAATTGCTCAGAGAATCTTAAGAGGCGGCTGCGAAGTTAAGTGGAGCGGCCAGCCGCCGATCCTGCGCACGTTTCCCTCGCTGTCGACCAGGCGCGCCTGCAGGCCGTGGCTCTCCAGCCACACCGTCGCGCCGTCGCCCATGACGATCGCGGCGGTCGAGGCGATGTTCGCGTCGACGCACGAGCCCGCGGCGACGGTGGCAGTGCGCCACCGGCCCTGTGCCGGAAGGCCGGTGGACGGGTCGATGATGTGATGCAGCTCGATGGTCCCGCGCGTCCATCGCCGCACGGTGGTGCTCGAGGTGGCGATGCCTCCCTCGGTGATGGCGACGGTCTCCTCGCTTTCGTCGATCGCGGCCGCGCTGTCCTCGCTCACCTGCACCAGCCAGCCGCCGGCCGGAGCGTCGCCCGCGACCGCGATGTCGCCCCCCAGGCTGACGAGCACGCCGCCCCCGCCCGCGGCTTTCAACGCCGCCGCGGCGGCCAGGTCCGAAGCCAGGGCTTTGGCGGTCGCGCCGAGGTCGATCTCCACCCCGCGCGGAATGACGACCGTCCGCGTGGCGAGGCTGAACCCGATCGCCTGCCAGCCGGGAACCGCCGTCGCGACCAGCCGGAGCGGCTCGCTCGGCGCCGCGACCAGCGCGAAATCCTGGTCGTAACCCGCGAGGCGGATCGCCGAGCCGATGGTCGGGTCGACGGCGCCGCGGGTGAGCTGGGCGCCTCTCAGGCCGACCGCGATGGCCTGGGCCAGAAGCGGGCTCACCTTCACGACGCGGTCGGGCGTCGCGTTGAGGCGGCTGATCTCGCTGTCGTCGCGAAAACGGCTCGCCGCCGCGGCGATCGACGCGACGACGTCGTCGACCGCCTTCTTGGCCGCGATGAGTGACCCAGGCCGTGTCACGATGACCCGCAGCGAGCCGCCCAGGGCGCGGTCGTCGGCGATGCCGAGCACGCTCGAGCTCACCCCTTTACCGCCTCCGCGCGCCGGATGGCGAGCGCGAGCACGGGACAATCTTCGACGGCGCGCTGCGCGAGCGGCAGGAGATGCTCGGGGATCGGGCCGGCGGCGAGAATGGGGTAGCCCCAGTCGTCGAGCCGGATCAGCTCGGGCAGCAGTTCCGCGCAGAGGCCGCGGCCGTCGCACTTGATTCGGTCGACGGTGAGGTTGAGCCGTTGCGTCATGCCGTTCGCCTCAGGCCGTGCGCAGGGTGGCGTGAAAACTCGTCCGCGAACACCTGCAGCGAGGACTGAAGAAACATCACCGCGCCGTCCGGGTGCCGGCACGCGCCGCGCCCACTGACATCGACAGTCCACCTGCGCAACCGCTCGAGGTCCTGGCCGTTCGTGCCGGATTCCGCGATGCGCGTGCATGCATCGGCCAGCGCCCGAAGGCCAAAGAAACACGGTCCGCACTGCGCCGAACTCTCGCCCGCCAGGTAGCGCATGATCCCGGCGGTCTCGCACACCGGGCAGCGGCTATGCGAGAGGACGCCGATCACGCCGCAGCCGAGGCCAAGGCCGTGCTGGCGCAGCGCGGCGTGGTCGAGTGGGATGTCCCAGCCGCGCTGTGTGTCGACCCACGAGCCGAAATAGCCTCCGACCAGGACCGCCCGCGATGAAGAGCCGGCGCCGCCGGCGCGCTCGATCGCTCCGCCGATCGTCGTGCCGGCCTCGACCTCGATGACGCCCGGTCGCGCGACCGCGCCCGCCATCGTGATCAGGCTGGTGGTGGGGCGCATGCCGGTGCGCGCTATCAGCGCGACGTGCGCCAGCGTCTCCACGTTCTGGACGAGGGTCGGGGCGCCGTCGACTCCGCGCTCGAACGGATACGGCGGGACGTTGGTGGGCGTGGCGACGCCCTCGTTGATCATGTGGACGGCCGCGGCCTCGGCGCCGGCCACGTAACGAGCCGGTGCCGGCACGAATGACGTGATCCGCCGGTCCTGGTCCGGGCGCTCGGCCAGCGCGCGCAGCATCGCCGCGCGCGCGGCGTCGTGCCGCTCTCCGATGTAAAGGACGACGCGCCGCGCGTGCAGCACGCGTGCCGCGAGGAAGGCGCCGTCGAGCACGAGGTGCGGGCGCATCGACATGAGCACGCGGTCCTTCTTGCTCTGCGGCTCGCCCTCGGCGCCGTTCACCACGATCACCGCTTGACCTCGCGAGCGCTCGACGACCGCGCGCCACTTGACCGCCGTGGAAAATCCCGCGCCGCCGCGTCCGACGAGTCCCGCCCATTGGATCGCGTCGATCAGCTCGCCGCCTGCGCGCGGCAGCGGGCTCATCGCGTCAGGTGCGTGCAGGCGCGTCATCGAACCTCACGCCTGTCGACTTCGGCGCGGAACGAGGTGCGCGGCACGGCCAGCGGATCGCCCGATCCATAGGTCAGCCGGAGCACGATCGCCATCCCGACTCCCGCGACGCAGGCTGCTGTGATGCCCAGCATCCAGGCCGACCAGGTGTCAGTGCCGGTGCCCATCCCATGCGCGACGCCGACCGGCCACGCAGCGTAGGTCAGCCAGTGGATCAGGCGCCACGCGCGATGTCCGATGAAGCTTCGGACGAGGCTCGTCACGACGATGGCGAGCAGCAGCTCGAACGAGATCACGCCGAGGCCGAGCCACAGCGTCCGGTAGTAGGACGAGAAGGGGATGAACGCCGCGGCCCAGCCGAGGTTGGTGTACGGGTCGACGACCGCGGTGACGATGTGCAGCGCGAGGAACACGAGCGTCATCAGCGCGAGGTTGCGATGCAGCCCGGTCGTGAGAAAGCGCGGCCAGCGATCGCTCTGGACGCGGAGCGTCGAGAGGATGCCCAGGATCACGACGACGCTGAGCAGGATCAGCGTCACCGCGCCCGCGCCACGCGTCGTGTACCAGAGGACGGTGTTCGGCACGGCTGATCAGTGCGAGCCGCCCGTGACGACCGTGCCGGTGCCGGAGGATGAGGTCACCCCGCTCGAGGACTGAAGCCCGTTCGATGAGCTTGATGAGGTCGAGGAAGTCGAAGACGAGGTCGTCGACGAGGAAGCGGTGCCCGTTGTGCCGGCAGTCGACGCGGTGGAGCTGGAGGATCCCGGAATGGTGGCGGCGCTCACCGCGCTGAAAACGCCAACGCCCGCGATGGCGGCGAGGGCCGCGCCGGTGGTCAGGCGGTTCAGCGTCCGCATCGCTGCGTCGCGCACCCGGATCCTGGTCTCGGTCTCTTTTCTTGTCCTGTCCATGTTGCGAAAGCTTGCGGGCCGGCGCTGAACCGTACCTGGGAACCGGCTTAGAGGTGGCTGAGATCCACAGCGTTAACGCTGGGTAGACTCTTTAGGTTTCCTGCCCATCATTTACTGCCCCCGTAGCTCAGTGGATAGAGCAGGACGGTCCTAACGTCAAGGTCGGGGGTTCGATTCCCTCCGGGGGCGCTTTCCACAGTGAGAGATGTGACTCTGTCCATCGCGGCTGAACCCTTCGACTCGACGGACGCCCGACGGCTGGTCGCCGCGCTCGACGCGGAGCTCGCCGAGCACTATCCGCCCGAGCAGCGCTTCGGGCCGAACCTCAAGGCTGAGCATCTCGAGTCCGGGCGAGGCACCTTTCTTGTGGCGCGCGACGCCGGCGTGGCTGTCGGCTCCGGAGCCATCCGCGTGCTCGACGCCACGACCGCGGAGGTGAAGCGGATGTACGTGGTGCCCGGTCACCGAGGCACCGGCGTCGGGTCGGCGTTGCTGACGGCTCTCGAGGCGGCGGCCACGCAGTTCGGCGTGCGGCACCTCGTCCTGGAACCGGGCACTGAGCAGGAGGCGGCGATCACCCTGTACCGGCACGCCGGCTTCGCCCAGGTCGACTGCTGGGGCGAGTACCTGACCTCACCCGCGAGCGTCAGCTTCTCGAAGAAGCTCTAGCCCGACCAGTTCGTGCCGGGCACGGGGAGGTAGGGCATCGGGTCGACGACCTGGTTGTTGACCCGCAGCTCGAAGTGCACGTGCGGCCCGGTCGAAAACCCGGACGAGCCCTCGAACCCTATGACCTGGCCGCGCAGCACGCGGTCGCCGACGTTGCCATTCGTCGCCATCAGGTGGCCATAGAGGGTGGCGACCCCACCACCGTGAGCGATGACCACGTAGTTGCCGTAACCGGCCGAGCTGTGCCCGATGGCGATCACCAGCCCGTCGGCCGCGGCCATCACGGGCGTGCCGAGAGGCGCCGCGATGTCGATCCCGGTGTGGAAGTGCTTGTAAGGCCCGAACGCCGGTTCCAGCAGCACGTTCGACGGGCCGAAAGGCTGCGTGATGCTGAATGAGACCATCGGCCACGAGAGCCGGAGGCCGGAGATCGGTTTGCCGACCGGAAGCGTCTGGTTCACGAGCGCGAGGCCGACGCCGATCTGGGCCTGCGTCCACGCCGTCTGGTACGACCTCAGGATCAGGTCCTGCTCCTGAGCTTCGAGGAGCTGGGCAAGGCTCGCGGTCACATCCGGCTGCTGGTCCTGAAGCTGGTCCTGGGCGGTCTGGATCTGGCTCATGACCCCGCTGAGCTGGTCGCTGACGTCGCTCTGCTGGCTGATCATGTCCTGCAGCGCGCCCAAGTTGGCAACCAGCAGGTCCCGGGTTCCGCTCTCGCGATCGAGGTCGTCCTGCCTCGCCTGGCGGTCCGCTTGAAGCTTGGCCAGGTCTGCCTCGAGCCTGACCTGTAGGGCGTGAGCGCGCTGGCCCGCGACCACAGCGTCCGCCGTGGCGATCAGCGCCTCATGCAGGTTCCCGGTCCTGGCGATCAGGATCCACAGCGAATCCGGCTGGCGGTAGATGTCGCGCGCCAAGACGGAGAGCTGCTGCTTCTCGACCTCGATGCGCCCAATGGTGTCGGCGATCTGCACGTCGAGCTTGGCGATTTGATCCTCGAGGCTCGCGATCAGCGCCTCCTCCTGCGCGATCTGGTCCGTCAGCGCCTGGGCGGTGGCCGCGAACTGGTCTAGCGTCGCGGCGAGCCGCTGCTCGGCGTCGAGCGCGCGCGCGATGTCGCCGCCGAGGCGCGCGCGCAATTGGTCGTACGCCGCCTGATTGGGATTGACCGTCGGGGCAGCGGTGCATCGGGTGGGGGATGCCGGGCTGGGGCACGGCGAAGGATCGGTCGCGGCGGCGTTCGGGGCCTGGAGTGCGAGCAGCGCGCTGGCGGCCGCGAGCGCCGCCAGGGTTCGCTTCAAGCCCGCGCCTTGCGGAAGCCGAGGATCGCCGTCGCGGAGCCGAGGACGAGCCCCGCGGTGATCACTGCAGCCAGCACGTACTGGACGGCGCTCGCGTTCACGCCGGGCAGCACCTGCGCGTAGATGGCGGACTCGAACCGGACCGCAAGCAGGTACGCGCCCGCGACCGCCGCCGCGGCCAGCGCGCCGGCGAGTGCGCCGGTCGTGAGACCCTCGACCACGAACGGGCCGCGCAGCATCCAGCCCCTGGCGCCCAGGAGGCGGACGACCGCAACCTCATTCCGCCGCGAAGCGGCGATGCCGCGCATCGAGTTTGCGACGACGGCGTAGGCGACGAACGCGAACAGGAGCACGATGCCGCCGGCGATGGCGCCCGCGACGAGGGCGAAGTGGCGCAGCCGCGCGTAGGTGTCGGGGTCGTACGAAGTCGGATAGGTCGGGTCCACTGCCGCGTCGCCCTTGACCAGGCTCGCCACCGCCGCCACCTGGGTCACGCTCTTGACGCGCACGTCGAGGCTGGCCGGGAATGGGTTGGTCGAGCTGAGGCTCGAGAGGTTGTCGAGCCCGGGCCGGTTGGCGGCCTCGGCGAGCGCCTGCTCCGGCGTGATGTACGTGACCGACGCCACGCGCGGATCCGCGAGCAGCTTCGATTTCAGAGCCGCGACAGAATCGGTCGTCGCGTCGGGCGCGAGGTAAACACGGACCAGCGACGCCTGGCCGGCCTGGTCGGCGATGGCCCGCTCCGCCGCGATCCCGACGAGGGCCAGCGTGCCGCAGAGCGTCAGAAGAAGTGCGATCGTTCCGACCACGGGCGTCGTCAGCCGCGCGTCCCTGCTCCAGCTGCGCAGCCCGTTGAGGACGACCAGCCGGTAGCTGTTCGCGGCGAGCGCGACACCTCGGCGCCACCACGGCGGCCGGGGCGGCCGGGCCACTCTGGCTGCCCGGTGAGGGCGCTCGCGCGCGGGGATCAGCGCGCGCCACAACGGCGGGCGGATCGCGAGCACTGCCGCATGGCCATTCCCGTTTCCGTTGGAGGTGCCGTTGGAGTGTCCGTTGCCATTTCCGTTGGCGTGTCCGTTGCCGTTGAGGTTGAGGTTGAGGCGCGGCCTGCGTGACCCGTTGGTCAGGACCTTCGCGCTCGGCAGTCGCAGGATGCGGCTCGCCGGAAAGGTGTGGTGGTGCGTGGCGACGATCACGGTCGTGCCGCCGGCGGCCGCCTCCTCGAGGAGGTGCGTGACCATCGCGGCGTTGTCCTCATCCATCGCGGCGAGCGGCTCGTCGGCGAGCAGCACGCGCGGTTTGGTCGCCAGGGCGCGCGCGATCGCGACGCGCTGCCGCTCTCCCGCCGAGAGCTGGTGCGGATATGCCCCGCGACGGCCGGCCAGGTGCAGGGATTCCAGCGCGGCGAGCGCCCGCTGCTTGATCGTGCGATTCGGCACTTGAGGGTCGCGCACCTGAAGCGCGAGGACGATGTTCTCGAAAGCGTTGAGACGCGGCAGCAGCCGCTGCTCCTGGAAGATGAATGCAACGTCGCGCCGCACCGTGCCCAGGCCGCGCCGCCACCACCGATGGAGCCCGCGACCCCGCACCCAGACCTCGCCGGCGTTGGGGCGGAGCTGGCCGTGGATCAGGCGCAGGAGCGTCGTCTTGCCGGCGCCGCTCGGCCCGGTGACCTCGAACAGCTCGCCTGGTGCGACCGTGAGGTTGACGCCCTTCAGCACGGCGTGCTTGCCGAAGGACTTGGCGATTCCGACCAGCCTGATCGCGGGCTCGGCAGGGGCCTTGGCCTGGCCGTTGGTCGCTGGGCGAATGCGGACCGCGCCGTTTTTCAGCGCTGGCGTCCCGTTGCCGTTACCGCCGTTTTTGGACGTGCCGGTGCGGCCAGTGACTGCTGGTCGGCTTCCCACCCTTTCGGTCCAGATTAGCCCTTTCCAGGCCACCAGAACACCGGTAATCCGGCTGGATGGGATTCGGCTGGGAATTGCCCGAGATTGTCGGGTCAGGCACAGCCGTGAAGGGCGAGGTTCGCCGGGGCAACCGAGATCGTGAACACGCCCCCGGTCGGCGATCCGCTCACGGTGCGACCCACGTCGAGGTCGGTGCTGATCGACACCTGAACGGCGCCCGAGCTGGACACCTCGCCCGTCACCTCGGGCGGTATGTAGACGATCGTCGCCGGGTCGCCGGCGCGACCGCCTGCCAACAGCGTGAAGGCGCCGGTGTCGGGGTCGTAGTGGTAGGTCAGGTTCGGGTCGTTGGAGGCTCGTGGGTAAACCCGGGCCAGGATTCGCTCCCGCGACGTGCGCAGGCAGCCGCTGGATGGGATGGGCGACGCGTCCGTCCGGGCAGGGTCGAACATCCCCCAGCTGCTCGGACCGCCGTTTTCCTTCCAGGTCCAGAACGCGAATCCGACGCGATGCTTCTCCTGCTCGATTGTCTGCGAGGCGAGCTGCAGAGAGTCGTACTTCGGATCGTTGCCGAATTCGGCGACGAAGAGAGCGGCATTCATCGCCTTGGCCTCGCGGTCGGCCCAGGAATAGCTCTGGTCGTAGCCTCCCCACGGATAGGAGGCGCGGTCGGGCGTCTGACCGGCAAGGGCGTCGAACGTATAGATGTGCGTGTACGCGTGGATCGAGAGGACGACATTCGCATAGGAGCTGACCGGCAGGCCGAGGTGAGTGGGAAAGTCGGTGATCTCCCGGGCCAGACCGGTGTCGAGGAAGATCAGATGGCGCTGGTCGCGGACGCCGAGGTCGGGATAGCCGCACGGCGGCGGCATGTAGACGGCGTTCCAGCACAGCAGTCCGTCGCCCACGCCCGTGACCGCGTCGATGACGCGGCGATAGAAAGGAAAGAGGAGCAGGTCCTCGAAACCAGGCGGTAGGTTCCAGCCTGGCTGCGGTTCGTTGAACGCGCTGAAACCGGCGACGGTGCTGTCGTCCTTGAACCGCCTCGCGAGATACGCAATAGCCGCGATGTACTCGCTCTGGATGCCGGAGCGGTTGTACCAGAAGTTCGTGAACGCTTCGATCGTCGCCAGGTTGGTCTCCCGCTTGCCGCTGACCAGGACTTGCGACGGCACGCCGTCGGTGATCGTGGCCCACGCCGGTGCGCCGCTGTCGTAGGTCAGGTCCACGCCAGGACCCGCGCCGACGTAGGCCGAGTACGCGTTCTGGTGCATGTCGATGATCACGTACATGCCGAGGGCCTTGGCCCAGTCGACCACCTGCGCGATGCGATCGACGTACAGCTGGTTGAATTTTCCGCGCTCCGGCTCCAAGCGGCTCCACACGAGCGGAAGGCGGACAGAGTTGAATCCCAGCGCTGCCATCTGGGCGAGGTCGTCCTGGCACATGGGGGCATAGCGCCCGCTGGAGGACGCATTCGGGCACTGGCCGGCGTAGGCCACCGGATCGATGGGGTTGATCGGCGTCGCGGACGGTGCCGTTTTGGCGGTGCTGCCGAACTCTAGAAGCGAGGCCGGGATGGCGCCATGCAGGAGCACCATGCGGCCCTGGTCGTCGGCGATATAGGGCACTCCGCCCGACGGGTGCGCGACGTGCAGCCAGGGCAGCGTGCCCGCGGGTGCGGAACCCGACGCGCTGTGCGGTGGTGTCAAATGGACGGCCATCGAAACCGCGAGCTCGCCTGGGTACGTGGCGAAGGCTACGGCGAGGACGACGAGCGCGAGAAGGCCGCGGCGGATCAAGACGCCAGCAGCCAGTAGCTCGTCCCCACGATGAACGTCACAAGTCCAAGCAAGCCGGCGACCAATCCAGCGGTCGCGGAGGCAGTGCCGCGCAGCTCACCACCAGAGGCGTGGATGCGCCACAACGAGCGAGCGCCGCTGAAGATCGCGAACGGCGCAAACACCACGAACGGCAGCGCGAGCAGACCCAGGACGAATGCCCTGGTCGCCGCGCGATCTCTCACCAGAGCTTGCCGCCGCCGAAGATGATGTAGAGGATCGGTCCGATCCCCCACGGGAAGGTGACGATGATCCAGAACACCTTCCAGAAGCCGCTCAGCTCGTCCCGGTGAACGATGTCGATCACGCACAGGATGTAGGCGACGGGGTGGAGCACTAGTGCGAGGACGATCTCGACGATGAACTTGATCACAGCAATCTCTCCCTCTCGGCGCGCGGCCAGCCGCCGGCCGGCGAATACGTCCCGTCAGCAGCCTGTTCGTACTGTGCCTTGATCCCGCCGCGCGCCACGTGCGCGACCGCTTCGAGGAAGCGATCCACCTCCGCCGCGGTGTTGTAGGGAGCCAGGCTCGCGCGCACCGCCCCCGGCAGGGCTTTGCGGCGCCCGGCCGTCACCTCGTGCTCGACCGCGCCGACCTCGTCCTTATTCATGTGCAGGAGGTGAAAGACGTAGGGGTTGGCGCAGAAGCATCCATGCCGGACCGCGATGCCCCACTCGTGGCTGAGCGCCGCCGCGACCAGCCCGTGGTGGAGACCTTCGACCACGAAGCTCGCGAGTGCCAGTCTGCCGGATGCCGTGCGCGGCTCGACGGCTCCGAGCACGCCAACACCGGAAATCACCCCCAGGCCGGCCAGCATGCGCCGTCCGAGCTCTATCTCCTCATCGAGCATCTGGTCGAATCCGAGCTCGAGCAAGGTTTCGATCGCGACGCCAAGCGCGACCGCACCGATCACGTTGGGTGAGCCGGCTTCCTCGCGGTCAGGCAGGTCGGCCCAAACGGTGTCGTCCCACGTGACGATGCTGATCGCGCCGCCGCCCATGACCTCGGGCGCCCCGGCGAAGAAGTCACGCGGCGCGACCAGCACGCCCGCGCCGTAAGGCGCGTACATCTTGTGTCCCGACAGCGAAACGAAATCCAGATGGCCAGGGTCGTTCGCGGGTCGCACCTCGATCCGGTGATGAGGAGCTAGCTGCGCCGCGTCGACCGAGACGCGCGCCCCGTAGCCGTGCGCGAGCTCGGCCACCTCATGGATGGGCGAAACAAAACCCGTGACGTTGGACGCGCCGCAAACGGCGACCAGTCCGATTGCTCCATCGCCTGCCACCAGTGCGCGCTCGATCGCGTCCAGGTCGATGTGTCCTTCTTCCGTCAGCCCGACCATGACGTGCCCGCTGCGATGCCGCCAGGGCAGAAGGTCTGCGTGGTGCTCCATCTCGGTGACCAGGACCTGCTTGCCGTCGAGCCTCGAGTGCTCGGCCGCGATCCGGTTCAGCGCGTCGGTCGTGCCCTTGACGAAGATCACCACCTGGTCGTCCTCGTCGACGCCGAGAAAGCGAGAGACGATCTCCCGGGCGTGCTCATAGGCATCCGTCGAAAGCCGCGACTTGTAGCCGGTGCCGCGGTGGACGCTCGAGTAGACGTCGGAAAAGCCAGTCACCGCGTCGCGCACCCGCTTGAGCGGCGGCGTGCTAGCCGCGTTGTCGAAGTTGATGCCCGTGACGGTGCCGCCGCCATGGACGGGAACCGGCAGGTCGACTCCGGAGAAGTGCTCGCGCCAGCCCCCGGAGACCTGAGTGGACACTTGTCTGGCCTAATCTAACGCCAGGGCGGAAGCAGGTCGAGTCTGTATCAGGCACACTAGCGAGTGCGGTGTCCATTGTGTTGTTGACACGAGACTTGCCATGAAGAAGCGCCGTACCTTACCCGAGGTGCACGTTGTCACGGACGTCTCGGACTCGAGCCTTGCCGCGCGTGAGCTCAACTTTCTGGTCCGTCTCGCCCAGGCCGCCGCCTCGACCCAGCGCCCGGACGAGCTCCTCGAGCTGATCATCCGCGAGACGACGTCGGCCATCGGGACCGACGTGTGCTCGCTCTACCTGCTCACGACGCCCGGCCGCGAGCTGCTCCTGACCGCCACCAACGGTCTGAACGAGAACATGGTCGGCAAGGTGACCATGAAGGTGGGGGAGGGCATCACCGGGTGGGTCGCCGAGTCCCGCCGTGCCGCGGTCGTGCCCGACGTGAGCCGGGAGCCGCATTGGAAATGGGTGCCGGGCCTCGACGAGGACCGCTTCCACTCCATGGCGTCGGTGCCAGTCGAGGCCGGGCCGCGCCTGGTCGGCGTGATCAACGTGCAGAGCACGGAGCGCCGGGAGTTCACCTCCGGCGACATCGACTTCCTGCGCGCGATCGCGGCCCAGGTCGCGGGAATCCTGGAGCGGAGCGAGCTGCAGCGCAGGACTGAAGTCCAGCTGACCGAGATCCAGCTCTCGCACGACATCCATGAGAGGTTTACGAAGCTGTCGCTCGACGGCGCCGGCATCCCGTCCATCCTCGAGGTCCTCGGCTCGCTCGCCGGCGGGCGAGCGGCGCTCTACTCGACCGACGGCTATCGCGTGCGCGGTCTCGGCGAATTGTCCGAGGGCATGCCGCCGCGGATCAACGTGCCGCCGGCCCTCGGGCAAGCCGGTGCGCGCGAGGTGCGGATCAACGCGGGCCGGCCGCCGCGACCGCTCGACGTGGTGCCCGTGCGCGCGGGAGCGGAGCTGCTGGGTCTCCTGGCCGTCGGCGTCTCGGCGGAGGACGGGGATGCCGAGGGACGGCGTCGCGCCCTCGAGCATGGATCGACGGTGCTCGCGCTGGAGATGTCGAAGGAGCGAGCCGCGGCCGAGGTGGAGCGCCGCCTGCGCGGCGACCTGGTCGAGGAGGTGCTCGCCGGGGGCCTCGAGGCGGATGAGGCGGAACGCGTGGCCCGCCAGGCGGAGCGCCTCGGGCACCGCCTGCCGCAGCGCGCGTGGGTGCTCGCGCTCGAGCCGGACGACGACCAGACGGAAGCAGCGCTCGCCGCGCGCGGGCAGCAGGATCGCCTCGACGGCGCGCTCAGCGGACTCGTCCGCTCGCGGCTGCCCGGGGCGCTCACGCTCGTGCGCTCGGCCTCGGCCGTTTTTCTCGTCCCGGACGAGATCGCCACCGACCTTGCGTCGGTGGAGAAGCTCGCGGGTCAGATCCTCGCGGCCGCTGCGCCGGTGATGAAGCCGGGCACCGCATCGATCGGCATCGGAAACATGGCCAACGGGGTGAGTGAGCTGGCCCGGTCGCACGTCGAGGCGCGCCAGGCGGTTCGCCTGACCAGGCGCGCGGGAGGGCGCGGGCGAGTGGCGTCCTACCGCTCGCTCGGCGCGTTCCGGCTGCTGCTCGAGGTGCAGAGCCCCGAGGCGCTGCGCCGCTTCGTCAACGAGCTGCTCGGCCCGCTCCTGCAGTACGCGCAATCGCGCGACACGCCGCTCCTCGAAACGCTCGAAGCCCTCTCATCGTCGCGCTGGATCCGGCGCGCGGCCTCGCGCCACCTGGGCATCCACATCAACTCGATGACCTACCGGATCGAGCGCATCCAGTCGCTGACGGGCCTGCAGCTGGACGACCCTGAAACGCGCGTCGCTATCTCGATCGCCTTGCGCGCCCGCGCGATGCTCGGGATGTAGCGCACCGCTGGCGCCAACGGTCTCTCTTGATAAGAAGAAGGGCCTCGGCTTGCGCCGAGGCCCTCTGGGGTGTTCGGTCTAGACGTCCGAGTAGAGCATGAACTCCCACGGGTGGGGGCGCAGCGCCACTGCGTCGACTTCCTTCTTGCGCTTGTAGTCGATCCAGGTGTCGATCACGTCCTTGGTGAAGACGCCGCCCTCGAGCAAGAACGCGTGGTCCTTCTCGAGTGCGTCCAGCGACTCGGCCAGCGAGCCCGGCACCGACTTGATCTTCGCCTTCTCCTCGCCATCGAGCTCGTAGATGTCCTTGTCCACCGGCTCCGGCGGGAGGATCTTGTTCTTGATTCCGTCGAGGCCCGCCATCAGGCACGCCGAGAACGCGAGGTAGGGGTTGGCCGCCGGGTCCGGCGACCGGAACTCGACGCGCTTGGTCTTCGGGTTGGTCGAATACATCGGGATGCGCACGCATGCCGAGCGGTTGCGCTTCGAATACACGAGGTTGATCGGCGCCTCATAGCCCGGCACCAGCCGGCGGTACGAGTTGGTCGTCGGCGCGCAGATCGCGAGCAGCGCGGCCGCGTGCTTCAGCAGGCCGCCGATGTAGTAGATGGCGGTCTGGCTGAGACCGGCGTAGCCCTTCGCGTCGGCGAACAGGTTCTCGCCGTCCTTCCACAGGCTCTGGTGCACGTGCATGCCGGATCCGTTGTCTTGGAAAAGCGGCTTGGGCATGAACGTCGCGACGTATCCGTGCTGCGCCGCGATGTTCTTGATCACGTACTTGTAGACCATCATCTTGTCGCCCATCTTCGTGAGCGAGTCGAACCGCATGTCGATCTCGGCCTGGCCGGCCGTGCCAACCTCGTGGTGCTGCACCTCGACACGGACTCCAGCGTCGAGCAGCTTGAGCATGATCTCGGAGCGAAGATCCTGGAGCTTGTCGGTCGGCGGCACCGGGAAGTAGCCCTCCTTGTGCCGCGGCCGAAACGCGAGGTTCGGCTCGGAGTTCTTGCCCGAGTTCCAGATGCCCTCGTCGGAGTCGATGAAGTAGTAGCCGCTGTGCGCGTTCTGGTCGAAGCGGAGCGAGCTGAACAGGTAGAACTCCGCCTCCGGACCCCAGTAGCTGATGTCCGCGATGCCCGAGCGGCGGAGGTGCTCCTCAGCCTTCTTCGCGATGAACCGCGCGTCGCGCGAATACGGCTCGCGCGTGATCGGGTCGACCACGTCGCAGATCAGGAACAGCGTCTTGTGCGAGAGAACCGGATCGATCGTCGCCGAGTCCGGGTCCGGCATGAGCAGCATGTCGCTCTCGTCGATCGACTGGAAGCCGCGGATGCTGGAACCGTCAAATCCCAGGCCGTCCTTGAAGCTGTCGACGTCGAGCTCGCCCAACGGAAGGCTGAAATGCTGCCAGGTGCCGGGAAGGTCGACAAACCTGACGTCGACGACCTCGACCCCTTCCGCTTTCGCCCGATCGAGAACCTCTTTCGGGCTCGTCTTGCTGCCGGACTTTGTCTCTACTGCCATGAACAACACCCTCCCAGGAAACAGATGGATTTGACGGGCTTCACGAAAAACGCCTGGCCACTGAACGCAGCGGACAGGCGCTAAGCGGCGGCACGGCGTGCCACAACCTGCTGGGGTCCCCCGGCGAAGCCGGGGGTGTCCCCGGACCCGAACCAGCGGCCGTTCGGGTTCTGCTGGCTATGCCTCTTCCGGGCCGCGCCGCTTGACGACAAGCAGGAGCAGGGCCCAGTACGCTGCGATTCCTACGACGTATAGAGCTGTCATGGGTCAATCTTCTCCAATGCCGGGTGGCCACAATACATGCGGTAGACACGAAATTGAGGCGGCGCATCTCGTGTGGTTGACACGGGACCTCGCCGCCTCGCGAGCTCACGACGGGGCAGGGACCCCGGGCGGGTCGTAGTGGGTCAGTGGAACCGAGGGCGGCTCGACTCCACGCCTGGGTATGCCCAGGTCGAGCGAAACGTCGCCATGGACCATCTCGTCGCCGACTTCCAAGTGCCGATCGGGCATACGGAGCGGGACGAGCAAACCGACCACTTTCGTCACGACGAAGGTCGCGACGCCGGCGTATACGACGACGATCGCTAAAGCCAGCGCCTGGACGTAGAGCTGGTGTGGGTTGCCGTAGAACAGGCCCGTGACGGCGAAAGCGGGGGTATTCCCGCTGCCGAGGTACTCGACCATGTTCGGGTCGGCGATCAGTCCCACCATCAGGCCGCCGATCGCGCCCGGGAACAGGTGGGTGTGCATCACGCCGAGCGTGTCGTCGATCTTCTTGAAAAAGTTGACGCGTGGCAGGTACTGCATCGTGAACCACGGGACCACCGAGGCAATGGCCCCGATGAGGATGGCGCCGAAGCCGTTGACCCAGCCTGCGCCCGGCGTGATCGCGACCAGTCCGGCGATCATGCCGTTGATCATCCCGGCGACGTTGCTCTTGCCCGTCATGAAGACGTCGAGCAGCATCCAGACGATCAGAGCGGTTGCGGTAGCGAGGTTGGTGTTGAGGACGGCCGCCGCGGCATCGGGGTTCGCGGTGTATGGATCGCCTCCGTTGAATCCGTTCCAACCAAGCCAGAGGATGCCGCCGCCGGCGACGGCCATCAACAAGTTGCTCGGGTTGTTCTCCTGCCGGTCCTTGAGCAGCCTCGGCCCGACGACTGCGGCCGCGACGACGCCCGATATGCCGGCCGCCACGTGGATGACGTAGCCACCGCTGTAGTCGACCGCGCCCTGCTGCGCCAGCCAGCCGCCGCCCCAGATCAGAAAGGCGCCGACCGGGTACACGAATGTCATCCACAGCGGGACGAACAGCATCCACGCCTTGAAATTCATCCGGCCGAGGAGAGAGCCGGCAAGGATGATCACAGTGATCGCGCCGAAGACGAACTGGAAGTAGACCATCGCGGAGTTAGGGAAGCGGATCGGCGGAAGGCCACCGCTGTTGGTCAGCAATGGAATCGTCGCTTGCGACAACTCCGACGAAGCGAAGGTCACCGGCCACGGGACGCCGATGATGTCCTGTCCGAACAGGTGGGCCGAGTTCCCGAAGCCCATGTTGTAGCTCCAGAGCGTCCAGACGAGGAGGGTCATGGCGAAGGCGTACAGCACCATGAGCGCCGAGTTGAGGGCCCACTTCCGCTTCATCAACCCGGCGTAGAGGATGGCCAGGCCCGGAACGCTCATCAAGCCGACCAGAGTGGCGGCGGTGAGCTGCCACGCGGTGTCGCCTGGATTCAGCCAGTCCGGGCTGGGCACGAGTCCGTCAAGAAACATAAGGTGTAATCCCCCTTTCGGAATGAGAAGGTTTCGCGGCACGCAGCGGGCCCCTCGCGCGCCGTCGAGACCAATGCTCACAGAGGGTCAGCACACGGAACATGGTGTGGACCTGACGAACCGACCCGACAGTTGTCTGTGCCAATGCGCCAGACAACGGCTGAATCACACACAAAAACAGGCATAAAGAAAGCGGCTGGGCGTTTCACCCAGCCGCTCTGTAACCCCGCGGTTGTTTAGTTCTTGGCTGCTGCTACGTTCGCGTTCTTCTCGATCCAGGCTCGGATCGGGGTGGCGCCGCCCGGATAACCGACTATGCGGTCGACCAGCTTGCCGTCACGGAATAGGCCGAGTGTCGGGATGCCCTGCACGCCGTAGCGGATGGCGATGTCCTGGTTGTTGTCGACGTCGAGCTTGCCGATCTTGACCTTGCCGGCGAACTCGTCCGCGAGCTGCTCCACGGCCGGGGTCATCATCCGGCAGGGGGGACACCAGTCGGCGTAGAAGTCCACGACCACCGGCTCACCCGATTGGAGCACGTCGGCCTCGAAAGTGGGGCCGTCGAAGTGCTGAAGGTTGTTCATGGCAATTACAAAGGGTGGCGCCTCGATTCCTATTCCGAGGCGAGCGGGCGGCGCGCCCGGCTGTGGGGAATGGGGGGCATAATCGGGCCATGTCCCTCGCCGAAGTCCAGCGCGCCGCTCCGCCCGTGTGGGAGCAGGCCATGCGGCAGTTCGGGGCGAGACTTTTCGAAGCCGCGCCGGGCCTGGTCACCTGGATCCTGCTCCTGGCGCCGGCCTGGATTCCGATCATCTTCCACTCTTCAGGGGCGCTGTTCGTCGCCTCTGTGGTGCTGGTCTTCGACGCCTACTGGGTCGTCCGGGCCGTGTCCGTGGTGACCGGCATCTACAGCACCCTGCTCAAGATGCGCCGCGACATGAGAAAGGACTGGCTCGCGCTGTGCCGCGAGGAGGGCGCGTCGGGTCGCGTCGATCCGCTCCAGTACCTCCACCTCTGTGTGATCCCGACCTACACCGAGCCCTACCACGTGCTCGAGCGCACGGTCCAGGCGATCGTCGACTCCAACTATCCGGACGAGCTGAAGCTCATCGGCATCATCACGCGCGAGACCGACAAGCCCGGTTGGGAGAACGTCGCTCTGCTCAAGGAGAAGTTCGGCGGCCGCTTTCGCGGCTTCTATCACATCAAGGACCCGCTCGAGCCCGGCATCGTGATCGGCAAGTCCGCGGCCATGAACTGGGGCGGCCGGTGGATGGTCCGCGTCCTGACCGAGGAGGGCTACGACTTGAGCAAGGTTCTGATCACGGACCTGGACTCCGACTACCGCGTGCACCGGCAGTACTTCGGCTGGATCAGCTGGCACCATGCGCGCGAGCCGCTGCGCGATTTCCTGATCTGGCAGCCCGTGCCGCTCTTCCACAACAACATCTGGCAGGTGCCGATGGCGGTGCGCATCATGTCGGCCAGCACCTCGCAGTGGCAGATGTACCTGCACTCCCGGCCGCACCGGCTGGTCGCGTTCAGCAGCTACACGTGCAGCCTCGATTTCGTCCAGAAGGTCGGGTACTGGGACAAGGACGTCATCCCGGAGGATTCGCGCTTCTACTGGAAGGCGTTCTTCACGTTCGGCAAGCGATTTTCCGTGAAGTCGGTCTGGCTGCCGATCTACGGCGACTCACCGCAGGCGCGGGACTATGCGGCGACGCACGTGAGCCAGTACAACCAGATCAAGCGCTGGGCCTGGGGCATCACGGACGTCCCCTACGTGCTCGCGCGCTTCTTCAAGCACCCCGAGATCCCGCTGTGGCTTCGGTTCTCGCGTTTCATGAACCTGTTCCTCAACCATCTGAACTGGATCTTCCTGCCGGTCCTGCTGCTCTTCGGTTTCTCGGTTCCGATCTGGATCAGCACCGACTTTTCGCTGACCGACCTCGGTCAGACGCTGTGGGGCATCTCGAGCGTGCTGCTCGGCGTCACGCTCTCGACGGTCCTCTTCTTCCTTTACTTCGAGATCCGCATCCTGCCGCCCAAGCCCGCCAACTGGCCGCTGTGGAAGAAGGGCGCGATCTACTTCCAGTACTTCCTCTACCCGATCGTCGGGATCGTGCTCAGCGTGCTGCCTGCGCTCGAGGCTCACACGCGACTACTGTTGGGTCGCTATCTCGAGTATCGCGTGACTGAGAAGGTGTGACCGCCTGATGGATGACGCTGGAGCGAGGGTGGTCGCGGAGACTTTCAGGACGCTGTTTCGCGACGTGCACGAGAGCCTGCGCAAGCAAGTCCGCGGCCTCGACCACGGAACGCTCAACTGGCGGCCGTTGCCCAAGGCGAACTCGATCGCCGTGCTCGTGACCCATACGCTCGGGTCACAACGCGAGATGATCCGCGCGGTGCGGTCTTTGCCAAGCGAGCGCGACCGCGACTCAGAGTTCAGGGCCGAGGCCGACGCCGCCCGCCTGCTCGAGATGATCGACGAATCCGACCGCCACATGGACGAGCTCCTCGCCGCGGTGACGCCGGCCGACCTGACGGAGATGCGACCGCGCGGCGACCGGCCGCACAGGCCCGGCGTCGAATGGTTGATCTCGAACTACGGCCACTCACGCGAGCACATCGCCCAGATCGACCTGACGAAACAGCTGTACGACTCTCGGACGTAGGTAGGCCTGGTACTCCCTAGGCTCCGCAGACCGGGCTGTTGACGAACCACGGGAGGCAGAACTGTGGCCCGGCCAGGGCCCACAGCTCGAGCAAGGCGATTAATACCAGCGCCGCCACGAACACGGTGCCGGTGATGATGTTCCGGCCCGGGACCGGCCACTTCTTCCAGCCGAGCCGGCGGGCCACGCGCGGACCGATGATCGCGTCCATGAACGGAAATACGAGCAGCAAGATGATCACCACGGTCCCGATGCCAATCGAGAAGATGAACTCATTGCCCAGCTTCAAGAACTGGAAAAGGAACAGGAAGTACCAGTCGGGGCGAGGGATGGTGACCGCCCGAGGATCCGCTGACGCCTCGAGCTGCAGATTCTTCTGGACGAACGCGGAGAGCAACCCGACCGTGATTAGCATCACGACGGCGATGATCGGATAGGGCCAGAAGTGATCCGGGAAAAAGGGATGCGTCTCGTCGTCGGGCATGTCGTCCGCGAGGTGGTGCCCGGCGTCGCCCATGAGGATGGGGAAGAGGGCGAGCCCGACCACGAGCGGGTAGAGGATGTGGTCGGGTCCGATCGGCAGCCGCTTCCACTCGGGCTCGAGCGTATGCCCGCCGTGGCCGTCGAGCTCGATGATCTCGACCTCTTTCGGGGCTGCGACCGCCGCTCCCGGTCCTTCCCTCGTGATTTCTCTAGACCCCACGAAATCAGAGGCTTCGCCGTGATTTCGCGGGGACCCCTTTGCGTCGCTCACAGCGGCTCCGCGATGCCATGGGCGCGGATGAAGCGGAAATGCACGTACATCAGCAGCACGATCAACGCCGGCAGCACGAATACGTGGAGGGTGAAGAAGCGCTGCAGAGTCGGCGGCCCAACTACGGGACCACCCTGCAGCAGTTCCTTCGTCAGGTTCGCGATTACAGGTATCGGTACGCCGGCGGTGATTTTGATCGTCACCTCAGTCGCAAAGTACGCCTTGGTGTCCCATGGCAGCAGGTAGCCGGTGAGCGCGAGGGCGAGGATGATGAACAGCATCAGAATCCCAACGATCCAGTTCAGCTCTCGCGGCGCGCGATACGCCCCGGTCCAATAGACGCGGGCCATGTGGAGAAGGACCATGATGATCAAGATGTTCGCGCTCCAGAAATGCACGCCCCGGATCAGCCAGCCGAGATACACGCTGTTCTGGATGAAGTTCACGCTGGTATAGGCGGGCGCGGCGGCACCCCCGACGCTCGAAGCGTCTGGCACGTAATAGAGCGCGAGCAGGATGCCGGTTAGGAGTTGGAACACTATGAGGATGAAGACCATCCCCCCGAAGCAGTAGTAGAAAGCGTTGGCGAAGTTCGGCACGCGTTGGTAAAGGGCCTCGTCGACGGCCTTGGTGAACGGATAGCGTTCATCCAGCCAATCCACCACCGCCACCTGGATCTCGCGGGGATGCGGTATCGCCATCTAAAACCCGAGCACGATGCCGTCGACCTGGATCTGGTTGGGGCTGTCGCCCTGCTTCCAGGTGAGGTGGGACAGCGGATAGGCGGCTGGCCCGTGAAGCACGGAGCCGTCCATGTGGAACCGGGAGCCGTGGCATGGGCAGTCGAAGCTCGTCTCCGGATGCGTGTCGGAGGCGGGCACGAAGCTGATCGAGCACCCGAGGTGGGAACAGTTCTGGGCGAAGACCTCTACAGTGCTGCCGGTCTTGACCACGAATGCCCCGAACGCAAGGTCACCCGGAGAGTTGTCGCCTCCGCCGTCGGCCATGATGAAGGCCGAGTTCGGGCTGGTCGGGGCTAGGATCTTGGTCGCCGTGCCGTCCTGCAGCTGGTCGAGCGGCGTGTCGAGGGAAACCAGGAGCGGTCCCTTCTTCTGCCCCTTCGGCGGCGCGGGCCAGAGGAAGACGAGGATCGGCGCGACCGCGGTAACCACGGTCGCGGTCATCAGGCTTGCGAGCCACCAGCCGAGAAACGTTCGGCGCGTGACCCGTCTGGGCGCGGCAGCGTCTGCCATCCGGCTCAAATCTTAACGATCCAGATAGGACGGCAGGCCCACCGCCTGGCGCACCTCGACCATGGTCTTACGCGCCACGTCGCGCGCCTTCTCGCTTCCCTCCTCGAGAATGCGGGCGACGTGATCCGGCGTCAGCTCCGCGCGGACCTCTCGGAACGGGCGGAAGGTCTCGATGATCCGCTCCGCCAGCAGCTTCTTCTTGTCGTAGCAGCCGATCTGCGCCTTGCGGCACAGCTCCCAGTAGTGCTCCCAGTCGTCGAAGAAGAGCTTGTAGAAGGCGCACACGTTGCACGTGCGCGGGTGGCCGGGGTCGGTCCTGCGCGGGCGCTTCACGTCGGTGACCATGCTCAGCACCTGCTTGCGGATCACCTCGGGGTCGTCGGTCACGCCCACGATGTTGCCGACCGTCTTGGACATCCGCTGCTTGCCGTCGGTGCCCTTGACCAACTGGTTCTCCGTCAGGAGCGCACGCGGCTCGGGGAAGACGGGTGCGTAGGTGCGGTTGAACTTGCGGACGACCTCGCGGACGAGTTCGATGTGCGCGACCTGATCCTTGCCTACCGGGACGCCGACGCCCTTGACTAGCACTATGTCGGCTCCCTGCAGGATTGGGTACGAGAGCAGGCCCAGGTTGACGTTGTCGGGATGCAGCTTCGCTTTTTCCTTGAACGCCGGCGTACGCATCACCCAGCTTAACGGCGTGACCATGGAGAGCAGCAAGGTCAGCTCGGCAACCTCAGGGACCTTGGATTGGAGATACAGCACGCAGCGCTCGGGATCGATCCCGACAGCCAGCAAATCGGCCGTCAGGTCGAAGACCTTTTCCTCGGCCTTGTGGCCGTCCGGTTCGGTGGTCAACGCGTGGTAGTCGGCGACGAAGAAGAAGCACTCGTACGTCTTCTGCAACTCGACCCAGTTCTTGGCCGCGCCGAGATAGTTGCCCAGGTGGAAGCGCCCCGTGGGGCGCATGCCGCTGAGAACCCGAATTCGCTCCGCCATTGGTGCGGGACGAGTCTAACGAGGCCAGGAATTACGATTCAGTCAGTTGCCTGATCTCGATCTAGAACCTGAACCGCCGGCCGCCAGCCTCGGGCTCGGCTCGCGGGCCCTGCGCAACACGATCGTCGTGCTCACCGCCAAGGTCATCGCGCGCCTGATCGCGCTGGTCACCGTCCTCTACATGATCCGCAAGCTGGGCCAGGAGGGGTACGGCACGTTCGCCCTCCTCGTCAACCTGACCGCCATCGTCAGCGTCGTCCTCGACCTCGGATTCAACGTGCTCTTCGTCCGCGAGGGGGCTCGCCACCATGACGAGATCCAGCGCTATCTGCGCAACGTCATGTCCGTTCGCCTCTTCATGTCGGTCGTCAGCCTCCTTCTTCTCGCGGCCGTCGTGTTCGCGTTCGGGCAAGGCCCGCTTCTCGCCCCGGGCTTCGTGCTGATGGTCCTCACCTCGTACTCGACGCTGCTCCGCAACGGGCTCTACGCGGTCCAGCAGCTCGGCTACGAGGCGATCGCCGTCGTGCTCGAGAGCGTCGTCCTGCTGGTCCTCATCCTCTATGGCGGCATGACCAATCAAGGGGTCATCTACTACGTGTGGGCGTATGCCGCCCAGTACGGGTTCAGCTGCGTCTATTTCTCGATCGTGCTGGCGGCGAAGCGAATCGCACTGGTCGGCTGGCAGCTCGAGGTGTCGCTGATGCGGGAGTGGTTCTGGAAAGGCCTCCCGTTCGCCCTGACCTTCGTGTTGACGATCCTCTACTTTCGGATCGACCAGCCCTTGATCGTCGCGTTCAAGGGCCTCGGCCAGGCCGGACTCTACGCCGCGGCCTACAAGCCGATCGAATCCCTGTTGTTCGTCCCGATCACGTTTCTCTCGATCGTGTTCCCCGTGCTGTCCGTCTATTACCGCGAGCGCCGGGCCGCCCTGCTGGATGCGGTCAGTCGCTTCTACAAGGGCCTCCTCCTGATGGGCTGGCCGGTGAGCGTCGGCATCTTCGTCCTGGCGCATCCGCTCACGCCACTTCTTCTGGGGCACGGTTTCCTGGCTTCGGAACCTGCGATGAGGATCCTTGCCCTCGCGCTCGGGATCGCGTTCGTGAACAACGCGTTCATCGGCGCCCTGAATGCGTCCGACCGCCAGTCCTCCTTCACCTGGGCGGCGAGTTGGAGCTTGCTCGCGAACCTGATCCTCAACCTGATCCTGATCCCGCTCTTCGGATATCAAGGCGCCAGCTGGGCGACGGTACTGACAGAGCTTGTGCTTGGAACGGCCGGATGGATCCTGACCGCGCGCTACGTCGGGCATGTGCCGGTCGTCCAGCTCAGCTGGCGCGTCCTCCTCGCGGGGCTGATCATGGGCGTGGCCATCTATCCGCTGAGCACGCTCGACGGTTTCAAAGTCGCGATCCCGATCGTCGCGGGCGCGGTCGTCTATGTCGCCTTCGTGCTTCTTCTGCGAGCGCTCAGCGGTGAGGAGATCGCGTGGGCGCGCCGGGCGCTGGCGCTGGCGCGATGACGAAACCGCTCCTCTTGAAGCCTCGCGGCGCGGCCGAGCCCGTGCCCTGGGAGGAGATCGCGGTCGACGCCCCCGACGTGGGTCCGCAGACACCACTCGACCAGGCGCAGTTCGTCGCCCTCGACGTCGAGACGACGGGCAACGCGCCGTTCCTGGTCCTGGAGATCGGGGCGGAGCGTTTCGAGCTCGACCGCACGCTTTCGTTTTTCGACACGCTCGTCGACTGCCGCGCGCCCATCAACCCGTACGCGCGCAGGCGCCACCACATCGACCGCTCGATGCTCATCGGCGCACCCGAGTTCAAGGACGCGCGTCGCGGATTCCTGCGTTTCGCGCAGGGCGCCGTCCTGGTCGAGCACAGCCACGACGCCTTCGACACGTGGCTCGTCGGCCGCGGCCTGGAGAGCCCGCTCGAGCACCCGATCATCGACACGACCGCACTTGCCCGCCTCGTGCTGACCCTTCCCAAAGGCCAGACCCCTGGACTCGCGCGCCTGGTGGGGGAGCTCGGCCTCGACGTCACACCGGCCCACGCCGCGCTCGACGACGCGCGCGCCACCGCGATGGTGTTTCGCGCGCTCATCGCGCGGGTGCGCAAGGACCTCGGCTGGACGACCGTGGGCGATGTGCTGGCGGCGCTTCCGCGTCCTGTCGTCGACCGGACGGTCAGTCGAAGAGCGTCAGCTGCAGGTCGGGCTCGGGGTGCTCCAGCCCCGACAGGCCAACGCCGATCAGGCGCACCGGCCGCGACTCCACGTGCGACTTCTCCAGCGCCGACCGGGCGGCGCGGAAGATCGTCTCGACGTCGTCGGTCGGGCTCGTCCGGCTCACCTGGCGGCTCACCAGCCTGAAGTCCGGGAGCTTCAGCTTCACGTAGACGGTGCGCGCTCGGACGCCGTCGGTCTTGAGCCGGTCGGTGACGCGGTCGGTCAGGTCGCGCAGGGCGTGCTCCAGCTGCGTGCGGTCGCTCACGTCGGTCTCGAAGGTCGTCTCGGCCGAGATCGTCTTGGCGGGCCGGCTGCCATCGACGGGCGAGCGGTCGCGACCCTGGGCCAGGCGCTGGAGCACCGCGCCGTTCGTGCCCAGCGCCTGGACCAGCCGCTGCGTCTCGTACGCGGCCAGGGCGCCGACGGTGCGGAGCCCCATCGCGTGCAGGCGCTCCTCGGTCTTCGGGCCGAGCCCGGGGATGACGCCGACCGGGAGCGGGGCAAGGAAGTCCGCCTCGGTGCTCGGCTGGACCAGGACGAGCCCGTCCGGCTTGCGCGTGCCGCTCGCGACCTTGGCGACGAGCTTGGACGTGGCCGCGCCGACCGATGCGGTCAGACCGACCTCGGTGTGGACCTGGAACTTGATCCGGCGCGCCACCTCGTCCGCCGTCGAGGTCCCGTGACGTGTGCGCGCCGTGACGTCGAGGTACGCCTCGTCGAGGGCGATCCCCTCCACGAGCTCGGGCGACGTGAAGCGCCGGAAGATCTGGTGCACCTGGCGGCTCGCCTCCCGGTAGCGGGCACCGTCCGGCGCGACGACCGTGAGCTGCGGGCACAGCTGCATCGCCTGGTGCAGCGGCATGGCCGAACGCACGCCGTAGGCACGGGCCTCGTAGGAAGCCCCCATGACCACCGCCCGACGCGACCGCCCGGCCACCGCCACGGGAACTCCGCGCAGCTTTGGATCGTCGCGCTGGTGGACCGACGTGTAGAAGGCGTCGAGGTCGACGTGGAGGATCGTCCGTGGCCAGTTTTCCGGTCTCGCCATCAGGGTGCCGCGCCAGTCTGGCACAAGAACTTGTGCCCGGCGGCCGCTTGGTGCCCTTGCTCTAGCTCCCGAGTGCCGTGACCACGTTGTCGAAGACGTTCTTGATCTGGTTGCCCATGGTCAGCAGGATGATGAGCACGAGGAAGGACACGAACGCGATCACGCCGGCAAAGGCGAGGATGATGCCCACCGCGATGCCGGCCCTCGCGCCACCGTCCCGAGGAGCCTGGTCGGCCAGGGGCACCCACGCGTGGCCGGTCCAGCGCCAGCGCCGGTCGGGCGAGATCGCCGGCTTCCATTCCGAGCCGGTCCACCACCACATGCCGTCGGGCGAGAAGCGAGCTTGGGGCGGCTGGAGGGGCGGGGTTGCCATCGCACTGAACGATAATCGCGAGCGATGAAGGGTGTCATTTGAAAGGAGTTATCTTGGCCGGCGGAACCGGCAGCCGGCTGCATCCGCTGACGCGCATCACCAACAAGCACCTGCTGCCGATCTACGACCGCCCGATGATCAGCTACGCGATCGAAGCCCTTGTCGGGTCGGACGTCCGCGACATCATGCTCGTAACTGGGGGCACGCACGCCGGCGAGTTCCTCCGCCTGCTCGGCAACGGCAACGAGTTCGGCATCGACCGCCTCTTCTACGCGTACCAGGACAAGGCGGGCGGGATCGCGGAGGCGCTCGGCTTGGCGGAGAAGTTCGTCGCGGGCGATCGGTGCGTCGTCCTGCTCGCGGACAACGTCTTCGAGCGCTCGCTGCGGCCTTGCGTCGAAGCCTTTCGCCACCAGGCGTCAGGCGCGCGCGTCGTGCTCTCTAAGGAGGGCAACGCGGAGCACCTGCGCAACCTCGGGGTCGCACAGTTCGACGGCAACCGCCGCATCGCGCACATCGTCGAGAAGCCGGAGAAGCCGCCCAGCGAGTACGCAGTGACCGGTGTCTACTTCTATGACGACCAGGTGTGGAAGGTGATCCCGGAGCTGCGGCCGTCAGGGCGCGGCGAGCTGGAGATCACGGACGTGAACAACTGGTACCTCGACCACAGCTTGATGGAGTACGACGTGCTCGACGGATTCTGGGGCGACGCGGGCGAATCGATCCACGCCTACTACGCGGTGCACGACTTCGTGCGCGCGCGGGGAGCGAATAAGCAGCCATGACGATCGAGGGAGTCGTCCTCAAGGAGCTCGTGACCCACGCCGACGAGCGCGGGTTCTTCCGCGAGGTGGTCCGTGAGACAGACGACTTCTTCGACCGGTTCGGGCAGTGGAGCCACTCGCTCATGTATCCGGGCGTGGCGAAGGCGTGGCACATCCACCAGCGGCAGACGGACTGGTGGTACGTGATTGGATCGATCAAGGTCGCGCTGTACGACACGCGCGAGGGTTCCCCGACGAAGGGCCAGCTCATGGAGTTCCTGATGGGCGACGGCAGGCCGGCGTGTCTGAAGATCCCGCCCGGCGTCGCGCACGGCTGCCGTGCGCTGGAGCTGAGCCACGTCCTCTACATCACGTCCAGCGTCTACGCCCCAGATGACGAGGGACGCATACCTCACGACGATCCGACCATCGGCTACGACTGGACGGCGGGCCCGACCATCAAGTGACACGACGGTTCCGCCACCTCCTGGTTGCCGGAGCGGCGGGCTTCATCGGCTCGAACTTCGTCCGACTCCTCCGCGGGACGCGGCCCGGGGTGCAGGTCACCGTGCTCGACAAGCTGACGTACGCGGGGAATCGGGCGAACCTCGGGGAGTTCGAAGGCGGCCCGGGTTACCGGTTCGTGCACGGCGACATCTGCGACGCCGGCCTCGTCGACACGCTGGCGGCGGATGCCGACGCGATCGTGAACTTTGCCGCCGAGACTCACGTCGACCGCTCGCTGATGGATCCATTCGCATTCATCGAGACAGACGTGCGCGGCACAGCCGTGCTGTGCGAGGCGGCGCGCAAACATGACCACGTTGTATTTCTGCTTGTGAGCACCGATGAGGTTTACGGCGACGTGCCCAGCGGCCGTTCCTCGGAGGACGATCCGCTGCGCCCGCGCAGCCCTTACTCCGCGAGCAAGGCAGGCGGGGAGCACCTCGCGCGAGCCTACGCGGAGAGCTTTGGGCTGCCCCTGCTGGTCACGCGCGGCTCCAACAATTACGGCCCCTACCAATACCCGGAGAAGCTGGTCCCGGTCCTCATCACCAACGCGATCGACGACATGCCCCTCCCTCTCTACAAGGACGGGTCTGCGGTGCGGGATTACGTCTACGTGGAGGACCACTGCCGCGCCATCGACCTGGTCTTGCACGAGGCGCCTGCTGGAGGCGTCTACAACGTGGGCACCGGAGCGGAGACGACGGGCCTGCAGGTCGCGGAGGCAGTGCTCGACATCATGGGCAAGCCGCGCGGCCTGATCGAGTTCGTCGCCGACCGGCCGGGTCATGACTACCGCTACGCGCTGGACATCTCGCGCATCACGGCCTTGGGTTGGGTGCCCCAGGTCACGTTTGCCGGAGGTCTCGAGCACACCGTGCGGTGGTACGTGGATCATCCGGAATGGTGGCGCCCGTTGAAGTCGGGAGAGTACTGGGAGTACTACCGGCGCAACTACCGACCGCTGGTCAGCTAGTCGTCTGAGCTGCTGGTGGCACCGGTCGCCATGCGCGGCCGTCCCACCAGTAGTAGCCGTCGCTCGAGCGCTGCGCGCTCGGCGGAGCCTCGCGCGAGGCGTCCCTCCACCTGCCGCCGTCCCACCAGTAGCTCCCATCCGGCGACATCTGCACGCCGGTCGCCATCGGGGTGTACGCAGCGGCCGAGGCGTATGCAGCGGCCGGGGCGGGCCGCCGCCGGGAGAGGAAGAGTACTGCCGCAACCACCACCACGACCGCCACGGCAGCCACGGCGAAGGCGATCAACGCGACGTGGCCGGCGGTGCCCGCCCAGTCGAATCCACCTGACGATGAGTTCTCCGGCCATTGATCGGGCGGAATCGTGTACTGCGGAGCCACGTCGAATTGCCACGTCGTCTGCGTCGTGGCAAGGTCGCCCAGGTCATCGGCCGGCGAGGCTAGGGCGAGGTAGAAGTAGTCGTTGCCTTTCGTGAACCAGGTCTGATCGGAATAGACCGGGCCCGCGGGGTTGGCGAAATGCGCGCCGCCGGCGGAAGCGATGCCGGTGACTGAAATCGAGTGTGAGTAGTACTTGGCGTTCGTCACGCTGTCCGCGAGATAGGACTGCAGCTTTCCCGCGTCCTGGCCTCCGCTGAGGGCCACGACGGCCTGAAGCAGGAGGTGCTTGTGCGACTTGTCTAACCATGCCCTGGCGTAGCCCATGATGAAGCCGTCCTTGTGGAGCGTGTCCTCCATCTGCGGCGCATTCGTACCCGCGACCGCCGCCCATTGCGGGGCGGTGAAGGTGCCTTCGGGGAACGCCAGCACGTTAGGGTCGTCCACGAAACCGGAATCGGCGGGCGCGACGAGCACGGTGTCGAGCGACGGCGAGGGGCTCGGCGTGGCGCCGACAGCCAACGGGGCGAACAGGAACGGGACCGCGACGGCCGCGCCGAGGATCCGCTTCACACCGTCAGCCGGTGGGGCCTTGGCCTCCCTGTGGCACCGGTCGCCAGTTCTTGCCGTCGAACCATTGGGCGCCATCCGCCGAGCGCTGCGCCTGCGGCGGAGCTTCGGCCGACGCGTCCTTCCAGGTCTGGCCGTCCCACCAGTAGTAGCCGTCGTCCGACATCTGGACCCCGCCGGCCATGGGGGCAGCTTGCACCGGCGATGCTGATCCCGGCATCGCCGACCCGGGCGGCGCGCCCATCGGGTAGCCGCTCATCGGCGTGAAGCCGCCGACAGGCGCGGCGACGCGGCGCCTCGATCGCATCACGAAAACGCCGATCGCGATGACGATCCCGATGACGACCGCAAGGATCAGCCCGCCGAGCGCGCCTCCGCCGCTGGCGGCGGGAGACGCGTTCTCCGGCCACTGGGAGGTCGGGATCGTGCTGTCGGGGGCGGAGCCGAACTGAGACGTGGCCTGGCTGGTGGCCAGGCTGAGGACGTCGTCCTTCGTCGACGCGGCGACGATCAGGAAGACGTCGTTTCCCTTGGAGAAGACGAAGAGGTCGCCGATCGTGCTGGTCGACGTGTCCTCGAAGTGCGCTCCGTAGTAGTTGCCGATCCCGGTGATCGTGTCCGCGTGCTTGTAGCTAGGGTCGGACTTGTCTGACTTCTCGAGCGAGGTGAGCGCGCTCTTCGCACCCTGCCCGCCGGTGAACGCCATGATGGCCTCGATCAGCGCGTGGGTCTGCGAGGTCTGGACGTAGGTCTTGCCGTAGCCGTCGACGAAGCCGTCGCTCTTGAGTGTGTTCTCGGTCTCGGTCGGGCTCACGCCGCCTGAGCCGGTCGATGAGTTCGAGGTCGCCCAGTCATGGGCCGTGAACTCACCGTGGAGCGTGGACGTGGTCAGCTCGGTGAAGTCGGCCGGCGGCTTGGCGAGCACCGTATCGAGGGAGGGGGACGGGCTCGGCGTCGCCGAGGCCGTGAGGGGGGTAAGGGCGGCCAGTGCCATCGCGGCTGCAAGTGCGAGTCGGTTCACAGAGGACATTTTATCGGTTGCTCCCGAATCGTCCGCCCATTCCGCGCCAATACCAATGGAGGTAGCGCGGCAGCCACTGCCACAGGCGGAACCGGCTCTGCCCGGCCGTGCGGTCGCGCCATGTGGTCGGAACCTCGGCGACGCGCAAACCCAGGCGGTAGGCCTTGACGGTCAGCTCGAGGCCCAGCTCGAAGCCGCCGAGCGACTCGATGCTGACCTGGTTCAGCAGGCGCTTGGAGTAGAGCCGAAAATTGCTCGTTGCGTCGTGGACCGGCAGCCCGCCGAGCCAGTGGAGCGACAGCCCCGCCGTGCGCGACATCGTGCGCTTCAACAGAGGACCGCCGACCTGGCGCCCACCGCGCATGTAGCGTGACCCGGCGACGACGTCCGCGCCCGAGCGCGCGAGCTCGTACATGGGGTCGATGTCCCCGGGGTCGTCCGAGCCGTCGCCCATGGTGATCAGGACGTAGGGGGCGCGCGCCGCGCGGAGTCCCGACTTCATCGCGTTGAGCACCCCGCGGCCCAGGGTGTTCTTGTGCAGCCGGACCTGGGGCAGCTCCGCCTGAAGCTTCTTGACCACCGGCACGGTGGTGTCCTCGTCGAAGTCGTGCACCACCAGGACCTCGAGCGGTCTCGTCCGCGTGTGCTCGACCACGCCCCTGAGCGTCGGCACGACGTTCTCCCCCTCGTTGTAGACGGGAATGACGACGCTGAGCGCCGGCGTCTCGTCGCTCATCACGGGTGTGTTCAGATTCTGCCTGCCGATATCTCGTCGCGAATCCACGGGATCACTTCATCGAGGACGTCGTCTAGGGGCGTCGTGGCTTCGAAACCGAGCACGTCGCGCGCTTTGGTCACGTCAGGGACTCGCATCTGCACGTCGTGCTCGTAAGGCGGATCCGAGATGAGCCGGAGCTCCTTGCCTGAGCCAGCGCCGTGCACCTTGCGCCAGATCAACTCGGCCAGCTCGCGCACGGTGGTCGATTTTGCGGTCGAGAGGTTGAAGTCCTCGTTCAGCGCCCGCTCGGACTCGATGGCGAGCCTGATGCCGCGCGCGAGGTCGCCGCCGTATGTGTAGTGGCGGACCTGGCTGCCGTCGCCCAGGATGTGGAGCGGGTCCTGTCCTTTCAGCATCTTCTGCACCAAGTCGGGCACTACGTGGCTCATGGCGAGCTTGACGTTGCCACTCCTAACGTCGCGGTCTCGCAGCGCGCGGCGCTCGCCGATGCCGACGCAGTTGAAGGGCCGGACGATGGTGTAGGGCAGGCCGTACTGCTCGTGGGCTCCGCGCGCGAAGTATTCGATCGCGAGCTTCTGGAATCCATAGGTGGAGCGGGGAGGAGGACTCGTCAACTGCGCGCCCTCTGGTGTCGGGAACACTGACGACGACTCGTACACCATGCTGCTCGACAGAACGGTGATCTTCTGAAGGCGGCCGAGCCGGAATGCGCTCAGCGCGGCGTCGAAGGTGGTCGCGCAGATGCGCTCGTTCTCGGCGAGCAGGTCGTAGGCGAACTCGTGGAAGTAGGAGATGCCACCGATCATGGCCGCGCCCGCGACGACGTGGTCGCAGTCCACCGCGAGCTCCGTCAGCAGCTCAGCGTCTTTCGCGTCACCCTCGACGAGGCGGTAGCGCGGGTCGCCGTCGAAGCTGCGTGTGACGGGACCGTACTTGCTGAAGTTGTCGACCCCGACCACCTCGTGCCCGGCGTGGAGCAGATCGGCGACGAGGTATCCGCAGATGAAGCCCGCGGCGCCGGTGACGAGAACTTTCAGAGACGAATGGGGCCTGTTATCCCCCAGATGTCGACGACCTCGCGGCCGTCCAGCTCGAGCGCGCGGTACGCGCGGTGGGGAGCCCCGACGACGAGGACGTCGGACTCGCGCAGCACCTTGTCCAGCGGCTCGAAGCTCGGGTCCTTGATGTAGGGGTCGGTGCACACGACCTGCGCGCCCTTGAACTGTGCGAGCTTGCGCAGCTTGTAGCTGAGCGACGCGCGTGGGTCGTCCGACTCGCCCTTGAACGCCATCCCCAGGATCCCGAGCGTGCGGCCCTGCAGCGAGTGGCGCGAGTTGAGCGTGTCGACGATGTAGCCGGGAAGCCCCTCGTTCACCTGCATCGCGGCCTGGCCCATCGGGAAGTGATCCGGCGTGAAGGCGGAGAGCTGCATCGTGTCCTTCAACAGGCAGGGGCCCGCGGCGAACCCGGGGCCGGGTAGGTCCTCGGCCCGCGGGTAGTCCTGGCGGATCGCGTTGAGCACTCGGTTGTAGTCGAGGCCGGAGCGGTTGACGATCTGGAAGAACTGGTTCGCGATGGCGAACTTCATGTAGCGCCAGGTGTTGGTCAGCAGCTTCGCCAGCTCAGCCTCGAGCGGCGTGGTCCGAATGACCGACACCCCGAGCCGTTCGAAAAGTGCGCGCGCTTTGTCGAACGCCTCGTCCGAATTGACGCCGACGAGCTGGGGAAGCGTGCGGAGCTCGTCGAGCGCGTGGCCTTCGGCGATGCGTTCTGGGCAGAACGCGACGTCGGCCTGGATGCCCGCCGCACGCAGCCGGCGTTCCACGGTTTCGCTCGTCCCCGGGAACACCGTCGACCGCAGCACGACCAGCGAGCCCTCCTGGATGTGGGGCGTGAGCTCGTCCAGGACCCGGTCGAAGATCCGCACCGACGGGTTCATGAACTCGTCGATCGGGGTGCCGATGACAAGGATCACGGTGTGGGTGCTTCGGAGCATGGCGGGGTCGGCGGAGAGCTCGAGCCTGCCCGTCGGCAGGAGCTTGGCGAGCAGCGCCTCCGCGCCTGTCTCGTGAAAGGGAACCTTGCCGCCTCTGACCTGCTCGATCTTCTTCTCGTCGATGTCGTTGATGCCGACCTTGTAGCCGCAGTCGGCGAGGGCGAGGGCGAGGGGCAGGCCGACGTGGCCGCAGCCGCCGACGATCACCAGGTCGAGGTTCTTCATGGCGGCCAAATTATGATTCCTGGTACTCATGAACCAACCTCGGAAGGGCGTTGGTCGCCCATCCGTGCTGCTGGACATGAGACCGCTTCAAGGTCCGAGCGGAGCCCGGGGGGTGGGGGCTTACGCGAGAGGGCTCCTGCGGGGGCTGATCGAGAACGGCTTCGACCGCAACCTGACCCTGCTCCTGGACGCGGCCTTCGACGCGCCAGCCCTGCCGGTCGGCGACTACAAGGTGGCGGGGTGCCGGCGCCGCAGCCACGGACAGCTCGCCGCCTACGAGGACGCGGTCGCCCTCAACGCCGACATCCTCCGGCTCGCGCCGGACGCCTACCACGCGATCGACCTCCGGCTGCCCGGCCGCTCACCGCGGCCGCTTGTGGTCACGCTGCACGACCTGATTCCGTGGGCCTGGCGTGGGCCGCGCATGCGAGGGGAGAGGCTTCGCTACTGGATCGGCCGCCGGCTACTCCGACGCGCCGATTCCGTGATCGCGGTCTCGCAGGCCACCGCCGACGACGCCACCCGCCTCCGCACGGTCAATCCACGGAGGATCCGGGTGATCCACGAAGCCGCCGACCCGGTTTTCGCGCCGAGGCACGGGGCCGCCGAGCGGGTGAGGGAGCGCTGGCGCGTGGAAGCGGGCTACCTGCTCTTCGTGGGCGCGCTCGACGCTCGCAAGGATCCCGCCGCTCTGCTGCGCGCATGGAACTTCGCCCGCGGCTCGCATCCCGACCTACCGCTTGTGATCGCCGGGAATCCGGGGGCCCAGGCGCCGTCGACCATGCCCGGCGCCGTCCGGGTGGGCCGGGTGGAGGACGAGGACCTCGCCGACCTCTACTCCGCCGCCGGGTGCCTGGTCTTCCCCAGCCGCTACGAGGGGTTCGGTTTGCCGTGCCTGGAGGCCATGGCGTGCGGGTGCCCCGTCGCCGCGTTTCGCAACTCGAGCCTGCCGGAGGTGGTCGGCGACGCGGGCGTGCTCGTCGAGGATGGAGACGCAGAAGCCCTTGGCAATGCGGCGGCCGAGCTGCTGGCGTCACCGGAGCGCTGGAGGCGAGCCGGCCTGCAGCGGGCGAGGAAGTTCAGGTGGGCCAAGACCGCCCGGGACACGATCTCGGTCTACGAGTCCCTCTTGCCATAATCGCCTCGCCATGAGCAAGGTCGCCGTCATCGGCGCGGGGTACGTCGGTCTGACCACCGCCGCGTGCCTCGCCGACCTCGGCAACGACGTGATGGTTGTCGACGTCAACGAGCACAGGATCGCCGAGCTGAAGCGCGGCGTGGTTCCGTTCTACGAACCCGGGCTGATCGAGCTCGTCCAGCGCGACGCCGAGGCCGGCCGCCTCGACTTCACCACCTCTTACGTCGACGCGATCCCGGGCGCGGAGTACGCGATCATCGCGGTCAGCACGCCGGAGGGCGAGGGCGGCGAGGCGGACCTGTCCTACGTCGAGGCGGCCGCGAGCTCGATCGCTGGCGCGATGGACGGACCGCTCGTGGTGGTGAACAAGTCCACGGTGCCGCCGCTGACCGGCGACATGGTCTCGCGTGTGCTGCAAAAGAGGAACAGCCGCCACAAGGCGTCGGTCGTGTCGAACCCGGAGTTCCTCCGCGAGGGTTCGGCGATCCATGACTTCATGCACCCGGACCGGGTCGTTGTTGGGAGCCACGACCGCGAGGCGGCGGAGAAGGTCGCCCGCCTCTACGCGCCGCTCAATGCGCCCGTGCTGGTCACGCCGAACATCTACACGGCCGAGATGGTGAAGTACGCGTCGAACGCCTTTCTCGCGACACGCATCTCGTTCATCAACGAGATCGCGCGGATCAGCGAACGCGTCGGCGCCGACGCGAAGCTCGTCGCGGAGGGCATGGGCCTCGACAGACGAATCGGCTCGACGTATCTTGACGTTGGGATCGGCTACGGCGGAAGCTGCTTCGGCAAGGACGTCGCCGCGCTCGCCGCCGTTGCCCAGGGCTTCGATTACCACCCCGAGCTCCTCACCGCCGTCATGGACATCAACCGCGATCAGCGCATGCTGGTCATCGACATCCTGCGCGAATGCCTCGATGAGCTTCCGGGCCGGACGGTCGGCCTGCTCGGCCTGGCGTTCAAGCCAAATACCGACGACATGCGCGACGCCCCGAGCGTCGACATCGCCAGGGTCCTGCTCGCGGCGGGAGCCGAGGTGCGCGCATATGACCCGGCGGCTGTGGAGACCTCGCGGAAGATTCTCCCCGCGATCGAATATTCCGAGGACGCGTACGCGGTGGCGACCGGTGCGGATGCGATCGTCCTGATCACCGAGTGGAACGAGTTCCGCGAGCTGGACATGGCACGCGTCAGACAGCTGATGCACGGCTCGGTCCTCGTCGATGGACGCAACATCTACGACCCCGAATCGATGCGAGGCCTCGGCTTCACCTATCGAGGGGTCGGCCGCGAGTAACTCCAAGCCGCGCGCTGTCGTTTCGGGCGGCGCGGGCTTCATCGGCTCCCACTTGTGCGAGGCGCTGCTCGCCCGCGGCATGCGCGTGCTTGCGCTCGACAACTTCATCACGGGCTCGCCGAACAACCTGAAGGGCCTGCAGGGGAATCCCGACTTCGAGTTTCGCCAGGCGGACGTCAACCACGGCATCTTCATCGGAGACGAAGTCCGCTACGTGCTGCATTTCGCGTCGCCCGCGTCGCCCCCCCAGTACGACTCCAACCCGATCCACACGCTCAAGGTCGGGACGCTCGGGACGATGAACATGCTGGGGCTGGCGCGCGCCAAGAACGCGACCTTTCTGCTCGCGTCGACGTCCGAGGTCTACGGCGACCCGCTTGTCCACCCCCAACCCGAGACCTACTGGGGAAACGTCAACCCGATCGGCCCGCGGGGCTGCTACGACGAGGCCAAGCGGTGCGCCGAGGCGTTCGCGATGGCGTACCACCGCACGCACGACGTGGACACGCGGATCATCCGGATCTTCAACACCCACGGTCCGCGGATGCAGGTGTCGGACGGCCGCGCGGTGCCCAACTTCATGGCGCAGGCGATCCGCGGCGAGCCGCTCACGGTTTACGGCGACGGCTCGCAAACGCGAAGCCTGTGCTATGTGTCGGACCTCGTCCGAGGCGTGCTCGCGGTGCTCGAGCGCGGCGACGACCAGCCGATCAACCTCGGCAACCCGCACGAGGTGACCGTGCGCGAGCTCGCCGAGACGATCATCCGGCTCGCCGGCTCGAAGAGCACGATCGACCACCGCGACCTTCCAGTCGACGATCCCAAGCAGCGCCGCCCGGACATCTCGCGGGCTGAAAAGCTCGTCGATTGGAGGCCCGAGGTGGGGCTGGATGACGGGCTGGGCCGAACTCTTGAATACTTTCGTTCAGTGTTATGAGCACGGCCGAAGAGCTGAAGCGCTACATCCGCGACGTCCCCGACTATCCGCAGAAGGGGATCATCTTCCGCGACATCACGCCGCTCCTCGGCGAAAAGAACATCTTTCGTGAGGTCGTCGACCTGATGTCGAGGAGATGGATGGCCGACCCTCCCGACCTCGTCGCGGCGATCGAGGCCCGCGGATTCATCCCGGGCGCGGCGATGGCGGTGAAGCTGGGCGCGGGCTTCGTGCCGATCCGCAAGACCGGAAAGCTCCCCTGGATGACGATCGTCGAGTCGTACGACCTCGAATACGGAACCGACCAGCTGGAGGTTCACTCCGACGCGGTGCAGCCCGGTCAGAAGGTGCTGATCGTGGATGATGTCCTTGCGACGGGTGGCACGGCCTCCGCCGCGGTCAGGCTGATGCGCAAGCTCGGCGCCGCAGTCGTCGGCGTCCAGGTTTTGATCGAGCTCGGTTATCTCGACGGCCGCACAAGGCTGAGTGATGTCAAATTGGTGAGTGAGATCACCTATTAGGAGACCGATTTGAAAGTCAGTTCGAAAGGCAGCGACGTCAAGGATTCGAATCTCGCCGCGCAGGGCCAGGACCTCATCGACTGGGCCGCCCGCGAGATGCCGGTGCTCACCCTGATCCGGCAGCGCTTCACCAAGGACCAGCCGCTCAAGGGCCTTCGCCTCTCCGCGTGCCTGCACGTGACGAGCGAGACGGCGAACCTCATGCTCACCCTCAAGGCTGGGGGCGCGGACCTCGCGCTGTGCGCGAGCAACCCGCTGTCGACCAACGACGCGGTCGCCGCCGCGCTCGCGTCGCACCACACCATCAAGACGTACGCGATCCGCGGTGAGGACAACGACACTTACTACGAGCACATCGAGGCGGCGCTCGACCACCGTCCGCAATTAACTATGGACGACGGCGCGGACCTCGTTTCGGTGCTCCACAAATCGCGCCGCGAGCAATTGACCGAGGTGATCGGCGGCACGGAGGAGACGACGACCGGTGTCATCCGGCTGCGCGCGATGGCCGAGCACGGCGTGCTCGCCTACCCGATCGTGGCCGTCAACGAAGCGGACACGAAGCACATGTTCGACAACCGCTACGGCACCGGCCAGTCGACGATCGACGGCATCATCCGCTCGACGAACGTGCTGCTCGCGGGCAAGACGTTCGTCATCGCCGGCTACGGTTGGGTCGGCCGCGGGCTCGCGTCGCGCGCGAAGGGCCATGGCGCCGACGTCGTCATCACCGAGGTCGACTCGGTCAAGGCGCTCGAGGCGGCGATGGACGGCTTTCGCGTCATGAAGATGGACGACGCCGCGACGCAGGGCGACATCTTCGTCACCGTGACCGGTGACGTCAACGTCCTCGACCGCAAGCATTTCGACGCGATGAAGGACGGGGCGATCCTCGCCAACTCAGGCCACTTCAACTCGGAGATCAACCTCAAGGCGCTCGACGAGATCGCGACCGGCGTTCGCCAGGTCCGGGCGTCCGTCCAGGAGTACCGGATGGGCGATGGCCGCCGGCTCTACATCCTGGGCGAGGGCCGGCTGATCAACCTGGCCGGCGCCGAGGGGCACCCCGCCGCGGTCATGGACATGAGCTTCGCCAACCAGGCGCTGTGCGCGGAATACATCGCGAAGAACGCGGCGAGCCTGGAGCGCAAGGTCTACGACGTGCCGGAGGACATCGACGCCGAGGTGGCGCGGCTCAAGCTGCACGCGATGGGAATCCAGATAGACACGCTCACGGAGGAGCAGCGCCGCTATCTTTCCTCGTGGGAGGAAGGTACCTAGCCACTTATGTTTGGACCCGCTCGGCGCACCTGGGTGCTGGGCGGAGGCGGTGCCCGGGGCGCCGCGCAGGTCGGAGTCCTCCAGGCGCTCTTCGAAGCCGGCGTCGAGGCGCCGTCGGCGATCGTCGGCACCAGCGTGGGAGCCCTGAACGGAGCTTCGATCGCCGCCTACCCGTCCCTCGCCGGCACGATGATGCTGCGCGAGGTCTGGCTGTCTCGCCAGGCGGCCGCCGTCTTCCAGGCGCACCCCTTGGGCGTGATCATCTCGGGCCTGCGCCGCGACCAGCCCAGCATCATGCCGCAGGAAAACGTCAGGCGGCTGATCGAGCGAGCCATTGCCCTGACCGGCATCGCGACGTTCGAGAAGCTGCGCGTCCCCCTTGCAGTCATCGCGACCGACCTGAACGCGGGCCGGCCGGCCATCTTCCGGTCGGGCGCGCTCGAACCCGCACTGCTTGCCTCGACCGCGATTCCCGGCCTGTTTCCGTCGGTGCGAATCAACGAGCGGGAGCACCTGGACGGCGGCGTGGTCGACAACACCCCGATCGACACCGCGGTCGACGACGGGGCGAAAGACATCCTGGCGATCAGCCTCATGGGAGGCGGCGAGTACGAGCAGGCGCCGAACAGCCTCCCGGAGCTGATCGCCCGCACCCTCCAACTGTCGCTACATCACCAGATGCTCAGCGACTACGAGCGCCTGCGCCACCACGCCCGGATCGTCGTGGTGTGCCCGATCACCGCGCCGACGGCGACGTGGGTGATGAAGCGCGAGCACGTCGAGGAGGTGATGGAGTCGTCGCGGCAGGCCATGGCCAAGCTGCTCCACGACCGCGGCTCGCGCCTGTTCCGCCATTCGGGCATCCACTACTTGCCTCTGGGGTAGGATTCCGTCGTCCCAGAGGTATGAACCTGGCGCTTGGGGATCCACCCACCCGGTGGTGGGTCCTTGTCGGCGTGGGAGATTCAAAGGAGGACCGCATGCCGTCTCTGTTCACGTCCGAGTCCGTCACCGAGGGCCACCCGGACAAGCTGGCCGACCAGGTCTCCGACGCCATCCTCGACGCCATCCTGGCCAAGGACCCACTGGCGCGAGTCGCGTGCGAGGCTATCGTCACCACCGGCCTCGTCATCGTGGTGGGGGAGATCACGACCGACTGCTACGTCGACATCCCGCGGATCATCCGCCAGACCGTCCGCGAGGTCGGTTACACGCGCGCCAAGTACGGGTTCGACGCGGAGACCTGCGGCGTGATGGTGAGCATCGACGAGCAGTCGCCCGACATCGCGCAGGGAGTCGACGTCGGCGGCGCCGGCGACTCGGGCATGATGTTCGGCTTTGCGTGCGACGACACGCCCGAGCTGATGCCGCTCCCCATCATGCTTGCGCACCGCCTCGCGCGCCGCCTGGCCGAGGTGCGGCGGAACAAGACGCTCAACTACCTGCGTCCGGACGGCAAGGTGCAGGTGACGGTGCGCTACGGCGACGACGGCAAGCCGACCGGCGTCGACAACGTCGTGCTCTCCGCACAGCACCACGACGAGGTGGACGCAGACCAATTGCGCTCCGATCTCGCCGAGCACGTCATCGACGCCGTGATCCCGGCCGACCTGCGCAACGGCTCCGTGCGGTCGTTCATCAACCCGACCGGGCGCTTCGTCATCGGCGGTCCCGTCGCCGACGCCGGGCTCACCGGCCGGAAGGTGATGGTCGACACCTATGGCGGTTTCGCGAGGCATGGCGGAGGCTGCTTCTCCGGCAAGGACCCCACGAAGGTCGACCGTGCCGGCGCGTACGGAGCGCGCCACGTGGCGAAGAACATCGTCGCCGCGGGCCTGGCGAGCAAGTGCGAGGTCCAGGTGTCGTACGCGATCGGCGTTGTGAAGCCGGTGGCGGTGCGGGTCGACACGTTCGGCACCGGCAAGGTCCCCGACGCGACGATCGCGGCGGCCGTGACCAGGCTCTTCGACCTCAGCCCCCTCGGCATCATCAAGGAGCTGAACCTGCGCCGGCCGCTGTTCCGCCAGACGGCCGTGTACGGCCACTTCGGGCGGACCGACATCGACGCGCCGTGGGAATCGACGGCGCGCGCGAAAGAGCTTGCCGAAGAGCTGAGTTGACGCGAACCGTCGCGGTGATTCCGGCCGGCGGCGCGGGGACGCGGCTGTGGCCGCGCTCGCGCCGCTCAACCCCTAAGCACGTGCTGCCGCTGGGGGATCGCGGCCGCCCCCTGCTGCGCTCGACCTACGACCGGGCCGCGGCGCTGACCGACGAGGTCTTCGTCCTCACCGAGGTCGTGCAGCGGGACATCATCCGGACCGTCTTGCCCGAGGTCGACGACGCTCACCTGATCCTCGAGCCCACCGCGCGCGGGACGACCAACGCGTACGGCCTTGCCGCGCTCATCCTCGCGGAGCGTCTGCCCGGCGCGGTGACGGTCACCTTGCCCGCCGACCACGTCGTGCATGGAAGCGCCGAGGTGGCGAAGGCGATGAGGACGGCGATCCGGGCGGCCGCCGGCGGCGACAACCTGGTCACGGTCGGGCTCAAGCCGGCGTTTCCCTCGACCGGTCTCGGCTACATCCACGCCCCAGGCAGGGTCGCCAAGGGCACGCTGCGGGTGCGCAAGTTCGTCGAGAAGCCGAGCCTCGCCGCCGCGAGGCGATTCCTCCGCGAGGGAGGCTACTACTGGAACCTGGCGTGGTTCTGCTGGCGGGTCGAGGTTTTCCTCGACCAGCTTGCCCGGCACGCGCCCCGGCATCTGGCCGGCCTGCGCAAGGTGGTCGCCGCTCGCGCCTCGGGCGACGACGACGCCGCGGCGGAGATCTACAACCGGCTGCCGGTCGAGGTCATCGATCGCAGCGTGATGGAGAAGACGGACCGGCTGCTGCTGGTCCCGGCCGGGTTCGACTGGGCCGACATCGGAAACTGGGCCGAGCTGGGCGACCGCGTCCACGCCGATGCACGGGGCAACTCGGTCGACGGCGAAGCGGTGCTGATCGACACCACAGGCAGCCTTGTCTTCGGCGATCGTCGCCTCGTCGCGGCCATCGGCCTTGAGGACATGATCATCGTCGACACGGAGGACGCTCTTCTGGTGTGCCCCCGTTCGCGTGCGCAAGACGTCCGGAGGGTCGTCGAGGCGCTCAAGCGTTCTCGGAAGACCCGTTACCTATAGTCACCCCACGAAATCTTCGATTTCGCGTGGACCCCGACACTCTATCGTTGGACAGTTAACTGTGAAACCGACCCCGATCAAGTTCGGCACGGACGGCTGGCGCGGCGTGATCGCGGACGACTTCACGTACGGCAACGTGCGCAAAGTGGCGCAGGCCACCGCCCAGTACATGAGGTCACGCACCAACGACCCTCTCGCGATCGTCGGCTACGACTGCAGGTTCGCTTCGGAGGACTTTGCGCAGGCGGTCGCCGACGTCTTCGCCCACAACGGGATCAAGACCTTGGTCTTCGACCGCCCGTCACCGACCCAGGTCGCCTCGTGGTCGGTGATCGATCGCAAGGCGACGGGCGCGGCGGTGATCACCGCGAGCCACAACCCGTATCAGTTCAACGGTTACAAATACAAGACCGAGACCGGAAGCGCCGTGCCTTCCGAGGTCATCGCCGAGCTCGAGCGCAACATCGCCGCGCTCGACGAGGTGCCTCCGCCGGACCACAGCGTCAGGCATGGTTTCGTCTCATCCTACGACCCGCGCCAGCCCTACTACGCGCAAATCGCGCGCATGGTGGACGTCGACGCGATCAAGGACGCCGGCCTGCGCATTGTGCACGAGTGCATGTACGGCTCGGGGTACGGCTACGTCGCGGAGATGATCGGCGGCGGAAGGACGACCGTGACCGAGCTTCACAACCAGAGAAACCCGCTGTTCGGCGGATTGAGCCCGGAGCCGATCCCACCCAACATCGACTCGACGATCGCGCTGATGAAGGTCGGTGGGCAGGACCTGTGCATCTGCACCGATGGTGACGCGGACCGTGTGGGCATCATCGACGAGACCGGGCGCTTCATCAACCAGCTGCAGGTCTACGCGCTGCTGATGCTCTACATGTTCGAGGCGCGCGGCCTGCGCGGTCCGGTCGTCAAGACCGTGAACATGACCGCGATGGTCGACAAGCTGGGCGCCGAGTTCGGCGAGCGCGTCTATGAGGTTCCTGTCGGGTTCAAGAACGTCGCGCCGAAGATGATGGAGACGAACGCCCTGCTCGGCGGGGAGGAGTCGGGCGGGTTTGCGGTGCGCGGCCACATCCCCGAGCGCGACGGCATCCTGATCGGGCTCCTGTTCGCCGACATGATGGTCAAGTCGGGCAAGAAGATCTCGCAGCTGCTGTCCGACCTCGAGCAGCGCGTCGGACCTCACGCCTACGCGCGCCACGACATTCATCTCGTGCGCGAAACATACGATGCCGACCGCAAGCGGATCCTCGACACGCTCGAGAAGAACGAGCCGCAGGAGATCGCGGGCGTTCCCGTGCAGCGCGTGCGCTCGGACGACGGATTCAAGTTCTACCTCGCGGACGGCAGCTGGGTCCTGCTCCGGGCCAGCGGGACAGAGGCGCTGATCCGCATCTACTCCGAGGCGGCGGACAGCGCCGAGGTCGAAGCCAGGCTCGCCGCACTGGAGGACATAGTCGGGATCAGGCAGCACGCTGGTGCGTCCTGAGTTCGGAAGGGTCGAGGACAGGAAGGTCGAGAAACCGTGGGGCTACGAGCTCCACTGGGCGATCACGGACGGCTACGTGGCGAAGATCCTGCACATCAACAAGGGCGAGGCGCTTTCCCTCCAGTACCACGAGCGCAAGGATGAGTTCCAGTACGTTTTCAAGGGCACGGTCGACATCGAGGTCGGAGGCGCCGACGGGAGCCTTGCCACGCACCGCATGTCGGCCGGCGACACCCTGCACATCACCCCCGGCACCCGCCACCGCCTCACGGCGGTGGAGGACGTGGACATCTTCGAGGTCTCGACGCCGGAGATCGACGACGTTGTGCGGCTTGAAGATCGGTATGGCCGTGTATAACAATCGCCTGCTGTGAAGCTGCCGCCCGTCCTGGCTGAGAAAGTCGCTCCCGCCGCGTCCACCGCCAAGAGTGAGCGTGACAGGAGCTTCCTCATCTTCGCCGGCGTCGTGCTGGTGGCGATCGCGCTCGGCTTCAAGTCGGATCTGCTGGGTCCGGGCCAGGTCTGGGCGGTCGCGCTCGGACTGATCGTGGTCGCCGCGCCCGCCCTCCTCGGGTACCTGCGCGGGACCGAGGAACTCCCCCGGATCGAGCACTACATCCCTGTCGCGCTCGGCGCCACGACTCTCGCCGGCCTTTCGCTCCTCGTGCCCGAACTCTGGAAGTACCTGGTCCTGACCGCGGTCTTCGGCGCCGGGTTCATCATCGCGGCGCGCCTGGACTACCTGAGGCTGCGCGACGAGGAAAAGCGGGGCCACCTCGTCCTCCAGGAGGTCATCCTCGTGCTGGTCCTGGCGGGGGCCTATCTCGTCGTCGTGACGAGCTTCCCGGCGAACCCGATCCTGCGCCTGCTCTGGATCTTCACGATCACCTTCCTCGCCTCGTTCCGGAGCTTTCGGATCAACGGCACCTCGATCGCCCCGCGGCGAGCTTTCATCTTCGCCCTGTTCGTCGCCCAGGTCGTCACGTTCCTCGCCTGGGCCATCACCGCCCTCTCGCTCTACCTGCTCGTGAACGAGGGCACCTTCGCCGTGATGCTGCTGTTCGCCTGGTACATCAACCGCGGCCTTGTCCGGCACACGGTCGAGGAAAGCTTCACGCGGAACGTCGTGCTCGAGTACGGCGCGTTCGCGATCGTCCTGATCTACCTGTTCGTCTCGAGCTACCAGCCGGGCCGCTAGCTCGGGCCGCGCCTCAGGCTTACATGCCCAGGTAGGCCTTCTGCACCTCTGCCGACTCGAGCAGCTCTTTCCCGGTCCCCGTCTGGACGATGGCGCCCGTCTCCAGCACGTAGCCGCGATTCGCGATCTCGAGCGCTTTGTGCGCGTTCTGCTCGACGAGCAGCACCGGGGTGCCCTGGGCGTTGATCTCGCGCACGATGTCGAAGATCGTCTCGACGAGGATAGGGGAGAGTCCAAGCGAGGGCTCGTCGAGCATCAGGAGCTTTGGCTTCGCCATCAGTGCGCGACCCATGGCGCACATCTGCTGCTCGCCGCCCGACAGGGTTCCCGCGATCTGGTTGCGGCGCTCCTTCAGGCGGGGGAACAGCTCGAACACCCGGTCCATGTCCTTCTTGATCTCGCCGGCGTTGCTCCGCGTGTACGCGCCCATGCGCAGGTTGTCGACGACCGTCATGCGCGTGAAGAGCCGCCTTCCCTCAGGCGACTGGCAGATGCCGAGCTGCACTATCCGGTCCGGCGCCTCATTCGTGATGTGCTTGCCGTTGAAGACGATGCTGCCCGCGGCGGGGTGCATAAGTCCCGAGATGGTGCGCAGGGTGGTCGTCTTGCCCGCGCCGTTCGACCCGATCAGGGCGACGATCTCGCCCTTTTCAGCAACAAGGCTGATTCCTCGCAGCGCTCTGATGCGTCCGTAGGACGCCTCGACACCCTCTAGCTCGAGCAGCGCCACGCTATTCGCTCAGGCGCTCTTGCCGAGGTAGGCTTCGATCACGCGCTGGTCGCGGCGGACGACCTCGGGAGTGCCCTCCGCGATCTTCTCACCGTGATCGAGCACGACGATGCGCTCCGAAACCCCCATGACGATCTTCATGTCGTGCTCGATCATGAAGATCGTCAGGCCTTGCTCACGCAGCCGCTGCACGAGCTGCATCAGCTCGGCCTTCTCCTGCGGCGTGAACCCGGCCGCCGGCTCGTCAAGCAGCAGCAGCTTCGGGTCGGTCGCCAGCGCTCGCGCGATCTCGAGCCGGCGCTGCTGGCCGTAGGGAAGATTGCGCGCGTAGCTCTCCGCATGCTTCTCGAGGCCGACGAACTTGAGGAGCTCCCTCGCCCGCTCGCGCACATGAGCTTCCTCCCGGCGTTCCTGAGGCGTCTTGAAGACGGAATCCCACAATTTGGCGTGCATGCGCGCGTGCTCGCCGACGAGGACGTTCTCGATCACCGTCATGTAGTCGAACAGCCGGATGTTCTGGAACGTGCGGGCGATCCCGAGCTTTGCCACGCGGTGAGGCCGCGTGCCCGTGATCTCGCTGCCGTCGAAGACGACGCGACCCAGCGTAGGCGCGAACAAACCCGTGACGCAGTTGAACAGGGTCGTCTTGCCCGCGCCGTTGGGCCCGATCAGCGCGAAGATCTCGTTTCGCTTGACGTCGAAGGTGACGTTGTCAACCGCGGTGAGGCCGAGGAAGCGCTTGGTCAGGCCATGGATGCTGAGGATCGGCTCGTTCATGAAGTCGACGCGTCGAACACGCTCTGGTCCGACGTGCCTTTCTGCAGCTCGGCCTGGCGCAGCTGGCTGGGGAACAGGCCCTGAGGTCGGAACAGCATGGTGCCGACGAGGATCAGCCCGAAGATGATGAAGTTCAGGCGCTGGACCTCGTCGCCAAGGCCGGCCCAGTCGCCGTTCGGGTTGTTGAGGAAGCTCAAGCCGACCGACGACGCGGCCCCGGTGGTCCACGTCGGCAGCTGCGGAATGATCACGTTCTGGAGGAAGTAGACGCCGATCGCGCCCACGATCACGCCCGAGATGTTGCCCATCCCGCCGAGGACGACCATGACCAGGATCACGATGGAGATGTTCTGGAATCCGAACAGGGTCGGGTCGATCCCACCGAGCTTGGCGGCAAAGAAGACACCGGCGAAGCCGCTGAAGGATGCGCCGATGGAGAAGGCCAGGAGCTTGATGGTGACCGGGTTCACGCCCATGGCCGCCGCGGCGACCTCGTCCTCGCGAATCGCCATCCAGGCGCGCCCGAGTCGTGAGCGGTAGAGGTTCGACGCCAGGACGACCGAGACAGCGATGAGGATCACGATCAGGATGTAATACGGCACGGGATCGAGCCCGAACACCTGGTTGCGGGTGATGCCGAAGTCCTGCCCGGCCCAGGGCCCGGTGAACCAGACCGGCAGGGTTGGCTGGTCGAGGGCGGTGATGCCGTTGATGCCACCCGTCCATTCGATCTTGATGCGGAAAATCCGAGGCACGATCTCGCCGAAACCAAGGGTGACGATCGCGAGGTAGTCTCCGCGCAGGCGGAGCGTTGGGGCTCCGAGGATGGCGCCGGACAACGCCGCAAGGCCCATGCCGACGAAAAGCAGGATCCAGAAAGGAATGTGAACAGCGTGATGAAGTGCGGTCACGTCGAGCCAGCCGGAGCCGAACATCGCGTATGTGTAGGCCCCGATGGCGAAGAACGCCGCGTACCCCAGGTCCAGCAGACCGGCGAACCCGACCACGATGTTCAGGCCGATGGCCAGCAGAACAAAGACACCGGCGTTCGCGACCTGGTCCAGCACGACCCCGGACGAGGTGCCCTGGGTGAAGTTGGCGATCGCCGGGACTATGAAGACGCCCGCGATGAGGATCGCGTAGATGATCGCGTCGCGGTTTCTCGTCAGCCCTCTAGCCCGCCGCAGCAGGCGCGGCATCGGTCTTGGGGAGCTCACTTCTCGGGTACGCGCATGCCGAGCAGCCCTGTCGGCCGGAGGGTCAGCACAAGAATGAGGATCGCGAACGTCACGACGTCGGTCCACTGGGGATCGACGTAGCCGTCGTTCGTCGCCCGGATCAGCCCGATGATCAGGCCTCCGAGCGCGGCGCCGGGGATGTTGCCGATCCCGCCGAACACGGCGGCGGTGAACGCGACCAGGCCGATCGGAAAACCGAGACCGTTGTTGACCGAGTTGATGTACAGGCCGTACGTGATCCCGCCCGCCGCCGCGAGTACGGCGCCGATGAAGAACGTCGCCGAGATCGTGCGGTCGATGTTGATCCCCATCAGGCGAGCGGCGTCGCGGTCCTGGGCCGTGGCCCGCATCGCCTTGCCGAGCTTCGTCTGATTGACGAAGAACGCCAGCCCCGCGACGAGGATGACGGCTGCGACGATCACGATCACGTCCTTGGCGCTGAACGTGCCGCCGACGAACCGGTTGCTGGGCAGGAGGTCGGGATAGTGCAGGTTGACCGCGCCCTTCCAGAGGTACATGACGCCCTCGAGGAAGAAGCTAACGCCGACCGCCGTGATGAGTGGGGCAAGCCTCGGTGCGTTGCGCAGCGGGCGGTAGGCGACGCGTTCGATGCCGACGTTGATCAGCCCTGTTATGAGCATCACGATCAGGAACACGGCGATCAGCGGCAAGACAATGCCCCAGCCGCCTCCGGTTTCCTCGGTCAGGTGCCAGAACGGTGTGACCAGCAGGGGCAGCGAGATGAAAGCGCCCAGCGTGAAGACGTCGCCGTGCGCGAAGTTGATCAGCTCGACAATGCCGTAGACCATCGTGTAGCCGATGGCGATCAGGGCATAAATGGCGCCGAGCGCGACGCCGACGGCGACGATGCGCAGGAAGTACGAAGGGCCCAGGGCGTAGACCTTGGGGCTGAGGTAAATGATGACGACCGCGGCGAGGGCAATGCCGATGACCCGCGTGACCAGGCTCGACTGGACGGACGAGCGCGCCTTTCGGAGGGCTCCTACCAAGTGGCCGTCAAGTCCCCCTCTTGTGGTGGCTAAAAAAGAAAGGAGGGGGCCGAAGCCCCCTCCCATTCAATCACGGATACGTCTGGCCGGCGTAGTTCTTCGAGTTGGCGAATTCCCAGCAGACATTGGCGTTGGTGGCGCCGCAGGTGAGCTCGCTGCTCGACGAGCCCTTGGCGTCAGCCTTGTAGAAGGCGATGATCTGCTGTGTCGTGTCGCCGTTCTTGTCGAACGAGACGTCGCCGAGCGGAGTGGAGACCGGTGGCAGGCTGGACATCGCGTCCCGCACCTGCTGGCGGGTCGGCAAGTTGCCGCCGTTCGCCTTGATCGCCTTGTCCAGTGCGGCGATGATCGTCTGGGTCGCGGCGTAGGCCGGCACGGTGTACGCGCCGAAGTCGGTCGGGCCGGAGCCCATCGCCGCCTTGAAGTCGCTGACCATCTTCTTGGCGTCGGCAGAGAGCTTGCTCTGGTCCTCGGCCGCGACGGTCCCGACCATGCCCTTGGCCTGTGCGGCCGCGCCGTCGATGCACTCTGAGTCAACGCCACCGTCGCCCATCAGGAACGCGCTGCCGGCGGGGAAGATCCCGTTCGACTGGTTGCGCGCCACGCACAGCTTCAGCGAGGCGTTGCCGCCCGCGTAGAGGCCCTGTGCGCCGCCCGCCTTGAGGGAGTTGAGCATCGCCGCGAAGCTGGCGGTGCTCGTCGGGTCGTACTGCTTGATGCCGGAGACGCCGCCGGCCGCCGTGGCGGTGCAGCCACCGACCACTGTGCCGCCGAGCTTGCAGAAGTGCTCGGCGAAGTACTCGGCGATGCCGATGCCGTAGCTCGTCTCGTCGTTGAAGACGCCGACGGTCCGAAGGCCGAGCGTTGTGTACGCGTAGTCCGCGGCCGCTCCACCCTGGAAGACGTCGGTTGCGGCGACACGGAAATAGTTGTTCGCTCCGTAAGGACGCAGCTGAGACGGCCAGAACCCGATCTGCGGGAAGTGGCACGCCGCCAGGTCGACGGTCAGGCACGGGTTGGTGTTGGACGGGCTCACCATGACAAGGCTTGCTTGGTTGGCCACCGGAAGCTGCTGTAGCGCCACGCCCGAGTTGAACGGCCCCATCACCGCCAGGACGGAGGTGTCGCCGACGAGGGCGAGCATGTCGTTCTTGCCCACGGCCGGGTCGGGCGTTCCCGCCGGCGCGTAGTCCTTGGAAACGACCTGCAGCTGGAAGCCGTCGATCCCGCCCTTGGCGTTCTGCTGGTTCACGGCGAACTCCGCGCCTTTCAGCGTCGGCTGGCCGTCGGAGGCAGACGCGCCGGAGAGCGGTAGCGAAACGCCGATCTTGATCGTGCCTTTGTTCGTAGTCGTGGGCGTGCTACCACCACACGCGAAGGCCACGAAGGCCACTAACGAGAGGACGACGAGTCCCCTAGATCGAACCATAGGTTCCCCCTTGTGCTTGTTGGGAGGCGGAAGCGCAAACCACACCCAAAGCCTCCCAATCACTAGCCGCCCTCTTCCCAACTCCACGGTCGGGGCGAGAGTGCGCCGGCGGCGAGTGCGGCCACATGGGATGGCCGACCTGCTACTCCGAGCACACTATCGACTCGCGGGGGCCCCTAAGTCAAGTCGGACTTTCGGGCGCCGAGGCGTACATCAGTACGGCAGCCCGCCGCTGTAGTCGATCGTGGCGGCGAGACGCCACGGCGCGCGGGGGTCGGAGTCCGTCGCCTCGAACATCGAAATCTGCCTGTTCGTGGTGTCGCCGGCGGCGTCGAAACCGATGAACCCCGTCACGCCGGGGTACCCGGTCGTCGCCGCCAGCTGGGATACGACGTTCGCCCGCGCCGGCAGCCGGCCTCCTCCCGTATCGATCGCCCGCCGGATCGCGGAGTAGAGGACGGCCGTCGCGTCGTAGGCGAGGATCGTGTACGGCCCGTAGTCGCTGACGTTCCCGTGAGCGGCTTTGAAGGCCCGGATCGTGTCCGCGGCCACCAGCGAGGCGTCCGCGTCCACGATCGGGACGGTCGCGTAGATGCCCGGCGCGTTGTCGCCGGCGTCCCTGACGCAGCTCGGATCCTGGGCCACTCCGTCGCCCGCGAGGAATGGAGTCGCCTCGCCGGGGTCGAAGATCGATTTCATCTGGGCCCGGATCGTGCAGTCCCCATCCCCGGCGACCCCGCCGAAATAGATGGCCTGCGCGCCGGCGGACTTTGCCCTCTGCAGGAAGGCGGTCGCGTCGGGCAGCTTCGGATCGACGTCGACGCGGCCCACCACCGTGCCGCCCATCCTCTGCAGCCGGGCGCTGAAGGAGTCCGCCAGGCCCTGGCCGTAAGCCTCGTGGTCGGAGATGACCGCCGCGCGCAGGACGTGGAGCTGCCCGACGGCGTAGTCCGCGGCGGCCGCGCCCTGGAGCTCGTCGGTCGTCGTCAGGCGGAAGAAGTTGTTCACGTGCTTCGGCCGAAGCTCGGAGGCGGGCGGCAGCCCGGCCATCCGGCACGAGATCGGCGTGTACGAGGGGTTGAGCAGCTTGGGAATGAACACGTCCCTGGTCAGGCACGGGCTGCTTGTGGCCGGGGTGACCATGGCGAGGCCGGCGCTGTTGGCGATCGGGATCTCCCTGCGGGCGACCGAGGCGTCGAATGGGCCCAGCATCGCGACGAGGTTCGTGTCGGCGACGAAGCTCTGCACGTTGGCGGCGCCGAGCTCGGGGTTGGGCTTGCCGCCCCTGGCGTCGTCCGTCGTCGTCAGCTGGACCTGGAAGCCGCCGAGGGTCGGGTGGCGGTCGACGAAGAATCGGATGCCGTTGAGGGCCGGGACCGCGGCGGGCGCCTCGGCGCCGGTCAATGGAAGGTCAACGCCGATGTGGATCGGGTTCGTCACGGTCGTGGTGGGGGCGGTCGTCGTGCAGGCGGCGAGCAGGATCAGGGCAGCGCCCGCGCTCGTCGGAACTCCCGCTCGCATGCCGCAGAGGATGACACCCACTCCGTATACTCAGCATTCCTTTCGCCTTCCCTCGGCAACTGGAGCGCGCCAACTTTGAAGACCGACACCAGCGAACACCTCAAACCCAGATCGCAATATGCGGAGGACGCCGTGCAGCTTGCGATCGCGGGCAAGTGGGACGAGGCCGTCAAGCTGAACCGCTTCATCATCGAAAACTTCGGTTCCGACGAGGAAGCGCAGAACCGGCTCGGCAAGGCGCTGTCAGAGCTGGGCAAGCTGAAGGAGGCGAAGGCCTCTTATGAGGTCGCGTTGAAGCTCAACCCGATGAACTCGATCGCCAAGAAGAACGCCGCCCGGATCAACGCGCTGCTCCACCAGAAGGAAGGGCTCAAGGTCGGCGGCACTAGGGTCGACCTGAACCTCTTCGTCGAGGAGATGGGCAAGACCGTGATCACCACGGTCGACTCCCCACCCAGCGCCGACATCTGCTCGAAGGTCGCGGCGGGAGACGTCGCCGAGCTGAAGATCGAGGGCGACGGAATCCAAGCCGAAACGTCGCGCGGCGTGCGCCTCGGCTCGCTCGAGGCGAAGCTCGCGAGGCGGCTGATCAAGTTCATGCGCGGAGGCAACCGCTACCAGGCGGGTATCACGGCCTGCGACGGCAACACCGTGAAGCTGATCGTCCGCGAGACATACCAGGACCCGAAATTCGCGGGCAAGCCGAGCTTTCCGATGCGGCGCAAGCGTGAGGTCGAGTTCCGCCCATACGCGAAGGAGAGCCTCCTCGCACGAGACGTCGAGGTGTTCACCGAGGACGAGGAAGAGGAAGAGCGGCTGGTCGAGGCGCCGGTCAGCGACGACCTGGAAGAGGGCATGCACGCGGTGGAGGACGAGGGCGAGGCGGTCGACTTCTCCGCGGACGCGGACGATGACGCTGAGGAAGAAGATGAAGACGAAAGCTGATAACTCCCTGGCCGCGGCCCGGAGGTCTCTTCACCGAAGCTAGGTGCGGGTTCCGTCACCGAGCCTCCTCGCATCTTCGCGTCCTAGTCGGCCGGGCACCTGCGGTGCTGAAGCCTGCGTCGTCCCCTGCGCGCGCTCGGTCGCGCATCACGATGCGCTCCCTCGCGTGCTCGTCGACTCCTTGGCTCCGGCCGCCGATGACGCGAATATGCTTCGGATCTCGGTGACAGAACCCGTGCATCCTCAGCTCGGCACCGTGCCGGGCTTCCGCGATCTACTTCCCGCCGAAGCCGAGATCCTGCGCGAGGCGCAGGAGTCTTTGCTCACAGAGATGCGGCGCTGGGGCTACCGCCACGTGATCACGCCGCTGGTCGAGAGCATGGAAGTCCTCGACCTCGGGCTCGGCGTCGAGCAGCGTCGGCGCCTCTTCAAGTTCACCGACGGGCATGGCGACGTGGTCGCGCTCGTCGGCGAGCGGACCGTGCCGGTGGCGCGGCTCGTCGCGGGCAAGCTGCGCACAGCGCCGCTGCCTCTGCGCCTGTGCTACGCGGGCCCAGTCCTCTCGACCGACGAGAGCCGCTTCCATCAGCGGCGCGAGACGTACCAGGTGGGGGCCGAGCTCGTCGGCGCGTCCGGCCCTGTGGCCGACGCGGAGGTGATCGCGCTCGCGGCGCGGTGCATGGAGGCGACGGGCATTCGCCGCTACCAGATCGACGTCGGCCACGCGGAGTTCTTCCACGGGATCATGGACGCGGTCAGCCTTCCGGACGAGACGAAGGCGGCGGTCCGCCTCGCGCTCGCGGCGCGCGATTTCGTAGCGCTCGAGGCGCTGCTCGAAGGCACGCCGCTCAAATCGGCGGAGCACGAGCTGCTGCTCAAGTTCCCAGCCCTCCGCGGTGGGCCCGAGATCCTCGACGCGGCCCGCGCGCTCGTCCGCAACAAGCGATCCGAGGCTGCGCTCGGCGAGCTGTCACGGGTCCGCGAGCTGCTGGTCGACCACGGGATCGGCGACGTGGTGAACCTCGACCTGGGCGCGATCCGCGACTTCGATTACTACACCGGGATCATCTTCGAGGGCTACGGCCCCGACTTCGGCCGTCCCGTCGCGCAGGGCGGCCGCTACGACGGGCTGCTCGCGCGCTTCGGCCGTCCCGCTCCGGCCACGGGCTTCATGGTGCAATTGGACTTGGTCTCCGAGATGCTGACCCGGGCCCCGCGCCCGCCGGCACTGCCGCGCCTCGATGCGGCGATCGCGTGGACCGGCTCGGGGCTGAGCTCCGCCCTTCGCCTTGCCTCGACCCTCCGACTTTTCGGCATGCGCGCGGTCGTCGACACCGAGTCGCGCAGTCCCGGCGCCGCGAAGGACTGGTGGCAGGCTGTGGGCGCGGCCAACCTCCTTTATTTCCGCGCCGCGCCGACGGTCACGTGGACCTCCGCCGGAAAGCGCGCGCGAACCCTGCCCGCGGAACAGGTTGCGGCGCGGCTCGCCGGAGGCGATGCATGACGCAGCAGGCGCCCATATCCATCGCCATCCCTACGGGCGCCCTGCTCAACGGCGCGCTGGACACGCTGGCCCGATCCGGCCTGGCGCGCCTCAGCGCGGAAGAGCTTGGCCGCCAATTGCTCGCCGAACGCGGTGGCGTGCGAGTAATCCTGGTGCGTCCCGCGGACGTGCCCGCGTATGTCGACCATGGCGCCGCGGACCTCGGGATCGTCGGCAAGGACATCCTCTGGGAGACGCCCGGCTCGCACTACGAGCTGATCGACCTGCGCTTTGGCGGATGCCGGCTCGTGCTCGCGGTTCCGGACTCATCGCACCTGAACGGTCCGGAGACATGGCCGCCGCTGATGCGCGTCGCCACCAAATACCCCCGCACGGCCGGTGCCTGGTTTGAGTCGCGCGGCCAAGCGGTCGAGGTGGTGCGACTGCACGGTTCGGTCGAGCTCGCGCCGCAGGTCGGGCTCGTTGATGGCATCGTCGACCTGACGGCGACGGGGCGGACACTGCAGGAGAACCGCCTGCGTATCACCGCGGTGCTCGGGACGTCGACCGCGAGGCTGATCGCCAACCAGGCGAGTCTCAAGACGCGGACCGCGGCGGTGCAGGCGGTCGTGGCGAAGCTGCGCGAGGCGGTCGGCGATGCCGGTTAGAAGATTCGACGCGCCGTCGTGGCTCGATTCGCCGATGTCCCGGAGGCGCCTCGACCTCAGCCGGTTCGCGGAGGAGCGCGCGACCGTGGTCGAGATCTGCCGTCGCGTGTTGTCCGAGGGCGACGACGCGCTGCGTGAGCTCGGCAAGAAGTTCGACGGATGGGCGCCAGCTAAGGATGAGACGTTTGAGGTACCGAAACAGAAGGTGGGCGAGTCGCTCGACCGATTGGCCGTTGCCGACCGCGCGGCGCTCGAGTTCGCCGCCGAGAGGATTCGCGATTTCCATATTCGTCAGCTCCAGCCGGCCACGCTTGGCTCGCCGGGCCTCAAGCTGCTGACCCGACCGGTGCGGCGCGCGGGCGTCTACGCGCCGGGAGGACGAGCGGCGTATCCGTCCACCGTGTTGATGACGGCGATCCCGGCTCGCGTCGCCGGGGTTCCCGAGGTGGTGCTGGCCACGCCGCCGCGGCCCGACGGCACCGTGCCTTCAGCGATCCTGGCGGCCGCGCATATCGCGGGCGTCGATGCGGTCTACCGCATCGGCGGAGCCCAGGCCATAGCCGCGCTGGCCTATGGGACGGCGACCATCCCGCGCGTCGACGTCGTGGCCGGCCCGGGCAACATCTACGTCACCCTCGCCAAGCGCGAGGTGTTCGGGTCGGTGGGCGTGGACGGAATCGCCGGACCGACTGAGGTGCTGGTAGTCGCGGACGGCAACGCCAGGCCCGACTTCGTTGCCGCCGACCTGGCTGCTCAGCTCGAGCACGACCCGCTGGCCTGGGGCGTCCTGATCACCGACTCCGAGCACCTGGCCGGCCGCGTCGAGGAGGAGCTCGAGAGCCTGCTCCGCGGGCTCGAGCGCGCCGACATCATCCGGCAGGCAAACTGCTGCATCGTCGTCGCCGACGACCTCGAACAGGCGATGCAGCTGGCCAACGATTTCGCCCCGGAGCATCTCCTGGTCGTGGCCGACGACGCCGCGCGACTCGCGGCGCAGGTCGAGAACGCCGGCGCTGTTTTCGTGGGTCCGTACTCCACGGTGCCGCTCGGCGACTACGCGGCGGGTCCCAACCACACGCTTCCGACATCCGGCGCGGCGCGCTTCTCGTCGCCCCTGGGCGTGCACACCTTCTTGAAACGGATGAGCGTGCTGAGCCTCAACCGCGGCGACCTGGAGGCGATGCGCGAGCCGGTCGTGAGGCTCGCGATGCTGGAAGGTCTCGGCGGCCACGCCCATGCCGTAGAGGTGCGACTTGAGTAGGACGGCGGAGGTCACACGCAAGAGCAAGGAAACGCAGGTTGTCGCAAAGGCCGACCTCGAGGGGCGCGGACGGATCAAGGTGTCGACGGGGCTCGCCTTTCTCGACCACATGCTCGAGCAGGTCGCGCGCTATGGCGGGTTCGACCTCGCGCTGCGCGGCAAGGGTGACGTGCACGTCGACCCCCACCACCTGGTCGAGGACGCTGGCATCGTTTTGGGCCAGGTCCTCAGCAAGGCGCTCGGCGATCGAGCCGGCATCGCGCGTTTCGCGTCGGCCTATGCGCCGCTAGACGAATCGCTCGCCCGCGTCGTCGTGGACCTCGGCCGGCGACCCTACCTCTCGTACAACGTGCCGCTGCGCGGACGCGTCGGCACGCTCGAGTCGGAGGTGCTGGAGGAGTTCTGGCGCGCGCTCTCTATCCACATCGGGGCGACGATGCACGTCGACGTGATCCGCGGGCGCAACCGCCACCACGTCGCCGAAGCGACGTTCAAGGCGCTGGGCCTCGCGCTGCGCGAAGCGATGGCGGAGACGGGCGCGCCGGGTGTGCCGTCTTCCAAGGGCGTCCTCGGATGATCGCGATCGTCGACTACGGCGTCGGCAACATCCGCTCGGTGGAGCGGGCGCTGGTCAACGTCGGCGCGGAGGTGCGGTTGACCGCCGACCCCGACGAGCTGCAGCGCGCCGAAGGAATCGTTCTGCCGGGGGTCGGCGCATTCGCGCCCGCGTTGGCCAAGCTGTCGGAGCACGGCCTCGGACGCCGCATCGTCGAGCTCGCCCTCGCCGGCAAGCCCCTCTTCGGCGTGTGCCTTGGGTACCAGCTCTTGTTCGAAGAGTCGATGGAGCACGGACGCCACCAGGGACTCTGTCTCCTGCCTGGACGCGTGGTCGAGGTGGAGAACAGCGAGCGGCTCCCGGTCATCGGCTGGTGCCGGACCGTGCAGACCGGCTCCTCCGCCCTCTGGGACGGCATCGCCGACCGCTCTTACTTCTATTACGTGCACTCGTACACGCCGGATGGGGAGCAATACGGCATCGGCTGCACCGACCACTCGCCGGCCGCCGTCTCGGCGCGCGGCAAGGTGATGGGCACGCAGTTCCACCCCGAAAAGAGCGGCGCGGACGGCCTGCGCGTGTACGCGAACTTCGTTCGCATGTGCCAGTAGTGATGCCGGCCAAGCGGATCATCCCCTGTCTCGACGTCAAGGATGGGCGCGTGGTGAAGGGCGTGCGGTTCCAGCAGCTGCGCGATGCCGGCGACCCTGCCGAGCTTGCCGCGGTGTACGACCGTGAGGGCGCGGACGAGATCGTGTTCCTCGACATCACCGCGTCGTCGGACGCGCGCAAGATCCTGCTCGACGCGGTCGAGCGCACGGCCGACCAGGTCTTCATCCCGCTCGCCGTCGGCGGCGGGGTGCGCAGCGTAGGGGACATGGCGGAGCTGCTCACCCACGGCGCGGACAAGGTCTCGGTCAACACCGCCGCCCTGGAGGACCCGGCGCTGATCACCCGCTGCGCCGAGGTCTTCGGCTCGCAGTGCGTCGTGCTTGCGATCGACGCGCGCAGGCGGTCCGACGGTGCGGGCTGGGAGGTCTTCAGCCACGGCGGACGGCGTGCCACCGGAAGGGAAGCCGTCGAGTGGGCGGTGCTGGGCGAGAAGCTGGGAGCAGGGGAGATCCTGCTCACCTCGATGGACAGGGACGGCACGCACGCCGGCTACGACCTCGAGCTGACGCGAGCAGTCAGCGACGCGGTGCGGCTCCCGGTCATCGCCTCGGGCGGGGCCGGTTCCGCGCAACACATCATCGACGCGCTCACCGAGGGCGGGGCGGACGCCGCGCTGGCGGCCTCGATCTTCCACTTCGGCGAGCTGACCATCAATGCCGTCAAAGCCGATCTCGCCGCCGGCGGGCTGGAGGTGCGGCCGTGAGCCCCGATTTCTCGAAAGGTCTCGTGCCCGCGATCGTCCAGGACTCGGAGACGGGCAAGGTGCTGATGCTCGCCTACATGGACGAGGAGGCGTGGCGGAAGACACGCGAGACGGGCCAGGCCTGGTTCCACTCGCGCACGCGCGGCCTGTGGGAGAAGGGGGCCACGTCGGGCAACACGATGGAGGTCGTCGAGGTCCGGCTGGACTGCGATCTGGACACGGTCCTGCTTTCGGTTCGTCCGGCCGGCCCGGCGTGCCACACGGGCGCCGAGTCGTGCTTTTTCAACGATCCCGACTGACCGCATGTTTATGCAGTTCGCTGTATACTCATGCGCTCGTGGCTAAGAAGCTCAAAGTTGGGGTAGCCGGGGCCAACGGCTACGCTGGCATGACCGCCGTTCATCTGCTTTCGCGACATCCCGGCGTCGAGCTCGTGCAGCTCACCTCGCGCTCGTACGCGGGTAAGCCCTACTCGGAGGTCTTTCCTCTCCTCGACCTTCTGGGTGAGTTCCTCCCGGAGCCATCGGCGGATGGTCTCGACGTGATCTTCAGCTGCCTGCCGCACAACGTCGGCGCAGCCAGGGCGGGGGCGTGGTTGGCGGCGGGGCTGCGCGTCATCGACATGAGCGCCGACTTTCGGCTGCGCGACCCGTCCCAATATCCGAAGTGGTACCGGCAGGAGCACCCCGCTCCGGGCCTGCTGGGCAAGGCGGTGTTCGGCCTGCCCGAGCTGCACGCCGAAGAGCTGAAGAGCGCCCAGCTGGTCGCCGTCCCCGGCTGCTATTCGACCTGCGCGATCCTGGCCCTTGCGCCCGCGGTGTCGGCGGGCCTGGTCGGCTCTGATGTCGTGGTCGACGCGAAGTCGGGCGTCAGCGGGTCGGGCCGGTCGCCTGGAATGGGCGTTCACTTCAGCGAGGTGAACGAGTCGGTCGGTGCCTATGCGATCGGCGGCCACCGCCATCTTCCCGAGTTGATGCAGGAGCTGGGCAGTCTCTCCAACGGCGCCGGGGCGCCTTCGGTGACATTCGTGCCGCATCTCATTCCGATGACGCGGGGCATCCTGGCGACCTGCTACTTCGACTTGAAGGGATCCCTGTCCGAGCTCCAGGACGCGTATAGCGAGTTCTATGCGGGCCAGCCATTCACCAAAGTCGTCGACAGCACGCCCACGACGAAGCTGGCGACCAACTCCAACCTGTGCCTGGTCAACGTCGCCGCGCAGGGCAAGAAGGCCGTCGTCACGGCAGCCCTCGACAACCTGGTCAAGGGCGCGTCGGGCCAGGGCGTGGAGTGCTTCAACATCGCGTCGGGGTTCGAGCGCACGACCGCCCTGGAGGGTGCCGTCCAGTGGCCGTGACCTACCCGCGGGGATATCGCGCCGGCACCGCCGCGTGCGGGATCAAGGCTTTCACCGCGGGTGCCTCGGCCATACCGCGCGGCCAGAAGGACGACCTGTGCGTGATCCATTCCGTCAACCCCGTCGACGCGGGCGGCGTGTTCACCACCAACAAGGTGAAGTCGGCGTCGGTGGTGATCGACCAATTGCACCTGCGGCGCAACCGCGTCCAGGCTCTGACGATTAACTCGGGCAACGCAAACGCGTGCACCGGGGCGCAGGGGTTCCGCGACGCGCTGCTGATGGCCAAGCTGTCGGCCGACAGACTCGACCTGGACCCCGACCAGGTGCTGGTCAACTCGACCGGCGTGATCGGCCGCTACCTGCCGATGGACGCGATCAAGTCCGGTATCGCGGAGGCGTGCGGGCACCTGACGACCGACGCGGGGGAGGCGGCGGCCCGGGCGATCATGACCACCGACACCGTCCCGAAGACGGCCCGCATGGAGATCGACCTCGGCGACGCGACGGTGCGCCTGGGGGGCATGTGCAAGGGGTCCGGCATGATCCACCCCAACATGGCCACCTTGCTCGCCTACATCACCACCGACGCGGCGGTCGAGGCCGGCCTGATGTCGAAGCTCGTGCGGTCCGTCGCCGACCGGAGCTTCAACCAGGTCACGATCGACGGCGACAGCTCGACGAACGACACCTTCCTGATCCTCGCCAACGGCGCCGCGGGCAACGAGCCGATCCTCGAGGGCACCCGGCGCGCCGAGCAGCTCGAGGCGGCGCTCGTCCAGGTGGCGCGCGAGCTCTCGCGCTCGATCGCCCGCGATGGCGAGGGCGCGACGAAGCTGATCACGGTCAGGGTGCTCGACGCAATGTCGGACGCCGAAGCCAGGACCGCCGCCCGCGCGGTCGCGGCGTCGAGCCTCGTCAAGACCGCCGTCCACGGCGGCGACCCGAACTGGGGACGGATCGTCTGCGCGCTCGGTTACAGTGGCGCCGAGCTCGCCCTCGACCGGCTCCACCTGACGGTAGGCGGCCTGGTCGTCTTCGAACGCGGCGCCGGGGTCGACGTCGACCTTCAGGCCGTGAGGCGGGCATTCGAACAGACGGAAATTGAAATCGTGGCGACGCTCGGCCTTGGCGAGGGAAGCGCCGAGGCCTGGGGCTGCGACCTATCGGAGGAGTACGTGCGCATCAACGCCGACTACACGACATGACGCTGACAGTCGAAGAGCGCGCCAAGGTCCTGGTCGAGGCGCTGCCTTACATCAAGCGTTTCCACGGCCAGGTCGTCGTGATCAAGGTCGGCGGCAACGCGATCGACCACGCTCGCGACGAGACGCTGCTCGACGTCGTGCTGCTGCGCTACGTCGGCATGCAGCCGGTGCTGGTGCACGGGGGCGGCCCGGAGATCACGGCGATGAGCGAGCGTCTGGGGCTGAAGGCCAATTTCAAAAATGGGCTTCGCGTGACGGACGAGACGACGATGGAGGTCGTGAAGATGGTGCTGACCGGAAAGGTCAGCCCCGACCTGGTCGCCGCGATCCACCGTCTCGGCGGGCAGGCCGTCGGCATGAGCGGCGAGGACGGGCCGACGATCATCGCGGAGCCGCTCGACGAGTCGATGGGTTACGTCGGACGCGTGACGCAGGTCAACAAAGAGCCGATCACCGCCTTGCTCGGCCGCGGCTACATCCCGGTCATCGCCTCCATCGGCCTCGGCTACGACGGCCACGCCTACAACATCAACGCAGACACGGTCGCGGCGGAGATCGCGGTAGCTCTGAAGGCCGCGAAGGTGATCCTGCTCACCGACGTTCCCGGGGTGCAGGGCGTGGACGGGGAGGTCGTCGCCGTCCTGTCCAAAGAGGACGCGCGCAAGCGCATCGAGGCGGGCGAGGTCACCGGCGGGATGATCCCGAAGCTCGAGGCATGCATGCGCGCGCTCGACGGCGTGCCGCTCGCCCACATCGTGGACGGGCGGACCAAGCACGCGCTGCTGCTGGAGCTGTTCACCGAGTCGGGCATCGGGACCATGGTCACGCCGTGAGCTCGGTCAGCAAGACCACGCTCGAGCTGGCCGAGCGATACCTGATGCAGACGGGTCGTCGCCTGCCGGTCACCTTCATTCGCGGTCTCGGTTGCAAGGTTTACGACGAGGCTGGTCACGAATATCTCGATCTCGTGGCCGGGATCGCGGTCAACCTGCTTGGGCACTCCCATCCCGACGTGGTCCGCGCGCTCAGCGCGCAGGCCGATTCGTTGATCCACACGTCCAATCTGTACTTCACGCGGCCGCAGATAGAGCTGGCCCGGCGCCTGGTCGACCTTTCATTTCCGTCACGCGCCTTCTTCTGCAACTCCGGCGCCGAGGCCAACGAAGCCGCGATCAAGATTGCGCGCAAGTGGGGCACCAAGAATCGCGATGGCGCGTTCGAGATCATCACCTCCACCAGCTCGTTTCACGGACGCACCCTGGCCACCGTGACCGCCGGCGGCCAGCACAAATACTCCGATCCCTTCAAGCCACTGCCCGACGGATTCGTGCATGTGGCGTACGACGACATCGATGCCATCAAGACCGCAACGACCGGCAAGACCGTCGCCCTGATGCTCGAGCCGGTGATGGGTGAGATCGGCGTCGTCCCGCCGTCGGCGGGCTATCTGAAAGCAGTGCGCGAGTGGTGCGACAAGCAGAACCTCCTGCTCATCCTCGACGAGGTTCAGACAGGTCTCGGCCGCACCGGCCGCTGGTTCGCGCATCAGCACGAAGGCATCACGCCTGACGTCATGACTCTGGCCAAGGGACTGGGCGGCGGCGTGCCCATCGGCGCGTGCCTTGCCAACCCGCGCGCGGATGTATTCGAGCCCGGCGACCATGGGTCGACGTTCGGCGGCAATCCGCTGGCCTGCATGGCTGCGCTGGCGGTGCTGCACGTGATCGAGCGCGACGGGCTGGTGGGCCACGCGGCGGAGATGGGGGAGCTGCTTGGCGAAGCGATCAGGGACCTGGGCGCCAAGGAAGTCCGCGGACTCGGCCTGATGCAGGCCTTCGAGTTTGCCGAGCCCCGCGCCAAGGCGTTTCAGCTGGCCTGCCTCGAGGCCGGCCTAATCGTCAACGCGGTCGACGAACACTCCGTGCGGCTTGTGCCGCCGCTGATCATCACCGCCGAGGAAATCGACCGCGCGCACGCGACCATGAAGAAGGTCGCGGGATGACCGTCACCTCTCCCAGGGGCCCCCGCGAATTCAAGGCGAAGCCTCCGAATTCGTGGGGACAGAAGGCCGAGCGCCACAGCGCGATCCTCGATCTAGTCAACCGCGGCTCCGTGCACACGCAGCACGAGATCGCCGCCGCGCTGGCGCGCAAGGGCATGCGCGCGACGCAGGCGACCATCTCGCGCGACATCCAGGAGCTGGGCCTCGTCCGTTCGGGCGGCGGTTATCGCACCTCAGCCGGACTGATGAGCGAGCTCGTGCTGTCGGTCGAGGTGGTCGAGCCGATCGCGGTGATCAAGACGCCGCCGGGCACCGCCAACCTGGTCGCGCGCCGGATCGACGAGGCCGCCCTTCCCGGGATCGCCGGCACCGTCGCGGGCGACGACACGATCATCGCCGTGCTCCGCAAGCCCGGCGCGGGCCGCGCCCTGAGATACCTGCTCGCCAATGGCGGATAAGAAACTAGTCCTGGCCTACTCGGGTGGGCTCGACACCTCGGTCGCGATCCGCTGGCTCAAGGACCAGGGCTGGGACGTCATCGCGTTCACAGTCGACCTCGGCGAGAAGAGAGACCTCGATGCGATCCAGGCGCGCGCGCTGAAGATCGGCGCGTCCGCCGCCTACGTGGCAGACGGCCGAGTGCCTTTTCTCCAGCTCTTCGTGTGGCCCTCGCTCCAGGCCGGGGCCGTGTACGAGAAGGAATACCCGCTCGCGACCGCGCTGGGCCGGCCGCTGATCGCGGCGATGATGGTCGAGGTCGCGCGTCGCGAAGGCGCGCACGCCGTCGCCCACGGCTGCACCGGCAAGGGCAACGACCAGGTTCGGTTCGACGTCGCCACCGCGGCGCTCGCGCCCGAGCTGCAGGTCGTCGCGCCGGTGCGTGAGTGGGGGATGAACCGCGATGACGAGATCGAGTACGCGACCAAGCATCGGATCGAGGTGCCGGCCACGGTGCGCTCGCCGTACTCGACAGACGAGAACCTGTGGGGCCGCTCGATCGAGGCGGGCGTGCTGGAGGACCCGTGGGCCGAGCCACCCAAGGACGTCTACGCGTGGACGCGCGACCCCATGGAGTGTCCAGACGAGCCAGCCTACATCGAGATCGGCTTCAAGGAGGGAATTCCGGTCGCGCTCGACGGGAAGCATGTTTCCGCGGTCGACGTCGTGACGGCCCTCAACAAGTTGGGGGGCGAAAACGGTGTCGGGCGCATCGACCACCTGGAGAACCGGTTGATCGGCATCAAGTCGCGCGAGATCTACGAGGCGCCGGCGGCGGTGCTTTTGCTCCAGGCGCACCAGGCGCTCGAGGACATCACGCTGCCCAAGGAGGTCGCGAGGTTTAAGGACCTGGTCGGGCAGCAGTGGGCGCAGATGGTCTACGACGGCCTGTGGTTCAGCCCGCTGCGCGATGCGTTGTACGCATTCGTCGCCGAGACGCAGCGCCACGTCACCGGCGATGTGCGGCTCAAGCTGTACCGAGGGTCGTCGCAGGTCGTCGGCCGCAAGGCGCCGGAGCAGCTCTACCAACTGGCACTCGCGACCTATGGGAAGGGCGACGAGTTCGACCAGTCCGCGGCGGCGGGCTTCATCAAGCTCTGGGGTATGGGAGTGAGGACGTCGGCCAGGGTGCAGGGCCGGCTCTACACGCGCGAGCTCGGCAAGCTGCTCGGGACCGTGAAGAGGCTCACGCCATAGCCAAGAAAAATGCCGCCCCAAGCCCCCACCCGGCGGCTTCGCCGCCGACCTCCCCGGCGAGCGGGGAGGTGAAGCCGGGTCACCTTCCCCGGCAAGCGGGGAAGGGAAAGCTTTGGGGAGGTCGTTTCACGCGCGGCCTGCTGCCCGAGCTCGAGCGATTTTCATCCTCGCTCGAGTTCGACTACGAGCTCTACCCATATGACATCGCGGGCAGCATCGCCCATGCGCGAGGGCTCAAAGCCGCAGGCTTGCTGTCGGCGTCGCAGCTGACCGCCATCGAGCGTGGATTACGACGGATCAGGCGTGACCTCGACGCCGGCGATTTCAAGTTCGAAGCGTCAGACGAGGACATCCACACGGCAATCGAGCGCCGGCTGACAGAGATCACACCCGCGGGAGCGGCTTTGCACGCTGGCCGGTCCCGCAACGACCAGGTCGCGCTCGACCTGAGGCTCTACTGCCGCGAAGCGGCGACGGAGGCGATCGCCCGCCTTGCCCACCTGATCGATGTGCTGTCCGCCAAGGCCGCGGCCCATGCGGCCTGGCTCATGCCCGGGTACACGCACCTTCAGCGCGCCCAGCCGGTGACGGTCGGCCATCACCTGCTCGCGCATGCAGAGCCGATGCTCCGTGATGCGCGCCGGTTCGGCGTTGCTTTTGAGTCGGCGGGCAGGTTGCCCCTTGGGTCGGGAGCATTAGCCGGCTCCACGCTGCCGCTCGCTCGGCGGGTTGTCGCGCGAGAGCTCGGACTCCCGGCCCTCACTGAGAACAGCATGGATGCGGTCTCGGACCGCGATTTCGCCCTGGATCTCGCGTACGCCTGCCTTTCCACCTCGGTTCACCTCAGCCGGCTGGGTGAGGACGTCGTGCTTTGGGCAAGCTCGGAGTTCGGCTTCGTGAAGCTTGCCGACGAGATCGCGACCGGCTCGAGCCTGATGCCACAAAAGAAGAATCCCGACATCGCCGAGCTCCTGCGCGGCCGGGCGGGCAGATCCTTGGGGGGATTCGTCGCCCTGGCCACGGTTCTGAAAGGCCTGCCGCTGGCCTATGACCGGGACCTGCAGGAGGACAAGCCGGCGCTCTTCTCCGCGGTGGAAAACGTGCTCGACTCGTTGACGGCAGCGGCGCTCCTGGTCGAACATCTCGAGTTCGACCGCGACCGCCTCGCGGCTGCGGCCGCCGACCCCCTGCTGCTGGCTACGGATGCGGCGGAAGCGCTCGTACGGTCAGGGACGCCGTTCCGCCGGGCGCACGAGAAGATCGGCCGCCAGGTTCGCGATGGCGAGTTTGCCGCCCCCTGGGACGCGAAGGCGTCGGTCGCCAAGCGTGATCTCGAAGGCGGCCCCAGCCGGCTGCGAGTCATTTCACGCGCTCGAGCCCTCCGCCGCGAGGCAGCATCGTTGAGGCGCACGACCAAGACCGTCACGCGGCCCGCCGTCACGACGTAGAGTTCGGGCCGCCCATGCTGCTCGCCGTCGACGTCGGCAACACCAACGTGACGCTGGCCCTGTTCGACGGGGAACGCCTCGCCGCCGACTGGCGGGTGACCTCGCATCGCGAGCGGACGGCGGACGAGATGGCGGTCGAGCTCCGCCAGCTGTTCGAGCTGCGCGGGTTCGACCTCGGCGTGGTCACCGGCGTCGTGATCTCCAGCGTCGTGCCCACCATCAACCCCGCCCTGGTCGAGGCCTCGCGCCGCTACCTGAAATGCGAGCCCCTGATGGTCGGGCCGGGCGTCAAGACAAGCGTCCGGATCCGCTACGACAACCCCAAGGACGTCGGCGCCGACCGGATCGCCAACGCGCTGGCCGCCTACGCGAAATACGGCGGGCCGGTGGTGGTGATCGACTTCGGCACTGCCCTCACCTACGACGCGATCAACGCCGAAGGCGACTACCTGGGCGGCGCCATCTCACCCGGCGTCGAGATCTCGCTCGACGCGCTCATCTCCCACACCGCGATGCTCCGGAGGGTCGAGCCGGTGGCGCCCGATTCGGTGATCGGCCGCAACACGGTCGCTTCGATCCAGTCGGGGCTGGTCTGGGGCTTCGTGGCGCAGGTCGAGGGGATGGTCAAACGGATGGTCGATGAGCTGGGCGGCAAGGCACGCGTGGTGGCCACCGGAGGGCAGGCCTCCCTGGTGGCCGGGCTGACCAATGTGATCGAAACCACCGACCCGTTGCTGACCCTCGACGGTTTACGCCTTATCTACGCTCAAAACTTGGACGGGGGTGCTAGAACGTAGCCCGCCAAATGAAGACGGCGCCCGGCTTCCATCTCTATGTGCTGGACGGCGACCGGTCGGGCGTCGCGGGCGCGGTCGCCGCGAGCGGCCTGGAGACCGAACCGCTGACGGACCCGGCCGCCGTCGTGCAGCCGGCACTCCTGCTCGTGGGGCCCGGCCAAAAGCCGCCTGAGCACCTAGCCGAAATCGCCGTCGAGATCCCCCCGGACGTCTCCGCGCCCGCGCTGCGCGAGCTGATCCGGGTCGCGATGGAAAACGTCGTCCTCAAGCAGCAGGTGACCGACCTGGAGGCCGAGGCGCACCGCCGCCACCGCCAGTTCAAGGAGCTCAACCGGATCGGCATCGCGCTCTCCGCCGAGAAGGACATCGACCGCCTGCAGTCCTTCATCCTCACGACCATGCGCCAGCTCACGCACGCGGACGGCGCAAGCCTGTGGCTGAAGATGGACGAGGACGGCCCGAAGCTGTTCCTGGCCTCGAGCCAGAACCACTCCCTCGACAAGAACACGTATCAGGCTTTCAAGGTCCCGGTCGACGAGCGCTCGGTCGTCGGCTATACGGTTTCCAAGGGCGCAAGCCAGATCTACGACGACGCCTACAACCCGCCGCCGGGAAGGCCGATAGGCGGACGCAGCTTTGACGCGCAGTTCGGGTACCGCACGAAGTCGATGCTCACCGTGCCGATGCGCAACTACACCAACGAGGTCGTCGGCGCCGTCCAGCTGATCAATGCAAAACGTCGATTCGAGACGCGGCTGACGACCGAGAACGTGGACCACGAGGTCATCAGCTTCCGGCCGGACGACGTCGAGATGATCGAGTCGATCGCCAGCCAGGCAGCGGTCGCGCTCGACAACAAGAGCCTGCTTGATTCGATCCAGGCGCTGTTCGACGGGTTTGTCCAGGCGAGCGTCACCGCGATCGAGCAAAGAGATCCAAGCACCGCCGGTCACTCGGGGCGTGTCGAGGGTTTGACCACGCGTCTGGCGAAGGCAGTCACCGAGATCGACACCGGGACGTACCGCGACGTCAGCATGACGGAAGACCAGCTCAAGGAGCTGCGCTACGCATGCCTGCTGCACGACTTCGGCAAGGTCGGCGTGCGCGAGCACATCCTGATCAAGGCCAAGAAGCTGATCCCGGGTCAGCTCGAGGTGATCGAGTCGCGCTTCGCGTTCATCGAGCGGTCGGTGCAGGTGAAGTACGCGACGGAGAAGCTCGAGGCGATGCGCGCCGGCCTCAACGGCGAGGTCATCAAGGAGATCGATCGCAGGCTCGAGGAGGAGCTCAGGCAGCTCAACCTCTGGTTGGAGAGCATCGTCGTCGCCAACGAGCCGTCGGTGATGCCTGAGGACAAGGCATCCATGCTCGAGTTCCTCTCGCAACAGACCTACCACGACATCGGCGGCAACGCGCACCCGATGCTCGAGCCGCAGGAGTTCCGCTTCCTGAGCATCCGCAAGGGCACCCTCGACCCACAGGAACGCCTGGAGATGGAGTCGCATGTCACGCACAGCTTCCATTTCCTGACCAAGATCCCGTGGACGCCGCTCATGAAAGGCATCCCCGAGATCGCGTACGGCCATCACGAAAAGCTGGATGGCTCCGGCTATCCGAGGGGCCTGACCGGTGACCAGATCCCGCTGCAGGCGCGGATGATGACGATCTCCGACATCTACGACGCGCTGACCGCTCAGGACCGCCCTTACAAGAGGGCGGTGTCGCCGGCGACGGCGCTGGACATCCTGCACGAAGAGGCAGGCGAGGGAAAGATCGACAAGGAGCTGCTGGACATCTTCGTCGTGAAGAAGATCTACCAGCCAATCACCGCGCGATGAGGATCAAGTTCTGGGGCACGCGCGGCACGCGACCCACGCCCGGACGGCGGACTCTGCGGTACGGCGGAAACACCACGTGCATCGAGGTGCGGGACGCCGAGGAGAACCTGCTGATCATCGACTCGGGCTCCGGCATCGCCGAGCTCGGCAACACGCTGTCGCCTGAGCCGCTGCAGGCCCACCTCCTGATCACGCACACGCACCTCGACCACATCCAGGGATTTCCGTTCTTCCTGCCGGCGTTCGTGCCCGGCACGCACCTGACGATCGTCGGGCCGGCGGGCTCAGCAAAGTCGCTGCAGGCGGCGTTTGCCGACCAGATGGACCCGGCCTATTTCCCGGTGCGACTAAGCCACATGCCGGCCGAGATGGAGTTCATCGAGCGCAACCCGGGCGAGACGTTCGAGGTCGGCGCGCTTCGCATCACGCCGCATCTCCTGATGCATCCCATCCCGACGTTCGGCTACCGGATCGACGAGGGCGACTCGCGGTTCACGTTTGCCACCGACAACGAGATCGCTCTTTTCGCCAACGGGGACAACGGCACGCTGAAGGACCTGGCCAACTGGTGCCGCAACTCCGACCTCCTGGTCCACGACGCGCAGTTCAGCACCGAGGAGTACAAGACGCACGCGGGATTCGGCCACTCGACGTTCGAGGAGTCGCTTTCCCTGGCCGAGCAGGCGGGCGTGAAGGAACTGGCTTTCTTTCACCACGACCCGCTGCATTCCGACACCGACGTCGACGCCCTGATCGAGGAGGCGCTCGGCAACCATCGCGCGGCGGGCGGCGCCGAAGTGAACTCGTTCCCGGCCGCCGAGGACCAGGAGGTCGGCCTCTAGCCTCTAATCTTTTCCGATCGTGCCGGAAGAGAAGGACGAGACGGAACACATCGAGCTCGATCTGCCGGCGGTCATGCGCGATCGCCGCGAGAAGCTCGATCGTTTGCGCGCGGCGGGCATCGATCCCTACTCACGCGGGTTTCTGCCCACCCATTCCACTGAGGCAGCGAAGGCTCTGCTCGGCGACGCCGAGCGGACCGATTCCGTCTCGATCGCGGGGCGCCTGATGGTGAAGCGGCTGCAGGGCGGCGTTGTCTTCGCCGACCTCCAGGACGGCCACGCGCGCATGCAGCTGATGGCGAATCGCAACATCCTCGGCGAGGAGGAGTTCGCTCGGTTTGCGGACCTCGACACCGGCGACATCGCCGGCGTCACCGGGCCCGTTTTCCGCACTCGGCGCGGCGAGATCACGGTCGAGGTGCACAAGTTCCAGCTCCTCACCAAGTCGCTGCGCCCCCTGCCCGAGAAGTGGCACGGGTTGAAGGATGTCGAGATCCGCTACCGGCAGAGATACGTCGACCTCATCGCCAACCCGCAGGTGCGCGCCGTGTTTCGCGCCCGCACTAAGATCATCACCGCGCTTCGCGGGCTGCTCGACGAGCGCGGCTTCATCGACGTGGAGACGCCGGTGCTGCAGGAGATTCCCGGAGGCGGCCACGCCCGACCGTTCCAGACCCACCACAACTCGTTGGACCGCGACCTGTTCTTGCGCATCGCGTTGGAGCTGCACCTGAAGCGTCTGCTGGTCGGCGGCTTCGAGCGTGTTTACGAGATCGGCCGCGTGTTCCGCAACGAAGGACTTTCGCCGCGCCACAACCCGGAGTTCACGCTCCTCGAGTCCTACCAGGCGTACGCCGGCTACGAGGACGTGATGCAGCTGGTCGAAGACCTGGTGGTCGTTTCGGCGATGGCGGCCGGCCGGCCGCTCGAGACGTCGTATCAGGGCGAGTCGGTCAACCTCGCCCCGCCCTTCCGGCGCGAGAAGATGGCCGACCTGGTGCTCGAGCACACGGGGCGCCACGCGACGGGTGAGGAGCTGAACGACCTGTTCGAGGAGCACGTCCAGCCTCGCCTGCGCCACCCGACGTTCGTGATCGATTATCCGGTCGAGGTGTCGCCGCTGGCGCGGCCGCGGGAGGACGACCCGCGGTTCGTGGAGCGCTTCGAGCTGATCATCCTCGGCCGCGAGTACGCGAACGCGTTCACGGAGCTGACGGATCCGATCGACCAACGCGCGAGGTTCGAGTCGCAGGCCGCCAAACGCGCGGCGGGGAACGTCGAGGCGCACCCGATGGACGAGGACTTTCTCCGCGCGGTCGAGTACGGCCTTCCTCCATGCGGAGGGCTCGGCATCGGGATCGATCGCCTGGTGATGCTGCTGACCGACCAGCCCTCGATCCGCGACGTGATTCTGTTCCCCCTGATGAAAGCCGAGTCATAGCCGGTGCTTGCCCTGGAGTTCATCCGCAAGAACCCGGATCTCGTCCGCCGCGCCGCCGAGCTGAAGGGCGAACCCGCGCCCGTGGACGAGATCCTGCGGCTGGATGCCGTTTGGCGCGAGCACCTGCATACCGCCGAGAAGATCAAGGAAGAGCAGAACAAGCTTTCCAAGGAGTTCGCGAAGACGCGCGACGAAGCGCTGAAGGAACGTCTCCGCCAGATGGCGGACACCGCGAAGAGCGAGCTCTCGGTCGCCGGCGCGGTGAAGCGCGAGCTCGACGACCTGCTGCTTCGAGTGCCAAACGTCTTTCACGAATCGGTGCCGGTCGGTGAAACCGGAGCCGACAATGTGGTCGCCAGGGAGTGGGGGGACAAGCCCGACCTGGGCTTCGCCGCGCGGACTCACTTCGACCTGGGCGAAGCGCTTGGGGTCATGGACTTCGAGCGCGCCGCCCGCGTGTCAGGCGCGCGATTTGCATTCCTGATCGGCGAGGGGGCGCGACTGGAGCGCGCGCTGGTCCAGTTCATGCTCGACGTGCACACCCGCGAGCATGGCTACACCGAGGTGTGGCCGCCGATCCTGGTGAACTCCGCGTCCATGGTGGGGACGGCAAACCTGCCGAAGTTCGCCGACGCCGCGTTCAAAGTGGAGGGCAGCGACCTGTGGCTGATCCCGACCGCGGAAGTGCCCGTCACGAACCTCCATCGGGAGGAGATCCTCGACGGCGATCGCTTGCCTCTGAAGTACGTCGCCTACGCGCCGTCGTTCCGCACCGAGGCGGGCGCGGCGGGAAAGGACACGCGCGGGTTCATCCGATTGCATCAGTTCTCGAAAGTCGAGCTGGTCAAGGTGACCAGCGCAGAGACGTCTCTCGACGAGTTCGAGAAGCTGACGCGTGACGCAGAGGACATCCTGCAGCGGCTGGGCCTGCACTATCGGGTGATGTCGATGTGCACCGGCGACATGGGGTTCGCGCAGTACAAGAAGTACGACCTGGAGGCGTGGGCGCCGGGGCTGGACCGCTACCTCGAGGTCTCGTCGTGCTCTGTGTTCAACGACTTCCAGGCGATGCGCGCGAACATTCGGTACCGGCCGGAGCGGGGGGCGCCGCCGAGATTTGCGCACACGATCAACGGGAGCGGCCTGGCGCTGCCGAGGACGATCGACGCGATCATGGAGACGTATCAGCGCTCCGACGGGATGATCAACGTTCCCGACGTGCTGCGTCCGTACCTCGGTGGGGTGGAGTTGATCGGGGCGGGACCCCCTCCCTTTCGTGCGCCGCCTGGCGGTTTGTAGGAAGCAAACGGCTGGGTGACGGCCGGAGTGAATCCGGCCTACAGCTCCACCTCGTCTTGCTTTGAGCTGACGACGGTTGTGCACGTGGGGTTCTTAGAATCGCTTGTGCCCGCGGAGGGGTGGCCGAGTCCGGTTGATGGCGACAGTCTTGAAAACTGTTATAGGTGCAAGCCTATCCTGGGTTCAAATCCCAGCCCCTCCGCCAGTGTCATATTCCAAATCGCCCCGGAACCGACGTCTCACCTGAGACGTATGGTGAGTTGATGTCACGGCTTGCAATCGGAAGCGCGTTTGCGTTGGCAATCCTGTCGGCGTGCACGCCTCTTGTGACAAGCCGATCCAACATCTCGCCAAGCATGGCAACCGTTGGTTCGCCGACGCCACTTGGCGCCACTGGTTGCCAGGTCTCTCCGTCAGGATCATTTGCCGCGGAGGTCTACGGGACAGTTACCGGTGGAACCGTGTGGGCGTGGTTCATGACTGCCTATCCCCCCAGGGCGGGGATCGAGGATAAAACGCTCTGGCGTCTCGATGGTGCACATGCGCTTGGGACTCCTACCTTCACCCTTATCGGTCCTGCAGCGCAGCTCGGGCGTCTCAACTGGGGACCGGAGGCGCATTCCTCTTCAACCTGGAACCGGCCCGGGCAGGAGTTCGGCACCGGCCTCTTGTTCCCATCGGCCGGTTGCTGGAAGATTCACGTGACCTTGGACCAGGTGACCGGCGACGTCTACATAATGGTGCGCTGACTAAGTTCACAATTCGCTGAGTTCACAGAATGGCGTTGAAGCCAACAGAATGTGATAAATGACCGCCTAGCACGGCGGCGAGCCAGAAGGGTCATAGGACTCCAATTTGCAAATGGAAAATGCTTCTCAAGGGGTCCGAAAATGGCGACCCCTAAGACGGGTGGACTGGGCAGCGCTGGCTTGCGTTTTAGTGGCACTTGTTCCAACGATCGCCTTAGCCGTCGGACTGAAGTCGAATGCAAACTGGGGCTCGTCTTTGTTCGGCTGGTCCTTTGACATGTTGTGGGTGTTGCCGCTCGCCGGGCCCCTGGTGGGCGTCGTTGCGCTGGCCACGAGGCCATCGGGTGGTCGGGTCTGGCCATCGATAGTCGCCATCGTGGTCGCGCCCATCGTTGGGTGGGGCGGATTCTTCGCCGCTTTTCTCGCATTCATGACCGTCTGGCTCTAGCCACGTGAGGGAAGAAGTCCGTCTGTCTTTGATTCGTCGGCCAAACGGGTACCGGTATGAGGGTTGATTTCTCAGCTTGCGATGGCCAACTATCAACCGGTGAGGGCCGCGGGAGTGGAAACCGAGAAGCACAGCTATGACGGCCGCGTCCTTGAGACGTTTGTCGATGTCGCCGGGCGGCTGCACGCCATCCCCGTCCAGCGCAAAAAGCGCCTCGCGGTGCTGCGGTGGCTCGTCGAGGACTTTCAACCTGGGCGTCTCTACACCGAGGCGGAGGTCAATCGGGTCATCTTGCGCCGCCACCCGGACTTCGCCGCTCTCCGGCGCTACCTGGTGGACGAGGAGCTGATGCAGCGCAAGCGCGGCGTCTATTGGCGGACGGGCAGCGTCTCCAACCTGGGCTGGGACCCACCCTCGTGGCCCACCGATTGATCAGCAGAATCTGCGCATCGATAGGCCTCATCTCTCCGCCTATCGCCGCGGTCCTGGTGCTGGTCGCGGGCGCGATCACGCCCGGTTACGATCCGATGGCCCGAACGGTCAGCCGGCTTGCGGTCCCCGGAATGCCAGGGGCGTGGATGGTCGAGGCCGCGATCGGCCTGGTCGCGATCGGCTGCTTTGCACTCGGGCCGGCAATAGCGGAGGCGCCGGTTGCGCGCTGGGCGCTTGTGGTGGCGGGCGGTGCCTTGCTCGAAATCGTAATCGTCCGGCTTGACCCCGCCTCAACGATCTCGACCGCGCTTCACCGGCTTGGTTCAGGAGTCGCGGTGCTCGGCCTGACGATCGCGCCGCTTGCCGCGGCGCGTTTCTACGGTCGAGTCTGGTTGGGGTTTGGCGTGGCGGAGCTCATCGTTCTCGCGCTGGGATTCGCTGCGCTTGGGACCTCATTTGCGGCGTGGGGCCTGTGGGAGCGCTGCCTACTTGCGCTTCCGTTGGCTTGGGTGGTGCTGATCTCGGCCCGGCTCCTGCGCCTTAGCGCGACCAAGATGGTCTCGGCCGACGAGACCATTAGCGCGAGCGTCGTGAGCCTGAGCAGCACCGGCTCGTAGCGACCGCCGGCCAGCGTGAATAAGGCGAAGACGTAGAGCGCGCCGCCCGCCACCTTGCCCGAAACCTGGCGCGGATTGACGAGGCGGCGAAACGCAACCTGGCCGGCGACGAGCGAAGCGGCGTAGATGGTCCCGGTGACGGCCAGCCATGCCGGGTTATCCGAACCGATCTCAGGATGCAGAATCACGACCGCCCCGGTAACGGAGACCAGCAGCAGAATGTCCGCCCAGGCATCGAGGCGCGATCCGAGCACGGACTGCGTGCTCATGCGCCTGGCGATATGGCCGTCGAGAAAGTCGGTCGCGCCCGCGGCAAGCAGTGCGGCGCATGCCAATAGGCTGTTGCCTAGCAGCGCCGAAACCACGATGACGGGCAGCAGCGCAATCCGCAACAGGGTGATTCCGTTGGCCACCACGGAGCTGAGTATGTCGGGCCTTCTGCCCCACCACCTCGTTACCTGGCCTTCGAATCGACCGTTGGCGTCGCAAAGGAGGTCTTATCAAATTGCCTTCATCGCTTCGCCTCTTGCTTGTTCCCACCGGCATCGCGCTCGCCTGCGCTCTTGCGGTGGCCGCGGTGATCATCGCGTCGAACCGTCAACCCGTGTTCATCACCTCGCCCACGGCTTCCACGTCGACCTCGAGCATCGGCCCCGCCATCCTCACCAGCGGCGACGCCATCGTTTCCAAGAAGCCGGACCTCGCCATCGTCTCGGCCGGCATCGACTCGCAGTCGGGCACCGCGTCGGGAGCCCAGGCTGACCTGGCGGCCAAGGCCGGCAAGCTCATCGCCCGGATCAAGGCGCTCGGCGTGGCGGATAAGGACCTCAACACGACCGGCTACTGGATCGGGCCCGTGTATGAATCGAACGGCCAGAGCGTGACCGGCTACCGCGCAACCGAGGTTCTGCAGGTCAAGTGGCACAACGTAGACACCGTCGGCAAGACGCTCGACGCGATCGTCCAGGAGGGCGGCGCGACGCAGATCACGGTCGGCTTCACGCTCGCCGATCCGAAGTCAGCCCAGGCCGAGGCGCGCACGCTCGCGATCGCCGACGCGAAGTCGAAAGCTCAAGCGATGGCGTCGGCCGCCGGCGTCAGGGTGGGCCAGGTGGTCGGGATCAGCGACCTCTCAACGAGCAGCCGGTACCCGGCGCAAATCAGCTTCGGGGCCGCGGCCGGCGCGCCGGCGGCGACCCAGGTGCCGGTCGGCCAGCTCGACATCCAGGTGAGCGTCGAGGTCGACTTCGCGATCGCCTAAATTGCCGTGAAGAGTGTCACCGCGCCGCTGGCGATGAGGACCAGGCTCCAGCCGAGGTCAAGGTTGAACCAGCCGCGGCGCAAGACGCCGAGCCCGACCTTCTCGTAGACGATCACCGAGACGACGCCCATGACGAACAGCATCGCCGCGACGTGAAGCGAGGCGGCGGCGACGGCCTGGAGCGAGATCTCGCGCAGGCTGTGGTAGGCCGCGTAGACCGGCAGGCCGAGGAGCACGGGCGCCAGCATCAGGCCGGCGCCGTGCGCGGACGACATGAGGAAGGACCACGCGGCCAGGCCCGCGGGGCCGATCCGCATCCCGAAGCCGCCTGGATGCGAGCGCGGGCGGACCATCTTGTAGACGCCGAAGCTGACCAGAATCAGCGCCGCCAGCAGCCGGATGAAAAACGGAGGCAGGAACTGCTCGGTCAGCGACACGGCGATGACGACGATCACGATCGAGGCCTCGTGTCCGATCGCAATTGGAAGCAGCGAGGTGAGCACGGCGCACCGGCTCTTCTCCTGCAGCCCGCGCGCTACCGCGAACAGCCAGCCCATGCCCGGGTTCACGCCGTGGTAGGCCCCGAGCAGCATGAGTGCTGCCCAGGGCCACAACGCGCCGCTCACGAGTAGCAGTACGAGTCGGACGAAGCGTCGCCGCCTTCGAGGTGGACCTGGTGCGAGCGCTGCTCGAATGTCGTAAAGAAGCCGTTGTCGAGACTCAGTCCGCCCCCGGGCTTGGCGTTGATGAGCGTCGCCCAGCTCTTGATCCCTTCGGGGTAGAACTGCTCGTCCCAGCTCGCATACAGCGAGTTGGTCAGGTAGGCGTCGCTTGCCGTCCCGGCTGATCTCCACCATCTGCGGGCCGCCGTTCAGCGGGCCGCCGCTGCTCGGGTGCGCGGCCTTGCGGACGATCCCGCCGAGGTGGACGCTTCCGGTTTTGTTCGGCTTGAACGGATCGCTGACGTCGTACTGGAGGAATTCGCCGGTTCCCCAGGCCGACACATAAAGGTGGCGGTCGTCGAGCGAGAGGTTGATGTCGGTTACCAGCGGAGGCACGGCCTTGAAGCCCTTCAGCAGCGGCGGAAGGTCGTCGGCGTCGGCCGGCTCGGCGGGGATCTCGATCACCTTCTCGACCTTGTACGTGTCGCCGTCGCGGTACCAGGTCCAGATCGACGAGCTCAGGTCCTTCAGGCTCGTCACCACGCCGACGAAGCCGTAGGCCTTGCTGGGGTCGTGGGCGGGCCGCAGCTCGAGGACCATCTGCTGCTCCTTGCCGAGGTCGATCTCCTGGCGGTGGCGTCGCTTGGGCAGGTCCCAGATGTGCAGCTTGTGGCCGTACTCGCCCGCCAGGAGGAGCTCGGGGTTCACCCCGTTCTCGACCATGTTCGGCGTGCCCCACTCGCTCGTGATCGCGGTGTCGTAGCCGAGGTGCCACCAGAAGTCGTAGGCGAACCGCTGCGGGCCGCGGTCGATCTCCCAGCGTCCCTTGACCGCGAACGTGTTGTGGTCGATGACGAACACGCCGCCCGGCGCGTCGCCGTCCGGGTTGCCCAGCGCGCTCACGTAGATGCCGTCCGGACCGCAGTGGATGGTGTGCGGCCGGCTGTATCCGGCGCGGTCGGCGATCTCCTTCGCCTCGATCGTGTGGACGAGCCTGGGCTGCTTCGGGTCGGGCTTGACGTCGAAGACGTAGATGCGCGACGAGCGGAGTCCCGGCACGAGTAGGTAGCGCCGCTCGAGGTGCGGGTGCGCGGCGTACGGGCAGAGCGCCGAGCTGCATACGTTCCAGCCGAAGTGATGGAACTCGTCGCCGGCGTGCGGGGCGTCGACGCGGCCGACCTGCTTGCCGTAACTCTTCGACTTCGGGTCGACGTCAAGGGCGACGAGGCCGTCCGGCTTCTTGCGCGTCGGGTCGAACGTGACCAGGTAGGCCAGCGTTTCAACCGGGGCTTCCGCCGCGAGGCGCGCGGACGGATAAAAGGTTTGGTCGGGTCGGAGAAGGGTGGTGGCCAATCTGCTGCTCCTTTCAATTGCCCGTTGTCGGGCAGGCGGAATTTGCGAATGAAAGGAAGGTCGCCTGCGGGCCGGGCTGTGGCCCGGGGTCTAGCGACCTAGCAGGTACAGAAGCAGTGCGGTGCCTCGATCAGCCGGTGGGCGGGGAACTGGAGGTCGGGCGCCATGGGTTCGCGAAGTCTAACCGAGGACCAGGTGGCTCTGTTTCGGGGCCGGTGACTTATCGTCCGCAGGGAGATGATGCTCAAGCTCTACCCGGACCGGCGCTGGCCCGCGTTCCTGCGCGTCATGGCGGACACGATCGTGTTCTTCTGGTCCGTGATCTGGGCCTACCTCGGCTTCCTTATCTATCAGACGGTGATGGGACTCGAGGTCATCGCCGACGGGATCAAGAACACGGGCATGACCTTCAACCAGTGGATTGCGGCTTTCCGCAAGGCGGTCCCGGGCGGGATACCGATCCTGACGAAGTTCTTGCAGGACACGGCTGACACGCTCAAGCACTACTCGGGCGATCCCCTCATCTCGACGGGACAGAACATCCACGACGCGATCTTCAAGACAGCGATCGTGCTCGGGCTGCTCGTGGCGCTGCCGCCGATCTTGCTCGTGCTTCTGCCGTACACCGGGTGGCGATGGCGCGACATGCGAGAGACGGGCGCGGCGCTGGCGTTCGTCCGGATCGCGGCGATGACGGGGCGCGCCGATGCGGCACGCGCCGTGCTGGCCTATCGCGCCGTCTCGACGTTGAGCTTTCGCCAGCTGATGCGCGCGTCCGCCGACCCGGTGGGGGACCTTGTCGAGCACCGCTACGACAAGTTGGCCAGCGCGATGCTGCTCAGGGCCGGCATCGATCCGACGCGACTGCCGCCGCCCGACCTGCCGGAGCTGCCGCCGCACCGCGGCTCTTAGCCGCAGGGCGTCGCTATCGTTGTCGGCATGTGTCGAAGCATCAAGACCCTGCGCCACGCCGACGTCATCGCCACCGACGCCGAGATTCGCGAGGCCGCGCGCCAGTTCGTGCGCAAGGTGAGCGGGTTCAGCAAACCGTCGAGCCGCCACGAGGCCGCGTTCCAAGAGGCGATCGACGAGATCACGGTCGCGTCGCATCGGCTGCTGGGGAGCATCGCGGGCAACCTGGCCGGCGCGGGCTCGCGGTCTTAACAGGCGGGGGGTTGACAGCCTCCGTACGCTAGGGCCGGTAGGCCGGCGGGGGAGGGAACCGGAACCGAAGGGAGGGAACCCCACGGGAGGTGTCCCTTTTTAGAGCTGGCACCCCCGGCAGAAGTTCAGCGGCTCTCGGTTGGAGCCGAGCTGGCTGATCCGGTGCCCGCACCGTGGGCAGGTCTGGCCGCCCTTCATGTGCACCTTCATGAACTTCCGGTCCTGCTTCGACTCCTCGTAATTCGGGTTGGCCAGAATCGCCTCGACCGCTCGCGTCAGCACGACCGGGATCGCCCGGAACAGCGCCTCCTCCTCCTCCGGCTTGAGTGACGCCCGACGGCGCAGTGGCAGAAGGCGAGCCTCGAACAGGATCTCGTCCGAGTACGCGTTGCCGATCCCGGCCAGGAATTCCTGGTTGCGCAGTAGGTCCTTGAGTTCGTCGCGGAACCGGCGCAGCCGCTTCCGAAACACCTCCAGGCCCATCGAGGCCACGGAATCCGCCTCGGGCCCCTGCGGATCCCAGGCGGGAACCTCACGGGAGCAGTCCTCCACCCAGTAGATCCGCCCCATGTCCCGAAAGTCCAGGTAGCGCAGCTCCACCTTGCCTTCGAGCCGGAGCGTGAAGACCTCGGTCGCCGGCACCGGGTCGCCGGGCCCCGCGACCTGGAACCGCCCGCCCAGCATGGGATTGATGACCAGCCAGCGCGGCGAGCCCCCGCCGCCCAGCTCGGTGGCGAAGACCATGTGCTTGCCGCGCCGGGTCAGCGACGTTACGCGCCGGGCCGGCAGCTCCAGGGCGAAGTTGTCCACGGGGTAGCGGAGGAGGTGGGCCTTCTTTGGGTTGACCGTCGCGGCGGTGATCAGCTTGCCCTCGACGCGCGGACCGATTCGGACCCGCAGCGCTTCCAGCTCGGGCAGCTCAGGCATGCCGCCAAAAATACGTGCAAACAAGTCACCGAAAAGGCGTTTGGGCCGCCAAGGGGCTTGGGATAAACGAGCCATGAGACTTGATCGATTCACGGAAAAGGCCCAGGAGGCTCTGCAGGAAGCTGCCGAGCTGGCGCGCCAGACGGGCAACCAGGCGGTCGAGCCCGAGCACCTGCTCCTCGCGCTCGTCAGCCAGGAGGATGGCGTGGGCCGCACCCTGCTCGAACGGGCAGGCGCATCCGTGCAGGCGCTGCAGCCGGCCCTCGTTTCGGCGATCGAGCGCTTCCCCAAGGTCAGCGGCGGCGGGCAGCCGTATCTCAGCGAGTCGCTGAACAAGAGCCTCGAGGCGGCGGAGCGCGAGGCGGAGCGGCTGAAGGACGAATACATCTCGACCGAGCACCTCCTGCTCGCCCTCACTGACCAGAAGATCCTCAAGGAGGCGGGGGTGACGCACGACGCATTGCTGAAATCACTGCGCCAGGTCCGCGGCACTCACCGCGTCACCGACCAGAACCCCGAATCGAAGTACCAGGCGCTCGAAAAGTACGGGCGCGACCTGACCAAGCTGGCCAAGGAAGGCAAGCTCGACCCTGTGATCGGCCGCGATGAGGAGATCCGCCGCGTCATCCAGGTCCTGTCGCGCCGGACGAAGAACAACCCGGTCCTCATCGGCGAGCCCGGCGTCGGCAAGACCGCGATCGCGGAAGGCCTTGCCCAGCGCATCGCGCAGGGCGACGTCCCGGAAGGCCTGAAGGGCAAGCGAGTCGTCGCGCTGGACCTCGGCTCCCTCGTCGCCGGGACCAAGTTCCGCGGCGAGTTCGAAGACCGGCTGAAGGCCGTGCTCAAGGAGATCGAAGGCTCGAACGGCCAGGTGATCCTCTTCATCGACGAGCTGCACACGCTGGTCGGCGCGGGCGCCGCCGAAGGCGCGATCGACGCGGCCAACCTGCTCAAGCCAGCGCTGGCGCGTGGCGAGCTGCGCGCGATCGGCGCGACGACGCTGGACGAGTACCGCAAGCACATAGAGAAGGACGCGGCGCTGGAGCGCCGGTTCCAACCGGTCTTGGTCGACCAGCCGTCCGTTGAAGACACGATCAGCATCCTTCGCGGCCTGCGCGAGAAGTACGAGGTCCACCACGGCGTCCGGATCAAGGACACGGCCATCGTGGCGGCCGCCGTGCTCTCGAACCGCTACATCACCGATCGTTTCCTCCCCGACAAGGCAATCGACCTCATCGACGAGGCGGCGGCCCGTCTACGCACCGAGATCGACTCGATGCCCGCCGAGCTCGACGAGCTCGAGCGCCAGATCCGCCAGCTCGAGATCGAGAGGCAGGCGCTGAAGAAGGAGACCGACCGCTCCTCGAAGGAGCGCCTGGCCGGCATCGAGAAGCAGTTGGCCGAGCTCTCCGAGAAGCGGACCGCGCTCCGGTCGCGCTGGAACCAGGAGAAGGAAGTCATCACGAGGATCCGCGGGCTGCAGGCCAAGCTCGAAGAGGTCAGAGCCGACGCGGAGCGTGCGGAGCGCGCGGCGGATTTCGCGAAGGCGGCCGAGCTCCGTTACGGCAAGGCGGTGGAGATCGAAAAGCAACTGAAAGAGGCGAGCGACCGGCTCGCGCAGCTGCAGGGCGGCCACGCCTTGCTGAAGGAAGAGGTCAGCGAGGAGGACATCGCCGAGATCGTCGCCAAGTGGACCGGCGTCCCGGTCTCCAAGTTGATGGAGGGCGAGGTCGCCAAGCTCATCAAGATGGAGGAGCGGCTCCACGACCGCGTGATCGGACAGGACGAGGCGGTCACGGCCGTCGCGAACGCCGTGCGGCGATCGCGCTCCGGTCTCGCGGACCCCAATCGCCCGGTCGGCTCATTCATCTTTCTCGGCCCGACCGGCGTCGGCAAGACCGAGCTGGCGCGGGCGCTCGCGGAGTTCCTGTTCGATGACGAGCAGGCGCTGATCCGGCTCGACATGTCCGAGTACCAGGAGAAGCACACCGTGGCGCGGATGCTCGGTGCGCCGCCTGGCTACGTCGGCTACGACGAAGGCGGTCAGCTGACGGAGGCGGTCCGGCGCCGTCCCTACTCTGTCGTGCTCTTCGACGAGATCGAGAAGGCGCACCCTGACGTGTTCAACGTGCTGCTGCAGATTCTCGACGACGGGCGCCTGACCGACGGCCAGGGACGCACGGTCGACTTCCGCAACACCGTGCTGATCATGACCTCCAATCTCGGCGGCCAGCTCATCCAGGACATGGCCAACCGGCCGTTCGCTGAGGTGCGCGAGGCCGTGATGGTGGTGCTGCGCGACCACTTCCGGCCTGAGTTCCTGAACCGCGTCGACGACATCATCGTGTTCAAGCCGCTGTCCCAGGACCAGCTCGGCGCGATCGTGGACATCCAACTGGCCCGGCTGCAGAAGCGCCTCGAAGACCGCAAGATCACGCTCGTCGTGACCGACGCGGCGCGGAAGCTCTTGATCGAGCGCGGCTGGGACCCGGTGTACGGCGCGCGACCGCTGAAGCGCACGATTCAGCGCCTCATGCAGGACCCACTCGCGATGCAATTGCTCCAGGGCAAGTTCAGCGACGGCGACGTGATCGAGGTCGACGCCAAGGGCGGCGAGCTGACCTTTGCGAAGGCCAGGGCTCGCGCGGCCGAAACTGTCGCCTAGCTAGAGCAGACCGTCCCCGTTGCGGGCAGCGTGAGGTCGATCAGGTAGGCGTCCTCGGCGTCATGCGAGCACGCGCTGGTGTCGTACGACGTGTGGCCGTTGCCGCTGCGCGTGAGAAGGACCGAGTCCTGGATCTGCCGGTTTACCGACTGCGCCTCTGAGTAAGGCGTCGCCGGGTCGTTCGTCCCGCCAATCAGCAGGATGGGCGGCGCGCCCTGGACCGTCAGGGGTCCCTGCTTGTTCTTCGGCTTGACCGGCCAGTAGGCGCACTGCAGGTTGCCGTACTGGCTATCCGGCCCGAAGAGCGGCGAGGCCTTGGCAAATGCGGGACCGAGCGCGTCGTACGCGGCGACATCCTGCGGCACAGGCCAGTCGAGGCAGTACTGGGAGAAGAACGCCCCGTTGAACAGGTTGTCGTATGTCCCGTTTGCGTGTCGGTGGGTGTATAGGTCGGCCAGGATCAGCAGGATCTGACCGTTGCCGCGGTCGGCGGCGGTGAGTCCCTGGTCCAGGAAGGTCCAGAAGCTCTGGTCGTAGAGGGTGATGAGCACTCCGGTCATGGCGAGAGAACGTGTCAGCTCGCGGCTGCCGACGGGAAGTGGCGTTTGATCGAGTCGTGTCATCAGCGCGGTGAGCTTCGCGCTCGGGTCGCCCGACCTGCCGAACGCGCAAGATGTTCGCGACCTGCAGTCCGCAAGAAACGCCTGCAGGTTCTGCTCGAAACCGATTACCTGCCCCAGCGCGCTGTCGTTGGCCGGCACCGTCGGATCCACCACACCGTCGAGCGACAGCGCGCGCACCCGATCGGGAAACAGGTGCGCGTACCACTGGCCGTAATAAGTCCCGTAGGAAAAACCGAGGTACGTCAGCTTGGAATCGCCGACCGCGGCGCGGATCTGATCCATGTCGCGCGCAATGCTGGCCGAGTCCATGAACGGCAACAGGTCTCCGCTGCGCTGCTGGCATCCGGCGGCGAAGTCCTTGTCGGCTTGGATCGCCGCCTGCTTCTCCTGCGGATCATCGAGCACTGAATCGAGCGCGAGGTATGCGTCTTCTTGAGGCCCGTCGACGCATGTCACGGGCGTGCTCGCGCCCACGCCGCGCGGATCGAAGCCGACCAGGTCGAAGCGCTTGTTGAGGTTGGTGAGCGATTTCACGTCGCCCTGCACGAAGTCGATTCCCGTTTCGCCTGGCCCGCCCGGGTTAAGGAGAAGCGATCCGATTCGGTTGGCTTGGTCCGTGGCCGGCTTGCGGGTCAACGCGATCGCGATGGTGCGGCCTTGTGGATGCGAATAGTCGAGAGGAACCTGCAGGTTGCCGCACTGAAATCCCTTGCCGCAGGCAGTCCAGGCGATCTTGCTCGGCGATGGGGAAGGCGAAGGCGTGGGGGAGCTCGCGGTGGGAGGGTTGCGTGTGCACGCGACCAGGAGAACGGTGACGAGAACCATGATCTTCGCCGCGCGACCCGTCACCGTTGCCAGTGTACCGGGAGCATCGCGCTGGACAGCAATCGGTGGCATACTCAGCAAACTCCGGTCAGTTTCCTGAAGTTTGGGGGTGGCCATGAGAAAAGCTCTCGTCTCCCTGGTCGGCGGCATCGCGCTGGTGGTCGCCTTCTCGTCGTCGGCGCTGGCCGGTGACGTCAAGGTGCGCGACAGCGGATCGCCCGACTCAGGTACATGCGGAAACAATTGGGCGAACGACACGTTCACCCGAGAGTTCGATGTGCAGCAGACCGGCGACACCTTCGTCCTGACAGAGTTCTTCAAGGTCGGGCACTTCGTGACCGTCGACGGCGCCAGCCCAGGTGGGTGCCAAACGGGATCTGACCACGGCCAGCTGGTCAAGGCTGGCGTGAGCGGCAGCTTCCACGGCTTCCTGTCTGGAACCGTCACCGGCGGCTCGTACAACCCGCATGCAACTTGCCCCGACCCATGCAACGGCACCACGTTCGTCGCGGCGTTCTTCGGGGCCGGGGCGACCTGGAACATCGTCAACGACTGGTCGTTCACCTATGAGGGGCAGGGCGGCGGCCTGCTGTTCAGACGGTGGACAAATGCCGGCTCCGGCAACATCGGAGACATCGCCACGAGCTGAGATTGGTGCGGGCCGGGCGACAAATTGCCCGGCCCGCGCACAATACGAGCCCGTGCAGCAATCGACGCTATCTCGCAAGTTGAAGCTCGAGCCTGGCGCGCGCTACCGGGTACTGAATGCGCCTCCCGGCTATCTCGACGACGGCGCTGACGGGCCCGCGGACTTCGTGGTGCTCTTCGCCTCCAACCGTGCCCAGCTAGAGGAGAGCGCCGCCGCTGCGCTCAAGGCGTTGAGGCCCGGCGGCTCGCTTTGGGTCGCGTATCCGTCGCGGGGGCGGTCAGACCTCAACCGCAACCACGGCGGTGGCGTCCTGAACAAAGCGGGCCTTGTCCCGACGACCAACGTCAGCCTTGATGAAAGCTGGGACGCGCTCCGTTTCCGACCGGCTGCTGAGGTGCCGGAGGCCGCGATCCCCGCGGCGGACATGCTGCCGGTGGGTCGTCACGCAACTCTGGCCTTCCGCGTCGTGCGTTCCTTCGCGCGGGCCCTCTTTCATGTGCTCTTTCGATTCGACGTCAGCGGCCGCGAGCGGATTCCGGACAGCGCCTTCGTGGTCATCGCCAACCACCTGGGATGGATGGATGCGATCAGTCTGCTGCTGCTGTTTCCGGCAGAACCGCGGATTCACTTCCTCGCCGACCCGACGTCGATGATGCGAAACCGGCCGCTATGGATGCTCGTGCGTGCGACCGGTGGCATCGTGCCGGTGGATCGCGCGAGGCGTGGGGACCGGCTCCTTTTCCGTCATGTCGATCGCTGTCTGAAAGAAGGCGGGGCGGTTGCGCTGTTCCCGGAGGGCGACTTCGGCCCGCGCGAGGGCGAGCTCCTGCCGTTCAAGAAGGGCTTCGCGCATTTCGCTGTCGACGCGGGCGTGCCCGTTGTGCCGGTCGGACTGGCGGGAATGAAGGAGCTGTGGCTCGGCAAGCGGCTGGTGGTCAGGATCGGGGATCCGATACCCACCGCAGGCAAGACGGTCGATGAGGTTCTGCTCTCAGGCGAGAGGGCGGTGGCCGCGCTCCTGCCGAAGTATGTGGAGCCGCCCGGGCCGCGACCACTCAGTCGCTGGCTGACAGGGCTCTTCTAGTGGTGACTCGATGAGGCTTTGGATCGTCGCGGCGTTGTTGATCGTGCTCGTCCTGATGATCGCCCTGCGCAACCGAAGGCCCTAGGCTGCGGCGCGGCGATTCAGCTGCCTGCGCCTGTATTCGAGCCTCCGCAGTCCAGTCCTGCGGTCTCCCGCGACGCGTTGATTGGCCCGCGGCAGAGTGATTCGACTGCGCGAGGTGCGAGACCTGCGCTCAGCCGAGCGCCTTTCCGCTCCTAATCGCCTCGTGGCGCTTCTTCGTTCGTTCATCGTCGCTCTCCTTTTCGCCAAGTCGCTGCCAACCCGGGAGCGACCCGCGGCGACCACACCGACGATGCGGCGGCGGCCCCGAATAGCGAGGAGACAGAGCGGGTCCGTCTCCTCGCTACTTGGAGAACGCTTGGCGCGCCAAAGAAACCGCATAAATCCGTCGCCGGCCCGGTTTGGCCTGACTTCGGCCGAGCGCTTCTAGTTAGACCGGCACCAGTCCAGCACGATGGCCTTGAACTGCGCCGGAACCTCGATTGCCGGGATGTGCCCGCAGTCGGGCACGATCGCCAACTCGGCGCCAACGACGGCCGCGGCTATCTGACGCGCTTGCGCTGGCCCACCGATCAGGTCGAGCTCACCGCTGACTACCAGTGTCGGCCGCGTGATCTTCGCCAGCAGCGGGCGAAGATCGATACCCTGGTACAGCCCGCCCTCCCACGCCTTGTCCGCCGCGAGATCGGCTTGCATCTCTCGCTTGGACCATTCGATGAGCGCCCTGACGTCGGGCCGGTCGGGATGGGCAAAGTAAAGGGGGAGGACGGCGCGAAGCATGTCCGCCACCACCGCCGGGTCTTCGGCCGCCAGGACTTGCTCAGTCCATCCGTCCCAGACTTTCCGTGCGGCGGGATACCAACCGGCTGCGGCGTGGCGAGACAGCATCTGCTCCATCTCGGCCGCGGCCTCTCCCGCGTCGACCTCGGTTCCCAACGCAAATGCACTCACCGCGATGCAGCGAACCGTCGCCTCGGGATAGAGCGACGTGTACGTGAGCGCGACCGTTCCGCCGAACGAAACACCGGCGATCGTGACCTTGTCGAATCCCAGCGCTTTTCGCACCTCGTCGTAGAAGCGCGCGTGACCGATGTGGTCGTACTGCGACGGATTCGCCGGTGGGGTGGACCCTCCTGAGCCGTGCGGGTCGATCAGATGGACCGAGAAGGAATCGGCGAAGAGGTGAGCGTCGGGCCGGGACAGCCGGGCCGGAAGGCCTGGCCCGCCTTCGAACCAGAACATCGGTGGCCCCTCGCCGATGACCTCGATCGTGGCCTGCTGGCCATGACCGAGATCCACCGTCCGCCGCGTCCCGACCTCCGGCTCGCTCAGATTGCGCATGCTAGTCCTGGACAAAAGAGGTCCGCGTCCCGGGCGTTTCCGAGATCAAGACGTAACGCTTGACTGAAGCTAGCGTTGACGTGCTATGAGGCATCTCCGCACTGAATGGCCGGTCGGACTAGCCGTTGTGGCGATGGTTCTCGCCGCGTGCGGAGCGCCGAGCCAAAACGCCTCGAATCGATCCCCGGTCGCGGCGACGCCGACCTCGACAGTCACGACCGGAGCAAGTCCATCGCCGGCTCAGAGCCCGTCACCAGCGGCGGCCGACATCCGTCTTGTGATCTCGGACTTCAACGCCACGCAAGTGCGACTGGCGCGACTCGACGCAACCGACACAGGCTCCGCCAGGGGCTACTACGACGGAATCGCCGGCGGACAGGTGATCGTCCTCAGCGGCAACACGCTGCAGGCGCTGAACCGAAGCGGGACCGTCACGAATCTCGGCCAGCTCGCGGTGACTCCCGAATGGGTGGGCGTCGGCACGGTCGCGGTCAATCCCCAGCTTTCTCAATGGTTGTATGCGACGCGCGACAACGCCTCGACCGCAACCATCCATCTCGGTACTCCAACGAGCGACCGAGTCATTGCGACTCTGCCCTCTCCAGATGGCAACGCGTACTACCAGCCCTTCGCATGGAACGCGAGCGGGGCCTACATGGTGAGAGAGCCCATCGGCATCGGCGGGGCTGGTCCGTTTCTCGAATATCACTTCCCGCTAGCGAAGTTCGACGTCACCACCGATCGCGTGACGGACGTTTCCCCGCAGTGCAGCGTGCAGCAGGTGCTCGACGACGGCACCATGATCTGCGGCCGGCCGGATGTGGGCGGAAAGATCGAGGTTCGCTCGCCCTCCGGCCACAGCAACCTGATCCAGCTCGCGAGCGGTGGCGGTGGTAGCGCCGATGCATATATATCGGTCTCTGTCTCGCCGGACCACACACGACTCGTCGCCGGTCGCAATGGATCGAAAGATCCGGTCATCAACTATCAGATGGCGATCGCGAACGTGACGTCGTCGAGCGCCCAGGCGTTCGGTCCGCTGGATTTCGTTCCTAGAGCCTTTCTGCCGGACGGACGCGTGATCGCCGAGCACCGGTGTGCTCTTGTCGATTGGGGCGGCGGGCCGTGCGACGCGAGCCTTGACGGCACGTACTTCTTCAGTCGCGATGGGACGACCCACACCCTGTTTTTCAAGCTGGTGGGCGGCGCTTTTGTCGTTGGGTACGTGTAGGCGCTGACGCGACCTGACCGGCCACGATTGCGCATCGAAGGGCCCGGATCGCCTAGAGGTCATGACATTGACCCAGCCGCACCGAACCGGCCTCGATAGCATTGGGGGCATGGACCTGATCCTCATCCCTGGCTTCTGGCTCGACGCATCGTCGTGGGACGAAGTCGCACCGGTGCTTGAACAGGTGGGCCATCGAGTGCGGGCGCTCACGCTGCCGGGCTTGGAGTCGAAAGATGTCGATCGCACCGGGCTCCGGCTGCGCGACCACGTCCAAGCGGTCGTCGACGCGATCGACGAGGCGGACGGGCCCGTCGTGCTCGTCGGCCACTCCGGCGGCGGTCCGATCGCGTACGCGGCCGCGGACGCCAGACCGGAACGGGTCGCGAGAGTTGTATACGTGGATGCCGGCCCGCTTGGCGACGGAGGAGCCGTCATGGATGAGCCGCCCGACGCCAAGAACGAAATCCCGCTCCCTGACTGGTCGGAGTTCGGCGATGACGACCTGCGCGACCTCGACGAGAACCTCCGGCAGGCTTTCCGTGCGCGCGCGGTGCCTGAGCCTGCCAGGGTCGCGTACGACAAGCAGGTGCTCACCGACGAACGACGCTTCGACGTGCCGGCCACGATCATCGCCTGCGAGTACTCGAGCGATCAGCTGCGGGAGTGGATCGCTCAGGAGCACCCGTATGTCGCCGAGCTGGCCGCCTTGCACGACGTCGAGTACATCGACCTACCTACCGGCCACTGGCCGCAGTTCACCAAGCCGGCGGAGCTGGCTCACGCGATCCTGGCGGCCGTCGACAGGAAATGAGCGCGGCGACCGAATGAGCGCCGGCCGTCGCCGCGACGAGGACACTGGCTGAAAGTGAGGGCTTCGAACCATCACACAGCGTGATGGATACCGGCTTGGATTGCGACTGGACAGAGCATGACGGTGTGCCTTCGAATTGGCGGGAAGGGAGGGATTCGAACCCTCGAGGGAGCTTTACACCCCCTACCCGCTTAGCAGGCGGGTGCTTTCGGCCACTCAGCCACCTCCCCGACAAGGCGGTGCCGTCGCTCGATTCTAATCGGCCCCGACCTCTCTCCATCTCTCTCCATACTTAGCACCCGATGGAGGCTCCCGGCGGACCAGGCGCGCCCCCGATGTGGGGGCCCGGACGCAAGATGGCGTTCGGATCGGCGCCCGGGTCGAGGAGCAAGCTCTGGTACACGCTCGCGGACGGCAACCTCAGCGAGGTTTTCTTCCCCTTCCTCGACCGCGTGGCGCTCCACGAGCTTCGCTTTTTCGCGTCCGCCGGCGGCGCACCACCGGTCGATGACGCCGTCGACGGTCAGCACGCGGTCAATTGGATCAGCCCCGGCGTTCCGGCGTTCCGCGTCGAGACCACCCATCACGAATACCGGCTGACCAAGGAGGTCTTCTCCGACCCCGAGGAGAACGCTCTGCTCATCGCGGCAACGTTCACACCCGAGCTCCCCGACCTCCGACTCTACCTGCAGGCCTCCGCACACTGGCAGCCCGGCACCGACGGCAACTTCGGCAGCGTCATCGACACGCATCCGCCCGCGCTCCTCCTCCAGCAGCAGGACGTGTGGATATGCGTCGTCGGCCCCTTCAGCCGCGCGACCGTCGGCTATTTCCGCAGCTCGGACGTGCACATCGACCTGAGCGACGGCGACGGCTACCTCACCTACACATACGATCGCGCGGGGCCGGGGAATGTCTCTGTGGGAGCGGAGATCGGCGTCCGCGCCGGCACGTTTCAGCTCGCGGTCGGATTCGCCCACACCCGGGCCGACGCCGAGGAGGTTGCCCGAGCCGCGCTCCAAAAGGGCGCGGGAGTTGTCCGCCAGGCCTTCGAGCGCGCGTGGCACGCCCAGCCCGAGATCCCTCGCGCGCTCGCGCAGGTCAGCGGCGACGACGGGCAGCTCGCCCGTGCGTCGTTCGCCCTGCTGCACTGTCTCGAGGACAAATCGCACGCCGGCGCGTTCATCGCTTCACCTGCCGCCCCGTGGGGCGAGCAGAACCATGACGGCGACCACGTCTACCACCTCGTGTGGCCGCGCGACCTCTGCCGCATCGCGACCGCGCTTCTCGATGCGGGCGACAGCGAGGCCGCGCTGCGCGCGTTCCGCCACCTGCAAAAGCATCAGCGGCCGGACGGCGGCTGGTATCAGAACTGGTTTCTCGACGGCACGCCCCACTGGCAGTCGACCGAGCTCGACCAGGTCGCCCTGCCCATCCTCCTTGCGTGGCGGCTCGGCGTCGCGGGCTGCCTCGACCATGATCCGTACGCGACGATGGTCCGTCCCGCGGCGCAGTTCCTCATCCGCGAAGGACCCCTGACGCAGCTCGATCGTTGGGAGGACGCGGGCGGCCTGTCGCCGTCGACGCTCGCCGTATCGATCGCCGCGCTGATCGTCGCGGCCGAATTCGCCCACGACGCGGGCGAGCACATCGCGGCCAGCCACCTGCGCACCGTGGCCGACTACTGGAACGACCGGGTCGAGCGGTGGTGCACCACGCCATCGGGCCAGTACGTCCGCCTGGCGTCCGACCCCGACCGCAGGCCGATCGACGGCGCGATCGCGCCGGAATTCCTCGAGCTTGTCCGCTACGGGCTGCGCCGGCCGAAGGACGAGCGCGTGCTGCGCAGCCTGCAGGGCGTGGACACCTCCTTGAAGGTCAGCCTGCCTGCCGGCCCGAGCTGGCGCCGGTACGCCGGAGACGAGTACGGCGAGCACGAGGACGGGTCACCGTGGGACGGCAGCGGTCGCGGCCGCGCCTGGCCTGTGCTGACCGGGGAACGCGCCCGTCATTTCTTCTCCATGGGTCTGCCCGCCGCGGAGCTCGTGCGCACGCTGGAGGGGTTCGGGGGGCCTGGTCTCATGCTGCCGGAGCAGCTCTGGGATGGGCCGGACTTTCCCGAGCGGCGCCTTGTTTTCGGCAAGCCAAACGGATCCGCTTGTCCGCTCGGCTGGGCGCACGCGGAGTACCTGGAGCTCTTGGTCACCATCGCGCTCGCGGGTTTTCCGGACATCGTGATGCCGGCGCGGCGCAGGTATACCGAGGGGCCGTCGCACGAGGCGCCGTTCGTGTGGTCGCACAGCCACCAGATCACGCGGATCGCGGCGGGCCGCAAGCTGCGCGTGCAGCTACGCAGGCCCGGCGCCGTGCACTACACCTTCGACGAGTGGAAGTCGTTCACCGAGGTTGAGGCGATCGACACCACGCTCGGGCTGTGGGTGGCGGAGGTTCCGTGTCACAAGCTGCCCGCGGGGACGGAGTTCGCGTGGACCGCGCATTACATGACGGGGTGGGAGGGGAGGAACTTCTCGCTTACCGTCGAGTAATTGCCGGAGGGGAAGCCCCCATCCGACCGGGCCGCTTCGCGGCCGGGTCACACCCCCGCGCTTGCGCGGGTTCTCCGGCAAGCGGGGAAGGGAAGTCCTACTTCTCTTCTGGTGGTTCCAGGTCGTCCAGGAGTAGGCCGTTGGCGGTTTCTTCGTCGAACTGGCTGTGCAGCTCGCCGCAGTCGGCGCAACGGTAGTACTCGCCGACGAAACCCTTGTGCCAGACCGCGTAGCTGACCACGCCCGGTTCCTCGACCAGGATCTCCTGCTCGAGCCTGTAGATCACCTGCTCCCACCCGCCGACCTCGATGTCGTCGTCCAGCACCACGACGCAGTAGGGATGCGGCTCGCCCCAGACCATCACGACCTCGCCGCGGCGCTCGTCGTCCACGTTGACGATCGACCACGCCTCGGCCGCCTGCGCGCGCGTGCTGCGGACCAGCCTCAGCTGGGCCCAGAAGCGCTCGGCGGACTCGCGCTCCGCCTTGTCGTGCTCGGCCTGCGCCTCCTGGAACGCGCTCCACATGCGCAGCAGGTGATTGCGGAAGCGGTGGTAGGTGGGGAGGAGCTTGGGCTGCTGCTTCGGCGACCCGATCAGCTTCTCAAACGCGTGCTCGAACGCCGCCTCGACACGCTCCTGGCGGTCGGTCACGTCCGGCGCCCAGGCCTCGTCCTCGGACAGCCGCATGCTCTCGTTGAGCACGACCTCGAAGTCCAGCCAGTCGTCGCCGAATTCGGGGACGAAGACGCTCTCCACCAGGTCGGCCAGCCGGTGCTCCTCGAGGATGGCGGGCGTGACCTTGCCCCGCGCGTCGGGCCAACCCTTCCAGCCCATCACGTTGTGGATCCAGTAGTCGAACACCGTGACGGCGTACTGCAGCGCCGCGGGGGAGCTCCAGATGCCGGTCGGCCACGTCTTCTTGCCAGTCCTGACCTTGTTGTAGAGGGAAATGACCGCCTCTTCGTCCAGGTATTCGGTTTCCATGCTGCCCTCCCACTATAGGAATAAGCCCCGAACGACCCTGGGTATAGTGCATTGCAGATGACTACCCGCAGCTTTACCCCCGACCAGGTCGCCCGCTACGCCCGCCACCTCATCCTTCCTGAGGTCGGTGGCGCCGGGCAGCGCAAGCTGCTCAACTCGAGCGTGCTGCTCCTGGGCGCCGGGGGGCTCGGCTCGCCGGCGGCGATGTACCTGGCGGCGGCCGGCGTGGGCAAGGTCGGGATCGTCGACTTCGACGTCGTCGACGCCTCGAACCTCCAGCGCCAATTGCTGCACGGCCACGACGACATCGGCCGGCTGAAGGTCGACTCCGCGGCGGACACTCTGCGCAACCTGAACCCGGACGTCGAGGTCGTGCCCATCAACGAGCACCTCAACTCGGAGAATGCGATGCGGACATTCGCGCCCTACGACGTGATCATCGACGGGACGGACAACTTCCCGACCCGCTACCTGGCCAACGACGCGGCGCATTTCCTGGCCAAGCCCCTTGTGCACGGGAGCATCTTCCGGTTCGAAGGGCGGCTCGCCCTGTTCGACTCCGCGAAGGGCACGGGCTGCTACCGGTGCCTTTTCCCCGAACCGCCCCCGCCCGGATCGGTGCAGAGCTGCGCCGAGGCCGGCGTGTTCGGCGTGCTGCCGGGGATCATCGGCAGCATGATGGCCTTCGAGACGATCAAGTTCCTGCTCGACATCGGCCGCCCGATGATCGGACGCTATCTGCTGTTCGAAGGCGAGGACATGAGTTTCCGCGAGCTGAAGCTGCGCCAGAACAAGGCCTGCCCGCTGTGCGGTGAGAACCCGACGGTCGATTCGCTGATCGACTACGAGGCATGGTGCGGCACTCCGGCGATGGAGCCTTCCGAAGCCCGCGCGAGCTAACCTCTGAGCTGGAGTGATCCAGCTCGACTCGTTCGACACGACACGACTGAAGAACGCGCGCGAGATCGTGCGCGGGCTCGACTCCGTGCTGGTCGCGTACTCGGGCGGCGTCGATTCGACCCTGCTGCTCCGCCTTGCGATGGACGAGCTGGGTGAGGGTGCGGTCGCGGTCCTCGCGAGCTCCCCCGCGTATCCCGAGTCCGAGCAATCCGAGGCACGTACGCTCGCGAGCCGGATGGGCGCGCGGCTCGTCGAGGTGACCACCGATGAGGTCGAGCTTGACGCGTACGCGCGCAACAATCCCGACCGCTGCTTCCACTGCAAGGAGGAGCTCTTCGACACGCTCGAGCCGGTGCAGCGCGAGCTGGGGCTTGCGCACCTTGCGTACGGCGCGACGGCCGACGACGCGGGCGACCACCGTCCGGGGCACGGATCCGCGGTGCGTCGCGGCGTTCGTTTCCCGCTGCTCGAGGCCGGCATGGCGAAGTCGGAGATCCGCGCGGCGGCCCGCGCACTGGGTCTGCCCAACTGGAACAAGCCGTCGTTTGCCTGCCTGTCCTCGCGCATTCCGCACGGCACGCCGGTGACGGTCGCGGCGCTGCGCCAGATCGAGGCGGCGGAGGGCGCGGTGAAAGCGCTCGGTTTCCGGCAGGTGCGGGTGCGACATCACGGCGACGTGGCGCGCATCGAGGTCGAATCGGATGAGATCCCTCGGCTGATGGAGTCGCGTGAACTCGTAGCCGGGGCGGTGCGCGAGGCCGGCTACAAGTTCGTGTCTGTGGACCTGGATGGTTATTCGACCGGCAGCCTGAACCGGACCTGGAAACCCGAGCCATCGCACCCTTCGTCCTGAGCCTCGACGAAGGAACCACCGGCGCCACGGCCGTCGCGGTCGGGATGGACGGCGAGATCAAGGGCAAGGGTTACCGGGAGATCACTCAGCACTACCCGCGTCCGGGCTGGGTGGAGCACGACCCGAACGAGATCTGGTCCGCGGTCGAGGTGAGCGCGCGACAGGCTCTCGACGCGGCCGGCGCAAAGCCCACCGACGTCCGCGCGATCGGCATCACCAACCAGCGCGAGACGCTCGTGCTGTGGGACCGCCGCACGCTCGAGCCTGTGGCGCCCGCGATCGTCTGGCAGGACCGCCGGACGGCGGACGAGTGCGCGCGTCTTCGCGAGGCCGGGCACGAGGAACACGTGCGCGAGGTCACTGGCCTCGTGATCGACCCGTACTTCACCGCGACCAAGCTCGCGTGGGCGCTGCGGCACGTGGAGGGCGCGAAGGACGCGGCGGTCGGCACAGTTGATTCCTGGCTCGTGTGTCGGCTCTCCGGCGGCCGCGACCATGTCACGGACGCCTCGAACGCGTCGCGCACGCTCCTGTTCGACATCGACGTCGGCGCATGGAGCGAGAACATGGCGGACGTCTTCCAGGTCCCGCTCGCGAACCTTCCGCGTGTCGTCGACTCGAGCGGCCGCATCTCGGCATCGAGGCCCGAGGCGTTTGGCGGCGTGGCGGCGCCGATCACGGGCATCGCGGGCGACCAGCAGGCTGCGCTGTTCGGGCAGGCCTGCACCGCTGACGGGATGGCCAAGAACACCTATGGGACCGGCTCGTTCGTCCTCATGCAGACGGGGCCGCGCCGCGTCGCCTCCACGTCGGGGATGCTCACCACGGTCGCGTGGCGGCGGTCCGGAAGGCTCAGCTACGCGCTGGAAGGCGCGATCTTCGTCACCGGCGCGGCCCTGCAGTGGCTGCGCGACGGTCTCGGCATCATCGCCAGCGCATCCGAGGCGGGGCCGCTCGCCGCGTCGGTGCCCGACGCCGGCGGCGTGTTCCTGGTGCCCGCGTTTGTCGGCCTGGCGGCGCCCCACTGGGATCCGTACGCGCGGGGGACCATCACCGGGCTGACGCGAGGCACCGGCCGGGCGCAGCTGGTGCGCGCCGCGGTCGAGGCGATGGCCTACCAGACCCGGGACGTCGTCGACGCGATGGAACGCGACACCGGCAGGCGGCTGACCGAGCTGCGGGTCGACGGAGGCGCGGCGGTGATGGACGTGCTGTGCCAGCTCCAGGCCGACCTGCTCGGCCTCCCTGTCCGCCGGCCGAGGAACACCGAGACGACCGCTCTCGGCGCCGCCTTCCTGGCCGGGCTCGGCGCGGGCCTGTGGAGCGATTCGGACCTGGGGCGGCTCTGGAAGCTCGACCGCGAGTTCGAGCCGCGCATGTCGCGCGACGAGGCGGACACGCTTCAGACCCGGTGGCGGCGAGCGGTAGAACGAAGTCGAGGATGGGAGCTACCGGATAATCAGTAGTCCGGTGAGCGACGAAGCACCTTCCCGACCGGCCCGCCACCAGAACCTGTACGCCCACTTCCTGTGGATGCAGCAGCGTTTCTTCGCGGCCATCCTGGTCGCGGCCGGCGTCGTGGCCACGGCCATCGCCATCTACCAGCACCAGCTCTTCTCGCCGGGATTCGCGATCTGGCTCGTCTACATCCCGACCGGCCTGCTGCTCGGCGGCGGCATCCTCTTCTACCGCAGGCGAAGCAACCTCCAGGTCCTGGACGGCGGGGTGAAGATCTCCAACCTGACCTCGAGCGTCGTGATCGATTACGACTCGATCAGGTCGGTGAAGGCGCTGCCCCTCCGCCAGCACTTCCAGGATGGCCGCGCCCGCATGATCGCGCCGATCATGAAGCAGCACATCGATCAGCCCGCGGTCTTCATCAAGATCCGCGCTGACGAAACCGAGCTGGCCGCGATCAAGAAGAAGCTCGGCCTCTTCAGGACGCGCCTCATGGACGAGAGCACTATCGCGGTCCCGGTGCCGGACGCGGACGCGGTCGTGTGGGAGATCAGCGCGCATCTGCCGGACCGCGTCGGCCAGAACCAGGGCGGAAAGAAGCGACGCAAGCGTCATCGGTGAGCGGACCGCGCGCCTACCAGATGGAAGAGGCGCCGGCGCCGCGGATCCGAAGCACCAACTACTTCGACAGGTGGGACCTGGTCGCCGTGTTCGCGCTGACCGCCGTCGCATTCGTGCTGCGCTTCTTCAGCCCGATCCTGCCTGACTTCTTCGTCCACCCGTTCCGGGGTCCCTTCATCACAAACTGCGTCTCCAACACGCCGATCGACCCGGTGGGCGACCCCGGAACCCTGTGCGGCCTCGCGTATCCCTTCAACAAGGGAAGCCCCGACGGGAACGGCCAGCTCCAGCCGCCGAACGGACAGGTCTTCGACGAGGTCTATTTCCCGGTCGACGCTTACATGGACGTCAAGGGCATGGAGCTGTGCCACCCGACGACCGTCGGCTGCCGCTACAACTACTTCGATCCCGAACCGCCGCTTGGCAAGGAGATCATCGCGGCGGGAGAGGTGGGCTACGGCTGGTTTCGTGCGACCTTCCAAGGCGCGCACGGCGACTACGTGGACCTAGGGTTCAACACCTTCGGATGGCGCATCGCCGCCTGCATCTTCGGAACGCTGTCAATCCCGATGATGTACCTCTTCGCACGCCGCCTGTGGCCGAACCGGCTGTTCGCGATCGCGGCCGCGACCCTCGCGTGCTTCGACGGCATGTTCTTCATCCAGTCGAGGATCGGGATGATCGACATCTTCCCGATCTTCTTCATCCTCCTGGCTTACTTCCTGTTCATGGTCCACATCCAGAGCCGGACCTTCAACGGATCGATGCTGTCGCTGGTCGCGCTTGGTTTCGTGCTCGGCGTGGGCATCGCGTCCAAGTGGATCGTCCTCGCAGCGTACGCGAGCATCGTCTTCCTGCTGGTCGCTCGCGGCATCCTGCGCAGCCTCAACTTCGAGTTCGGGCCCCCGGGCTGGCCGTTCCTTTCATGGCGGCGAAGCTCGGGCCCGGCGCTTCCGGGTGACGTGTTCTGGCCGTCGTACGTGTCGGTCGCCGTGCTCGCGCTGCTCGTCATCCCGGTCGGGATCTACATCGTTTCCTGGTATCCGTTTTTTGCGCGGGGCGCCTTCCACAACCTCGGCGACCTTTGGAACTACCAGGTCGAGTCTTATCGCTATCACGCGACGCTGAAGGCGACACACCCTTATGGGTCGCCCGCGTGGTCGTGGCCGTTTCTCGCGCGTCCGGTCCTCTACTACGCCGACTACCAGATGGGCACGGACATCTTCACGGGACAGCCCCTGTGGGCTCGCATGTCGAACCTTGGCAACCCGTGGATCTGGTGGACGAGCCTGCCATGCGTGGCGGCGCTGCCGTACTTCATCATCCGGCACCGAAGCTTTCCGGCCACGGTCATCCTGCTCGGCTTCCTCACGCAGTACCTGCCGTGGTTCCCGATCACGCGGGTGCTGTTCATGTACCACATGTTCGGCGGCCTGATCTTCATGGTCCTGGCGCTCGCGTTCGTTCTCGTGTACCTGGCCGAGAAGTTGCCGCGGCCCAACCCGCAGGCCGTGGTCGCCGCGCATCTCGCCACCACGGTCTTCTTCTTCGGCTATTTCTATCCGGTCTGGACCGCCGTGCCGATCTCGGCCTCGGCCTGGTTCGAGGGACCCGGCACCCCCATCTGGGGGCCGAAGATCTGGTTTGTCGCGAACTGCGAAGTACCGCAATCGCAGCCGCGTCTTTTCTGTTGGAACTAGCGGCCGGTCTATTTCTCGGCGCCTGTGCGGCGGCAGGCTTTGGCATCACCTACCTGTCGGGCGTGCCACTGAACCTCGAGGAGCGCATCACATTCGGCGCCGTACTGGGACCGATGGCCGTGGCGGGCGCGAGCTTCGTCATCTCCCTGGCCGTGCGCGAGGTCACGCTGCTGACCGTTCTTGGCGGTCTCGTTCTGGGCGCCGGCGCGGGCGTGGCCGGCATCGTGGTCGGATGGCCGCAGGCCGGCCTTGACCTCGCCGACGCGCGCCGGCGGTGGCTCGCGCCGCTGCGCTCTCCCGACCATCCCTGGCCCTTCGTGTTGGTGACGCTCGTCTGCGCTGCGTGGACTCTGCACTTCCTGCACCAGGCGTACGTCTACACGCCGAGCGGCCTGTACGCGGGCTACGTGAACATCTGGGGAGACTGGGCCGCGCACCTCAGCTTCACCGGCTCGTTTGCGTACGGCCACAACTTCCCGCCCGAGTTTCCGATCGATCCGGGCCACCACCTCGGGTACCCCTTCATGGTCGATTTCTTCGCCGCCGACCTGGTCCCGTTCGGCATCTCGCTGACCGAGGCGCTTACCGCGACCACGGGCATGCTGGGTCTCGCCTTTCCCGCCGTCCTCTACCTGGCGGCGCGGCGCTTCGCCGGCGGCCGCCTCGCGGCGGCCATCGCCGTCTTCGTCTTCCTCCTGAGCGGCGGCCTGGGCTTCGGCTACCTCTTCATCGACATCTCGCGTCACGGTTTCGCGGCCGTGCAGCACCTGATGCGGGAGTACACGCTCAACCGTGACGTCAACCTGCAGTGGCTGAACCCGGTGCTCGCGTACCTGGTGCCGCAGCGATCCACTCTCTTCGGTTTCAGCCTGGCCCTGATCGTGCTGCTCGTGCTGTGGATGGCGGTGCGCGAGCGCTCGGGGTGGCGGTCGTTCGCGTTCGCGGGCTTGGTGGCGGGCGTGATGCCTGTGTTTCACGTGCACGCGTACGGCACGGTCGTCGCCCTGGCTCTCGTCTGGGCTCTCATGTTCGACCGCCGCCGCGAGTGGCAGGCATACTTCGTGCCGGCGATCGTCATCGGCGTGCCGATGCTCGTCTGGATGTGGCCACCGCAGAACACGAGCATATGCGGCGACCTGCCTTCGATCGACGGGTACTGCATCCAGCCCGGATGGCTTTCGTTCACGGACTGGCAGGCGCATGGGTGGTGGTGGTTCGCGTGGGATTTCGTGTGGTTCTGGATCTGGAACACGGCGCTGTTCGTGCCGGTGTTGATCGCGGCGCATGTGATGTACCGATGGCTTCCGACCGACTTCCCGAAATGGTTCGCGCCGATGTGGCTGTGGTTCCTGGTGCCGAACATCGTCATCCTCCAGCCGTGGGTGTGGGACAACACGAAGTTCTTCGTCTTCTGGCTGTTGATGGGCAGCATCCTCGCCGGCGGGCTGCTTGCGAAGATGCTGCTGCGTGGTCCGATCACCGCGATCATCGCGGTGTTCGTTCTCGGCCTGCTGTGCTTCTCAGGTGCGCTGGATCTCACGCGCGCGTCGGACTTCAGCGTGAGCAACGTGCAGTTCACGGACACAGGCGGGCTGAAGGTCGCCGACTGGATCAGGCACAACACCAGCTCCGACGCTGTGTTCGTGGTCGCCGACGAGCACAACAGCCCCGTCCCCACGCTCGCCGGTCGGAGGGAGCTCATCGGCTATCCGGGATGGCTGTGGACGTACGGTCTGCCCGACTACGTGCAGAAGGGCGTCGACAACAAGAAGATCCTCGACGGCGACCCCGCCACGCCCGAGCTCGTGCGCGAGTACGGCGTGGACTACGTGATGATCGGGCCACAGGAGATCCCGCGTGGCGCGAGCCGCGCGTACTGGGACCTGCATGGGACGCTCGTCTACACCGACGGCGTGTATTCGGTCTACCGGGTCAACCGCCAGTAACCGACGCGAGTAGATTTGCGCGATGCCTGACCCGCTTCACGACCGGCATCAGATGGCCGGCGCGTTGCGCCTGATCGAGCGCGAGGCGGAGAGTTATCTGCGGGAGATCGATCAGGCGCTCGTACGTCCGCTGCGCGAGGGGCCGCTCGACCCTGAGCTTCCAATTGCGGGTGTGGGTTCGCTGCAGGCGCTGACCGAGCTGGTGGCGATCGCGAGGGACGGCGCAACCGGGTCGGCCGGCCCGCGCTTTTTCCATTTCGTGATGGGGGGCGGCACTCCCGCCGCACTCGGCGCCGACTGGCTCACCTCGACGCTCGACCAGAACGCCTACAACTGGATCAGCTCGCCGCTGGGGGCACGGCTCGAACAGATCAGCACCAACTGGCTGAAAGAGCTGTTCGGCTTGCCGCGCGACTGGAGCGCGGTCATCACAACCGGCGCGACGATGGCGAACTTCGCCGGTCTCGCGGTGGCACGGCGCTGGTGGGGAATGCAGCACGGCTTGGACATTGACAATCGCGGTTTCTCCGGGCTTCCACCGGTGCCGGTCTTCGCCAGCGGCTATTTGCACGCGAGCGCGGTCAAGGCGCTCGGCATGCTGGGGATTGGCCGCCAGCAGCCACAGCTCGTGACCAAAGATGCCGCCGGTCGCGTCGACCTTGTCGGACTGGAGGTCGCGTTGAAGGCGCTGGGCGGCAAGCCCGCGATCCTGATCGCCACGGCGGGCGATGTCAACACGGGTGACTTCGATCCGGTGAGCGACATGGCGGGCCTCGCGCGGAAACACGGAGCCTGGCTGCATGTCGATGGCGCGTTCGGGCTGTTCGCCGCGGTGAGCCCCACGACACGTCACCTCGTTGATGGAGTCGAATCCGCCGACTCGGTCGCGGTCGACGGTCACAAGTGGCTCAATGTGCTCCGTGCCTACGGGCGCGATGGGTACAGGGCGATGGTGGAGCGGCACCTGTCCCTGGCGCAGCGCATCGCGTATCAGGTGGACGCGGCGCCCGAGCTCGAACGGCTTGCCGCCGTTCCGCTCGGTCAACTGGCGCACGACGGAAGAAGACGTCGACCTGATCGTTCGGGTCGTGCGGGAGCTCGGCTCGAAGCTTCTCTCTACGGCGCCGGGACGCTGATCGGCGGGCGCCCGGAGTCCGCGGGCTTCGGTGTCGGAGGCTCAGTCCCCGACTCGATCGCCTGCTCCAGCCGCCGCGCGATTCGCTTCATCTCGCGGTCGCCGCGGTCGAGGCGGTTCACGATCTGCAGCAGGATCTCGTCCTGGTGCATCAGGTGGTTCATCAGGGCTTTGAGCTCCTCTTCTGATTTGACGTTGAGCTCGTAGTCGTGCTGCGCGCGGAGCCGGTCGCGGTCGGCGAGCCGGTTGAGCGCCATCAGCACCACCGAGACCCAGATCGCCGCCTCGAGGGCGAGGATGAAGTTGAGGAAGGCGAACGGGTAGCGGTCCCATGGGTGGATCAGGTTGAGGGCGTTGAGGCCGATCCAGATGACCATGATCCCGAGCTGGGCGGCGACGAAGACCCAGCTGCCGATGAGGCGGGCGAAATCGTCGGCGACGCGATCGGCGAATGTCTGATGGCGATCGACCTCGCGATTCAGGTCACGCACCGGCGGATGGTCGTGCTGGTGCTTGATCAGGTCGCGGGCTATGTCTTCGATTTCTCGGGCGATCGACATGGATTTTCCTCTGGGGTTGCTGCGATGAATTCTGGCTGTAACCGCATAGCTTGGAGCAAAGACCCCACCTCCGGCTACAGAAAGTAAGGAATTGCTTCTACCCGGTTTTGACCGCCCGCCACATGAGGAAGAGGGGAATGCGGCGCCACCGGGCGCCGGGCGGGTTCTTCACCACAGTCGCTTCTGGAGCCGCTGGCTCCCGGATCGCCTGGATCTGGAGACCATTTCTCTCCAGCGCCCGGGAGTACGACTCGAGTGGATAAGCCCAACCTTTGAAGTGCATATGGAGGCCATCGCGTTCCAGTGGCGCGTCGATCGGGCGACGATCGCCAAGGTAGCTGCCTTCGATGATGAACGGCGCCTCCGCGGCGGGCTCCGTGAAGTTCCCCGCGTTTTGCATCGGATGAGTGATCGAGGCGCAGACAACACCTCCAGGCGTGAGCACGCGGGCGCCTTCGTCGATGCTCGCGGGCATGTCGTCGAAGTCCATCAGCGCGTTGTAGAAGACGACGAGGTCAAAAGTCCCATCCTCAAACGGCAGCGCGGCCGCGTCGCAGCGCGCAAAGGCGATGGAGGCGTCGGTGTCGCGCGCCATTCGCATCAGCGTCGGCGATGCGTCGACCGCCACCACGAGGTGGCCGCGAGCCTTGAGGTCCCGGCTCACCCGACCCTCGCCACACGCGACCTCGAGTGTTCGTTTGCCGGGAGGGGGCAATAGCTCGAAGAAGGTCGGCGAGTAGCTCCAGTAGGAGTCGAAGTCAGGTCGAGTCGCCCAAGCTGCCCAATTGATCGCTTCGCGCTCCCAGTGCTCGCGCATGAGGGCACATGATGCGGCGTCAGCGATAGTCATGTGAGCGTTGGGCGGGGCGCGGGACGCCTTCAAGCGCCTGGATATGGCTCGCCAGGACCGAGTGGACGCCGTCCTGGCGCTGCATCACGCCGTCGATGATGAGGATCGGCTGGCGGTTGGCGACCTGCCGGTAGCGCTCGTAGACGTCGGGCTTGATGGTCACGTTGACCTGGCCGAACTCGTCTTCGAGGGTGAAGAAGCGAATCTTCTTGGCCGTCGACGGCGCCTGGCGGGTGATAACCAGCCCCGCGACGCGGACGTGCTTGTTGTTGCCGATCTCCGGCAGCTTGCTGCTCTCCAGCGCGCCCATCTCTTTCAGGCGGTCGCGGCAGAAGTGGATGAGGTGATGGCCGGTCGAGAGGTCGGAGATGCGGTACTCGAGCTGGTTGGCGTCGAAGGCGTCGATGTGGGGGAGGGGCGGCGCGGGGGCGTCGAAGCGCAGCTTCGCCTGCTTGTCTATGCCGCGACGGAGTCCCTTGCCGTGCCATCGCTCCTGCCAGCCCCAAAGGAGCTCGCGGCGCGGCCGGCCGAGTGGGTCGAAGGCGCCGACCATGACCAGGTTGCGGACGGCCTTGGGTCCGATGGGGCCGCCGCGGAGGCGGTGGAGGAAATCGTCGAAGGATTTGTAGTCGCCGCCTCGGCTGCGCTCGGCGACGATCGCCTTGCGGCCCTCCTCGCCCAGGTCGCGGACGTAGTTGAAGCCGATGCGCATGGCATGTTCCGATCCGGCAGTCCCCATCCGACCGGGCCGCTTGGCGGCCGGGTCACCTTCCCCGCCAAGCGGGGAAGGGATACGCTCGGGCAGGCAGCGGACGTCCGATCGGTTGATGTCCACCGGCAGCGCTTTCAGCCCATGGCGCTTCAGGTCCTCGACCAGGACGCTCGGGTGATAGAAACCCATCGGCTGGTTGTTCAGCAGCCCGCAGCCGAACTCGACGGGATGGTGCAGCTTCATCCACGCGGTCTCGTAAGACGTGCGGGCGAACGCCGCGGCGTGCGAGCGGCAGAAGCCGTAGACCGCGAAACCCTGCACGGCGGCGAATAGCTGGTCTGCGACCTCGCGCGGGACTCCATTGCCCAGGCACCCGCTGATGAACTCGTCCTCGAGCGAGGACATCTCGACCCGGTTCAGGTGCCGCGTCATGGCGCGGCGGAAGCCGTCGGCGCGAGCCGGCCGCATGCCCGCGACGTACATCGCGATCTCGATGATCTGCTCCTGGTAGAGGATCACTCCGAGCGTGTCCTTCAGGATGGGTTCGAGCAGCGGGTGGGCGTAGGTCACCACCTCGCGTCCCTGCTTGCGCCGGATGTAGGGGTGGACGGCGTTGCCCTGGATGGGTCCCGGCCGGATGATCGCCACCTCGACCACCAGGTCGTTGAAGTCCTTTGGCCGCGTGCGCGGCAGGGTCTGCATCTGCGCGCGCGATTCGATCTGAAACACGCCGATGGTGTCCGCCGCGCTGCACATCTCGAAGACGGCGGGGTCGGTCAGGGGCAGCTGGTCGAGGTCCGGCCGCACGCCGGTCGTGTCCTTGATCAGGTCGAGCGCCTCGGCCACTACGGATAGAGTTCGCAGCCCCAGCATGTCCATCTTGATCAGGCCGAGGTCCTCCACGTCGTCCTTGTTGAACTGGACGACGCGACGTCCCTCCATCGTTGCCGGCTCGACCGGTGCGATGTCGACGAGCGGCTCGCCGGTGACGAGCATGCCTCCGTTGTGGATCGACAGGTGGCGGGGGAATTCGATGACCTCGCGGCACAGCTCCAGGTACTGCCGCCAGCTCTGCGGCCGCATGTCCGGCGGCGGGACGGCTTCCATCATCGAGTCCTCGACGTCCTCGGTGAACCAGCGATCGACACCTTTGGCCAGCCGGTCGAGCAGCTCGGCTGAGAATCCGAGCGCCTTGCCGACCTGCCGGATCGCCATCCGCGGCTGGAAGGTGACGACGTTGCAGACCATCCCGGTCCGCTCCCAGCCGTACTTCTCGTAGATGTACTGAATCACCTGCTCGCGATGCTCGGTCGAAAAATCGATGTCGATGTCAGGCGTGCTCGTCATCTCCTCGTGGAGGAACCTCTCGAAGAGCAGGTTGTGCTCGATCGGATCGACGCGGGTGATGCCCAGCACGTAGGCGACGATGGAATCGGCGGCGGATCCGCGACCCTGGCCAGGCACGCCGCGTTCGCGGGCAAAGCGCATGAGGTCCCAGTTGATGAGGAAGAACTCGGCGAGCCCGGTTTTCTGGATCACCTCCAGCTCGTGCTGCAGGCGACGCGCGACGTCCGGCGTGATGGGCCGGTACCGCTCGCGCACGCCTTCGAAGCAGAGCTTGTAGAGAAACGAGAATGGCGTCTCGCCATCGGGCACCGGATAGCCGGGGAAGCGAACCTTGCGGAAGTCGAGGTCGACGTCGCACTCCTGGGCGATCTCCCACGGCGTGGCCAGCGCCTCCTCGTGACCCTGGAACAGCGGTCGCATCGCCGCGCCGTCCTTGAGGTGGTGCTCGGAGTTGGGGAAGAGGTGCTCGCGCGCCTCGTCGAGCGTGGCGCGATGACGGATGGCCACCAGCACGTCGTGGAGCCGGCGCCGCTCGGCGACGTGATAGTGGACCTCGTTGGTGGCGACGATTCGCGCACCGCATCGCCGCGCCATCGCGGCGCGGCCTTCGAGGACCCATTGATCCTCGGGGCGAAGGTGGTGGTGCAGCTCGCTGAAGACGTTGTCGCGGCCCAGCGCTTCTTGCAGTGCGTGCAGCCGCTGCTCGCTGTCCGTCGCGCTGAGGTAGAAGAGGTCGCCCTGGTACTCGGCGACACCGGCGAAGGTGGTCCGCGCTTCGCCCTTGGGCTGGTCGGCGTGGGCGACGCTCAGCAGGCGGCACAGGTTGGAGTAGCCGTGAAGGTTCTTCGCGAGGAGGATCAGCTCGTCGCCGTCGACCTCGAGCGCGGCGCCGATGATCGGCTTGACCCCGAGCTTGCGGCAAGCCTGGAGGAATCGCACAGCGCCGTACACCCCGCCTCGGTCAGTGATGGCGAGGGCGGGCATCTCGAGCTCGGCCGCGCGCGCGGCGAGCTCGAAGGGATGCGAGCCGCCGTCGAGGAACGAGAAGTTGGAGTGGCAGTGGAGCTCGACGTAAGGCGTCACTTTCGACCCGCGTGCGACTTACGCGACGGATGTGTCAGGGCCGCGGGCAAGGTACCGGAACAATTCGAGCTGCGGCGGTACGGCCAGCAGCTGGCCGTCATCGGTCTTGACGAGCTGCCACTTCCCCTCGTGCACCATCCAGTGATGGCGATGACAGAGCAGGACCAGGTTGGCCAGATCGGTCAGCCCGCCTTTGATCCAGTGCACCAGGTGGTGCCCCGAGGTATAGGAGGCCGGCCGGTCGCAGCCAGGCCAACGGCATGTCTTGTCTCGGACTCGAAGTGCTCGGCGCTGCGCCGGCTGGATCACTCGCTTGGAGCGACCGACGTCGATGACCCGTGATTCCGAGTCGAGAAGTATTCGAGTGATATTGCAGTCGCATGCGAGACGCTCGACGGCGGCGGACGAGATCGGCAGCGAGAATTCAATGTCGGCAGCCGGTGCGCCGCAGTGCTGCAGGAGCGTCTCCAGCGTTGCTGTGATCTGCAGGTGAGGTCTTTGCCCGGCCCGGATTGGAAGCGATCCGCTGTCCAGTGTCCGGCTTGCCATCTCCACCAGCCCGTCCGCCAGGCGGCGGTCGTGCCTGCGATCGTCGCCTTTGCCAGTGCGATGGGCTAGTGGTTCTAACGCCGTGCGTAGGACGTTGCCTCCCTCAGGGTCCAGGACTCCCCGAATCCAGAGCATTCCGCCCTCGCCCGTCTTGAGGCTGAGCGATCGTGCCTCGACCAACTTCGCTTGATCCGCCGCATAGACGGCTGGATCGAGGGCGTGGCGCTGGTGGTGGCAGAAGTTTCGGAACCGGCTGACGGTGTAGTCCCTGGCCTTCTGCAAGAGGGGCGTCTCATCGAATTGCCGATTGCTGCCGGATTCGGCCAGGGCCTCCGCCTCGCGGGCGATCAAAGCGAGATGCGAGAACCCGATCTCGCCACCAGCCATCGCTTCGGCGCTGTCGGGCAGGTTCTGGAGCTGCTCACCGACTGCGACCCGGTCGCCCGCCGCGCCAGAACCCATGTGGCAGTTGACTCGAATCCAGTGGATCGGCGAGTACGAGCCCTGAATGTCGTATTCGTCCGTTTGCGCAAAAGCGGCCGCCATCTCCGAAAACTTGAGCTGGATCAGGTTCAGGCACCGGCTGACTTCGGGTAGGTCGCGTGTCAGCTCTCGGCCGCCGGTGCGGTGTTCAGCAAGGCAGAAACGCTCGACTGCCAGGGCAAAAATGGTGACCTCGGGCGCGACTTGTTCGGTCGGCTGGAGCATGTCTAAATGATACGAACACTTGTTTGGAAGTCAAGCTGATTTACATCCAAAAACGGGCTAATTTTCGAGGCGCTTCGAGATCTCATCAGCCAGCGATTCGAGAGGAATCCGATACTGGTCGACCTTGCTCGGTTCGGTGCTTCCGTCCGGCCTGAAGCACAGCTCGTAATTGGGTCCGCTAGTGCCGGCGATCGAAGGCAAAACCCTTGACGGGATGAGCAGGCAGGTCTCGTGGAAGCGACGCTCGGGCACGACCCACGCCAGGGCCACGATGTACGTGGCGGGATCGGGCACGAAGTTCGAGCGCCTGACCAGGACGTGGCGATATGCATGGGGCTGATCGAGCTGCGCCGTCTTGACCTGGAGGCCGATGGTCCTCGCCGTCGCCAGCCTGCGGACGACCAGCTCGGCCGTCTCGAGGTCGGGAAATGGTCGAAAAAAGGCGGTGTCTTCGAGCATCTCGAGCCGGCGGTAGACCTCGGTCTCGCCCCAATGGCCGATGACCAGGTCTTCGTCGCGGGGAACGAGCGGCGGAGCCGGAGGGACCAACGCAGGCAGACCTATCCCCAAACGCATTGCCAACTCGACGGTGGGAACCAGGTCCTCGGTCCACTTGTGGCCGGGGATCGGCCGTACCGGTATGTCGGCCACCAGCAGGGCGCGCCCACGATCGACCATGCGACCAGCCTTCTTTCTGAATGTCTCGGCGTCGGCGACGAGCACGTAGTCGCCCAGGCGGTCGCCTTCGAGGTGGACGCCTATGACGAGCTGGTCAGCGGTATAGAGATGGCTTTCCAGGACCGCGATCGGTGCCTCGTTGTGGGTAAACGTCGATTTCGTCTTCACCTGCAGCGCGAGATAAGCCCGGTCGTGCAGCCGGTGGACCAAGGCGTCGATGCCGCGGTCGAGCGTGGGCAGGAACACGTGAAGTCCGCCGCCTGACTGCGCGATAAGCTCGACCCAGACTAGGAACTCGCCGATCTGGCCGATGGAGTCTTGGTTGCCCGGCGGCCAGGCTTTCATCGCGTTGGATCTAGCCGGACTTAGGCGTTGGGCAGGAGTCTTGGATAGAAGGAAGAGAGCCACCGGCGGCCAACGGCACAACTAATGGGCGTACTGAAGAAAGGCTCGATAAACGGGCGGGTAGGGCAGGCCATGTTCGGCCGACAGCTCATCTAGATCGCTCGCGCTGACAGTGCTCGGCACGAGGTGCCACCGTCGGGAGCCCTCAGCGCTACGATCACCGACCAACATGGTTTCCGGCAGTGTGTCCGATGAGGTATTTAGGCCAAGGCGCTCGTCCCATTCGAAGGCAGCGTCAACATAAAGGCGAACTCATTCTTGATCGCTCAGGGCACCGTCAGGCCAATCCATCATTGCGTGGCTTGCACTCATGGGATCGTAAGCGCAAGTGCGCGGGCTGGCCATCCCAAGTCCGGGGGCACCTCGGATCACGAGGTCGACCTTTGGGCAAATCTTTTAGCCATGCATGAGCCTGTAATCAAACCGTCGGCGCCCTGGAGCTGCTGAATGGCAGCCGAAGGCCAGATTTGAAGTGGAGACCTTGGTCTCAGTCATACACGCGCTCGATGAACCATTCGTGTCGGCCCACGTCGTGGTACAGCTCGCACAGCAGGTTGTTGTTGAGCACCGCCTTCCAGTACTCGCGGACGACCGGCTGCTTCCACCACGACGTCTCGACCTTCCAGCGCGCGATGGGGTCGATCGACCCGCTGAAGGCGCCCGAGATGGCGATCGGCGCCCCGCCGTGATCTAGCGTGACGTCGATCGCGATCGGCGGGGAGAGCAGGCGGGTCACCGCACGAAACTTTCAAGTTCAGGTCGCGTTGGAACCAAACGATGAGGCTCGTGACCGCCCTCCTGGCTGTGGTCCTGACGGCCGCCTGCTCTCAGGGAGCGGGCACCCCCGTCGCGCATGTCACGGCGTCGCCGTCGCCGTCGCAGCAGGCCTCGCCGATACCGACAGTCTCCCCAGTCCCGCTTCCGTCGGCGTTCTCCGACCTGCCCTTGACAAAAGTCGCCTTCTCCTGCCGGCTGCCTGTCTACTCCCAGCAGGGCTTGGAGACGATCGTGGACTCGTTCATCAGCTTTCCCGCGAACACGCTGACCGTCGATTCCAATGGAAAGAACGGCATGTACTACGACCGCGCCTACTCCCGCTGGCTGCCGGTGACTCGGTCGGGGGTCTCTCCCGACGGCGCCGGCTACGCCTACGTGGAGTTCACGCAGACCGAGTACGTCCTCCACGTGGTCGCGGTCGTGAGCGGAAAGGACATCACGTTTCATTTCACGAACGGGAACGGACCCGACGGCCCGCCGATAGTCCTGGACTATTCGGCCGACGGCATCTACCTGGTGCAGGCGTTCGAGCACCTCCTCGCCGGCCTGTGGCTCCTCGACCCTTCCACCGGTTCGGTCCGGCAGGTGTCGAAGGACATCTATCCGGTCAGCAGCGCGGGGGGAGGCGTCATCTGGGCCCAGCTCGTGAATCCCGCCGACCCCAATTCGGTCTTCACCGGTTCGTCCGCCGGCACGCTGCCGGACGAGATCGATCGCGTCGACCTGCGGTCGGGCACCCAGACGGCGTGGTTGTACAAACCTGGGTTGGGTCTCGGCGTCGTGGGCCTCGACGGTCAAGGACATCCGCTCATGGTGTCCCAGGGTTGGGGAGCCGACTCGAATGCCGAGCTGTCGATCGTCTCCGCTCCCGGCTCTTCGCGATTGATCTACAAGGGCTGGCTGGTCCAGACGTTGGCGGGCGGCATCACGGATTCCCACGGCGTGTGGTTCGGCAGCTCCCAGGGCATCTACCTCTACTCCGAGGCGGATGGGTTGCGGAAGGTCTCGAATCAGCCCGGTCTTCCCGCCAACTGCTGCTACTGATTTCACGCGAAGCGTTCGGAGGGGATGGGGGAGGACACGAAAGCCGGCTTGGGTTTGTGCACCACCGCGTCGCCGAAGCGCTCCTGGATCCGCTCCATCGCGGCGATCACCTCTTCGCTGGTTCCATCGCCGCCAGCCCACAACCTGAGCTGACGTCGGCCGGCCGCCTCGAGCACCGGCAGCTCGATCCACAGCTCTGTGATCGGCGCGTGCGGCTGCCACTCCTTGATCCACGAGCCGATGAGACCGAACAGCTCCGCGGTGCTGCTCAAGGCATGGCGCACCACCGACTCGCGCGCCTCTTCGTCAGAAGATTCGAAGAGGAGCCGAACGCGCACATGCTTGGCGCCCGCGCCGCGCAGCCCGAGCTCTTCGGCGAGGTCGCCGCACAACGCCCTCGCGACGAAGAGCAAAGCCTCGCGGTCCTCGACCGGGTCGGCGAACTGTCGATGCGCGCACGTGAAGAGCGGGGGCTGCCACGGCACGAGCTGGTCCGGCTCCAGGCCGCGCGCGAGAAGCGCGGCGTGCCTGCCGTCGCGGCCGAGCTGGCTCTCCAGTTCGCGCGGGCCGATCGTCGCCACCGCACCGAGCGTGCGAAGGCCCAGCAGGTCGAGCCGCTCGAGCTGCTCCGCGTCGAGCGGCAGCTCGCGCGAGGGTAGAGGGGCAAGAAACTCGCGCGCGTCCGCGACGCGCATCAGTCGCCCCGGTCTTGCGCGCGCCGCGGCGAGACGCGCCGAGAAAGGACCGGGAGCGAGGCCGAGGCGCGGTTCGCGGCCGATCGCCTTCAACAGGCGATGCCGTGCGGCGCGGATCGATTGGCCGGCCGTCGCCACTCCGCTGATGTCCAGCCACGCGATGCCTTCATCGCGGACTTCGACTGTGGGCGCGAGGTCATAGAGCGCGGCGGAGACCAGCTCGCGAATGCGGGCGGTGGCTTCTTCGTCGGGCAGGACGAACGTCGCCTGGGGACAGAGATGCTCCGCCTGGCGCAGCGCCATCCCCGTCTCCACGCCGAACCGCAGCGTCTCCTCCGACGCCGCGACCACGTGCTCGTCCCAGCGCCCGACGATGACCGGGGTCCCGTAGAGGTCTGGCCGCCGCGCCAGTTCCAAATGTCGGGTCAGACCACAGCAGACGCGCATGGCGCAACCTCCTGGACATCGACGCGAGCTTCGATGACGTGCACCAGGTGGTCGGACAGAGGTCGCGCGCCGAGCGGGTAGCGGATCTCGAGCGCCGTTTCGCCGAGTGGTGGCGCCACCCTGTTTTTCAAGCAGCGGGCCATCACCCGGATCCCGATCAGCTGACCGCGCTCCCAGACCCACTCGGTGCGGGACAGAGCAAGGCTGAAGCTCGAGGCGTGGGCGAGGGCACGGCCCGGGGCGTCCACCACTCCCACCACAACCGTGCCTGAGCGGTTGGCTCCCGATTCGAGGGGCCCGAGCCAGTGCTCGGGGAGCTCGCTCATCAAAAGAATGAAGCCTGCTCCGGCCCGGGCCAGGGCGGCCGCGGCCTCGCCCGCGATTTCAGGAGCTGGCGCGCGGACGACGGTCAGCGCGCTCAGCTCGGGAGAGAAGGGAAGGAGGTTCCAGGGATCGAATCCGCCGCCGTCGATCACCGTCGCGTGCGCGAACTCGTGTGTCGCGTGCGCGAGGAGGGCCAGGGCGAGCGAAAGCTTGCCGCACGTTCCGCTGCCCGTGAGGAGGGAGAGGCGCCCGCGGGGGAGGCCGCCGATCCCGGTCATGGCGTCGATCGGTGTGTGGCTGGGCCACGGCTGAGCAGGGGGGAGCTCGGCCGCGCGGGTCAGCGCGTGGCTGCCGAAGCGCAGCCGGATCGCGTCGATGGCGCCGTCGAGCTGGAGGTTCTGTGCCTGCATCTTTCATGGGGCCTCGCGAGAAGACGCAGGGGGGTGTGGAGGCACCATGACAATATCGAACAATTGTTCGCTCTGTCAAGGTCTTTATCGTCCTTCCTTATATGTCGCGGGTAGTTGTGGTCGGGGGAGGGGTCATCGGCTGCGCCATTGCCGAGCGGCTGAGCCGGGATGGACACCAGGTCACGCTGCTCGAGCGGGACCAGCTTGGGAGCAAGGCTTCCGGGGCGGCGGCTGGAGAGCTGAGCCCTTCGGCTCGCCCTGGCGACTCTGAGAGCCTTGCCATGTTTCCCGAGCTTGTGGCTCGGATCGAGAAGGACAGCGCTATGAACGTCGAATATCACGTTCAGCAAGGCTTGCAGCCTGCCTTCACCGAGGATGAGGCCGCGCTCCTACGCCAAGGGGCAGGGCGCTGGCTCGATGCCGCGGAATGCCGCCGGTTGGAGCCGGCGCTGAGCCATGACGTCCTGGGCGCGGTCCTCATGGAGCACGCCCACCTCACGCCTCCGAGGTTCGTGCGCGCGCTGGCGCGGGCCGCCGCGGTGCATGGCGCCGAGATTCGCGAGGGCGCGCCTGCCGCAGGTTTCGACATCGAACGCGGTGAGGCCCGCGCGGTCGGGACGCCGACCGGCCCGCTGCGAGCCGATTGGTTTGTCATCGCGGCGGGGCCGTGGACGCGCGAGGTCGCATCCGCCGCGGGTCTCGATGTCGACGTGCGTCCTCAGCGCGGACAGCTCGCGGCGCTCGACCCAGGGTCTGTCGTCTTGAGGAGGAGCGTGTTCTGGTCGGGCGGCTATCTCGTCCCGAAAGGTGACGGGACGATCATCGCGGGCGGGACCGAGGAGGACTCAGGCTTCGACGCGCGGCCGACCGTCGAGGGCATTGCAAGCCTGCTTGAATTCGCGCGCCGCCTCGCGCCGGCGCTTGCCTCAGCGACGATCGAGCGCACGTGGGCCGGGCTGCGACCGGTCACGTCCGATGGATCGCCCATCGTCGCGAAGTCAGAGATCGCCAACCTGATCGTCGCGACGGGCCATCATCGGAAGGGGATCCTTCTCGCACCTGCCGCGGCGGCGACGGTGGCCTCGCTCATCGGGACGGCCAGATAAAAAGAAGCCGGGGCTCCACAGAACCCCGGCGCGTAACGGACTTACGAAACGAATGAAGAGAAGTGTCTTACTTCTTCTTCGAGGACTTCTTGGCGGCCTTCTTGGCTGCCGGCTTCTTGGCTGCCTTCTTCTTAGCCATCATGCTTACCTCCTTCTCCAGGTGATATGGACCCGATAGGTTCCATCGGTTTGGCGGGTTTCCATGTGGTGGTGAGACGTGGACAGGATCTCTCCTACACGTACCTCCTCTGTAACCCCACGGGTTGCGCCACGGACCCTCATTGATAAGGATTCCGAGACGTTGGCGGTTGTCGAAAATGGTCGCCTTTCTCGCGTCGGGTCCGTTGCCTCTGTGGTGGCAACCACGAGCAGCATCGCCATACAAGGTGTTGTGATACTCGATGAACCCCTCTCACGTCAACACTTCGCGGAAATTTTTTTCGAGACCGGTCCCAAAATTTTCGCCATCGCGTGGTCGATGAGGACCATCACGCACGTCATCGAAGACTGCGACGATAGACGTGATGCGTGTCGTCCTCGGTCATGGAGCATCAGGGAATGCGGCGTCGATGAAGCCCTATGTGGTCGGTTTCAAGCGACGTGGAATCGATGCGATCGCGGTGGATCTTCCTCGCGGAGGCGCGGAGAAAGCGGTCCCCGTGTTCATCAAGACCTCGGGTCGCGGGCATGAGGTCATCGGCGGAGGACAGTCCTTCGGGGGACGGGTCGCGAGCATGGCCGCGATCGAGGCGGACTTCGGTGGGCTCGTGCTTTTCTCGTATCCGCTGCACCGCCCCAGGTTTCCCGATCAGCTGCGCACCGAGCACTGGCCTCTGATCAAGTGTCCCGTCCTATTCATGAGCGGCGACCGCGATCCCTTCGCGAACATCGACCTGCTCAAGGAGAAGGTGAAGCTCATTCGAGGCGCCCGGCTCGAGATCTTCAAGGGCCAGGGCCATGGATTGTTGGCCGTGCTCGACCAGGCGCTCGATGTGGCGGCTGATTTCATTCAAAAGAACATCAAATGAGGGAAGCCCCCATCCGACCGGGCCGCTTTCGCGGCCGGGTCACCTTCCCCGGCGAGCGGGGAAGGGAAGCCGACCTCCCCGGCGAGCGGGGAAGGGAAGATGCCTAGTCAGCACATGGTTCAGGCCAATGGGCTTCGGTTCCGGACCATCGTCGACGGCCCGTCGAGTGGTGAGCTCGTGATCCTCCTCCACGGATTCCCGGAGGGAGCTGAGTCCTGGTCGCGCCAGGTCGCGACGCTCGCCAAGGCCGGCGCGCTCGCCGTCGCGCCCGACCTGCGCGGCTATGGGATGACCGACGCTCCCGAACGTGTCGAGGACTACGCCGTACAGAAACTGACCGAGGACGTGGCCGCCATCATCGCGGCATTCGGCCGGACCGAAGCCCACATCGCCGGCCATGACTGGGGCGCGTTGGTCGCGTGGTTCTTCGCCGGAGCGCACCCCGAGATGACAAAGTCCCTCACCGTCCTCTCCGTCGGGCATCCGGCGGCCGTCGCCGAGGCCGGGTGGAAGGACGAGGACCAGCGCAAGCGCTCGCGCTACATCGGGCCCTTCATGTTGCAGGGCAAGGCGGAGCAGGTCCTTGCCAACGATGACTACCGCGGCCTCCGCGACTTCTTCGCGCTGCCCCCGAACCCTCAGGCCGTGCCCAGAAGCGTTGTGGATAACTACGTGAGGTCACTGGCGCGCCCTGGACGCCTCACCGCCGGGCTCAACTACTACCGCGCGAATTTTTCCGACCCACCAGCATGGGCGGCACGCGCGGGCCAGTTGAAGGTCACGGCGCCGACCGTGCTCATGTGGGGCGATCAGGACCCGGCTCTCGGGCGTTTGCAAGCAGAGACCACCGCGCGACATATGACTGGCGATTACCGACTCGAAGTCCTCGAAGGCGCTGGGCACTGGCTTCAGTTCGAGCGTCCGGACGAGGTGGGCCGCTCGCTCGTAGAAGTCGTCACAAAGTAAGCTTGCAGGCGATGTTGCGGCCGGGTGAGTCCGAAAGGCGCGGAGGGCTGCGCCGCCTCGACGACATTCTCGAAAGCCTCGAGCAGCTCAACCTTCACGACAAGACCGAGCTGCCCGACCACGTCGCGGAGGCGCTGGTAATGCTCGGGATAGAGTCGCCGCATTCGATCGCCATCCCTCAGCTCATAGAGCGCGTGTGGGCGATGCAGCAGCCGTACCTGATCACCATCGTCGTCGAGCGCCGGCGGCGCCGGCGGCGCAAAGTCTCGGCCGACACCACGCTCCCCGACCAGTCGATCTGAAACCCAGCGACTGGCTCGACGTCTTCTCCCGCACCGGCGCGCGCGTGCGGGATGCCGTGCTGCCGCTGTCGGGGACCGCGGCGGGTCGCGTTCCTCTTTCTGTCGGAGCGGGCGGTGACACGACGATGGAGCTCGACCGCGCGGCGGAGGAGGTCGTCTTCGCCGAGCTCGCGTCGCTCGCCGCGCGCGGCGAGACGTTCTCCGTGCTGTCGGAAGAGGCCGGCCGGCGCAGCTTCGGCGCGGACTTTCCGCTGGTCCTCGTCGACCCGGTCGATGGCAGCCTCAACGCCAAGCAGGGAGTACCGCTTTTCGGCCTGATGCTCGCGGTGCTCGACGGCCCGACCCTCGCGGATACGTACGCCGGGCTCGTCCTGAACCTCAACACGGGCGAGGAATGGTCGGCGATCCGCAAGCAGGGCGCCCGGCGCGCGGGCAAGCTGCTCACCGTGCAGGCGCCCTCCGACCGAGATCGCATCGAGCTGCTCGGCCTCGAGAGCACGCCGCGTGCGCTGCAGGTCGCGCGGCCGCTCGTCGAGCGCTCGACCAAGATCCGCATACTGGGCTCGATGGCGCTCTCGTTGGCGCTGACGGCCACGGGAGGCTTCGACGTCTTCTGCGCTCCGATCCCGGTGAGGGTGTTTGACACGGCCGCGAGCCTGCTCCTTCTCCGCGAGGCGGGCGGAGTGGCCACCGACCTGGAAGGCGCGGCGATCGACGGGCTGCGCTGCGACCTCGCGACCCGCACGACGCTCCTGTGCGCGCCGAGCGCCCAGCTGCATGCCGGCGCGTTGAGGATCCTCAAAGCCGGCACGTGAACCTCGATCCGCGGCGCACGGTCTTCGTCATCCTCAGCTTCGAAGGTCCCGACGTCTACAGCCAGGCCGGCGGGCTCGGCGTTCGCGTGACGGGCATGTCTCGCGCGCTCGCGCAGCTGGGCTACGAGACGTACCTCTATTTCTGCGGCGACCCGAACTTGCCCGGCGAGGAAGACCATGAGGACGGCCGCCTCCACTACCGGCGATGGTGCCAGTGGATCTCGGCACAGCACCCAGGCGGCGTCTACGACGGCGAGGAGGGTAAGATCCTCGACTGGAACTACAGCCTGCCGCCGAGCCTGATCGACAAGGTCATCGCGCCCGCATTGCGTGCGGACAGGTACGTCGTCGTCATGGGCGAGGAGTGGCACACGTCGTGGTCGATGAAGCTGATCTCCGACTCGCTCTACTACCGCGGCCTGCGCGACAGGGTCGTGATGCTGTGGAACGCGAACAACGTGTTCGGGTTTCACCGGATCGAGTGGGGGCCGCTGAACTCCGCGGCCGCGATCACGACAGTCAGCCGCTACATGAAGTTCCGGATGTGGGAGTACGGGCAGAACCCGATGGTCATCCCGAACGGCATTCCGCGGGAGTCGATCGTCGACCCGGATCGGCAGGAGGTCGCAGCGGTGCGGGCGGCCGTCTCCGCGGAGCACATGTGGTTCAAGATCGGGCGCTTCGACCCGGACAAGCGCTGGCTGATGGCGGTCGCGGCGGCGGCGCAGCTGAAGCGGCGCGGGCAGAGCGTCAAGCTGGTGATCCGCGGCGGCCGCGAGCCTCACGGGGCCGAGGTGATCGACCACGCGCAGGGCGTGGGCCTGGTCGTGCGAGACGCGGAGTCGCCCGCCGACGTGGCGGGACTGGTCGCGCTTCTACGTGAGTCGAAGGACGCGGACGTGCTCAACCTGACCACCTTTGTGAGCGAGCCGCTGGTGCGCGTCCTCTACGCCGCCTGCGACGCCGTGCTCGCCAACTCCGGGCACGAGCCGTTCGGGCTCGTCGGGCTGGAGGTGATGGCGGCGGGCGGGCTTGCCGTGACGGGGTCGACGGGCGAGGACTACGCCGAGTCCTATCGCAACGCGGTGGTGCTGGAGACCGACGACCCGATCGAGATCGTCACCGAGCTACTGCTGCTCAAGGAGCGGCCGCGCCTGGTGGCCCATATGCGCAAGCGGGGGCGCGTGACGGCCAAGGACTACGTGTGGGAGAAGGTGATCGACCAGCTTGGGCTGCGCGTCGGCTTCGCCGCCGCTCGCCAGGCGGTCGCGATGCCGGTGGGCGTGCCCGCCGCAAAGAGGACCGCCGTTCGCAGAACGGGTGCGATACGCGCCTGAGAAGATACTGAGCTGAACTGATGAAACCGCTGAATGTCGCTTTCGTCTGGCACATGCACCAGCCGTACTACAAGGACGACCTCACCAGCACCTACCTGCTGCCGTGGGTGCGGCTGCGCTCGGCCAAGGACTACTTCAAGATGCCCGCGCTCCTCGACGGCTATCCGAAGATCCGCGCGACCTTCAACCTCGTGCCCTCGCTGCTCGCGCAGATCGAGGATTACGGCAAGGAGGAGTCGGTCGACCTCTTCCTGAATCTCAGCAAGCGGCCCGCGGGCGACCTCTCGGCGGAAGAGCGCGACTTCGTGCTGCGCTGGATGCGCGAGTCGCCGCGCGCGCTGCGCGTCCAGCAGTCGCCGCGCTACCTCGAGCTCGCCTCACGCACCGCCGACGCGCAGTTCACGACCCAGGACATCCTGGACCTGCAGGTCTGGTTCAACCTCGCGTGGTGCGACCCGGTGTGGATGGAGAGCGACGCGAGGCTCGCGGAGCTGAAGCGTAAGGATCGCGACTTCACAGACCAGGACAAGGCGATCCTGTTCGACGCGCAGTTGGAGCGGATCCGCAGCGTCATCCCGAAGTACCGCGAGCTCGCCGACCGCGACCAGGCCGAGCTCACTTTTTCGCCCTACTACCACCCGATCCTTCCTCTCCTCTGCCACGTCGACTCGGCGCGCAGCGCCAACCCGCAGATCCAATTGCCTGAGCGGCACTTCTCGCATCGCGAGGACGCCGAGCGGCAGATCGAGCTCGGCATGGGCCTGTTCGAGCGCATGCTCGGCCTCCGGCCCAAGGGAATGTGGCCCTCTGAGATGGCCGTCGGCGAAGCGGTAGTCGGGCTCGCCGAGAAGGCAAAGGTCGACTGGATGATCAGCGACGAGGAAGTGCTCGCACGATCCCTCGAGGGCCACTTCAACCGCGACGAGCACCTGTACCAGCCCAAGCGGGTCGCGCGCGAAGGCGGAACGGTCTCGATGGTGTTCCGCGACTCGCAGCTCTCCAACGTCATCGGGTTCGACTACCAGCGCATGCAGTCGAGCGACGCGGCGCGCGACCTGGTCGGCCGCCTGCGCCGGATCCGCGAGGTCCAGGGCGACCGCGACTTCCTCGCCGTGATCGCGCTCGACGGCGAGAACGCTTGGGAGTTCTACCCGCGCGACGGCCACGACTTCCTCAACGCGCTCTACACCGAGCTCGAGGCGAGCTCCGACATCGTGACCACGACCGTCTCCGACTTTCTCGCCGAGCACCCGCCGGAAGCGCAGCTGCACCACCTCCACACGGGGAGCTGGATCGGCGCGAGCCTCGACACGTGGATCGGCGACCCGGAGCACAACATCGCGTGGGACCTGCTCGCGGAGACGCGCGAGTGGCTGGACGCGCAGTCCCGGCAGCGGCCGAACGAGTCGCTGCAGGCGGCGCTCGCGTGGCGCGAGATCCTGATCACGGAGGGCAGCGACTGGTTCTGGTGGTTCAGCCGCAAGCACGACTCGGGGATGGACCCGATCTGGGACAACCAGTTCCGGCTGCACCTGCGCAACGTCTACAAGCTGATGGGCGCCCGCGCGCCCGCCCGTCTGTTCCAGCCGATCATCAAGCGTGCCCCGGTCGCCGAGCGCGGCGTCCCATCCACGCCGATCAGCCCGCAGTCACGCCATGACCCGGCCTGGGGGAAAGCCGGCTACTACCTTGTGGGCTCAGGCTTCGGCGCGCTGCACCGGCCGGCGGGCGTCGTCGAGCGCGTCTATTACGGCTACGACGACGAGAACATGTACGTCCGCATCGACTCGCCGCGCTCCGCGGGCGAGCTCGAGTTGCAGCAGGTCGAGCTATGGCTTTACCTCGCGGGCCCGCCGGCCGGCGACCGCGACGGCGACATCGACCTCCCGCTCCCGGCCGCCTCCATCGGCGAGCTGGGATTCGACCCCGCCTACGTGGTCCGCATCTCGCCGCGCGGGCAGGGCGGCAGCGTCACCGTGGCCAAGGTCGTGGAGTCGCAGACGCGAGGACATGCGGAGTCGAGCTGGGACGTCGCCGACCCGTTCGCGGTCGCGATTCCTTTCCGGCAGCTCGCCAAGAAGCCGGGCGACGCGTTCGAGATGGCGGTGGTCGTGAGCCGCGCGGGCCGCGACATCGAGGTCGTGCCGCCGTCCGGCGCGCTGGGAGTCCGCGTCCCCGGCCACCCTGCCGCGGACGAGACGCCGCATGCCGAGCACCTCAAAGTCCTCGTCGCAACCGCCGAGCTGGCGCCTTTCGCCAAGCTGGGCGGCGTCTCCGACGTCGCGGCGGCGCTGTCGAAGGAGCTGCGGCGGCTTGGTCACGACGTGCGCGTCGTGCTGCCCCGTTACCGGCAGGTCGACATCGCGCGCTTCGGCTTGCGGGCGGTTGTCACAGGCCTGCAGGTGCCGCTTGGCACGGAGCTGATGCCGGCCACCATCTTCGAGGGCAAGCTCGGCGACCTGGTGGTCTACTTCGTCGACTGCCCGCCGCTGTTCGATCGCGACGGCATGTTCGGGTTCGGCGACGACGACGCACGCTCCGTCTACTTCTGCCGCGCGGTGATGGAGATGCTGCCCGCGCTCGAGTTCTTCCCCGACATCCTCCATGTGCACGACTGGTGGGGGGCGCTTCTTCCGAACCTGCTGGACCGCGTGTATGTCGATGACCGCTACGCGGACATCGCGACGACGCTGACGATCCACAACCTGAGCGCGCAGGGCATCTTCGGGTTCGGCGCGCTCATGCTCGCGGGGCTGCAGGAGTGGGGCCTGATCAAGCTCGGCATCCCCGGGCTCGACAACGTGGTCAACGTGCTGGGTCGGGGCATCCATTACGCCGACGTCGTCAACACCGTCAGCGAGCGCTACGCGAAGGAGATCCAGACGCCGGAGTACGGCGAGGGCCTCGACGAGCTGCTGCGCCGCAACACGCACAAGGTGTATGGAATCGTCAACGGAATCGACTACGACATCTTCGACCCGCAGCGCGACCCGAACATCCCGCATCACTATTCCGCGGAGTCGCCCCAGAACAAGGCGCTGTGTCGCGCCGCGCTGCGCGCCGAGCTTGGACTCGAGGACGTCAACAGGCCGCTGTGCGCGGTCGTGTCGCGCTTTTACGACGTGAAGGGCCTCGACCTGATCGAGCAGGCGATGCCGGAGCTCGTGGAGCTCGGGCTGCAGATCGTCGTGATCGGCACGGGCGATCGCCGCTACGAGGACATGTTCCGGCGCTGGGCGTCCGAGCTGCCCCACCAGATGGCGGTCGCGATCGGCTTCGACTCCGCGCTCGCGCAGCGGATCTACGCCGGCGCGGACATGCTGTGGATGCCGTCGCGCTTCGAGCCTTGCGGGCTGGCCCAGCTGATCGCCTTGCGTTACGGCACGATCCCGGTGGTTCGCGCCACGGGCGGCCTCGCGGACACGATCCGCGACTACGACCCGGTCGCGAAGACGGGCAACGGGTTCCGGTTCGGTCGCTACGACCCGTGGCAGTTCTTCGCCGCGGTGGTCAGGACCGCGGAGACTTTTCGCCACCCGGACGTCTGGGCGTGGCTCGTCCAGCACGCGATGAAAGAGGACGTGTCGTGGTCCCGCTCGGCACAGCGCTACGTGCAGCTGTACCTGGCGGCAATCGCCTCGCGCCGCGAGAGGCGGGGCATGGTGGCCGCGCCGTCAGCAACTCCGGTCGGGGAGTAGGCGCCCCCAAACAGCCAACAAGCGGCCGTGCCGCTCTCTTGCAACGTAGGGCTGTAAAGATGGATGACACACGAGCCCATCGCCCGTAGCTTGACTCGTGTGTTAGAGAAGGTCGAGTTCGTAGGCGCGTGCGCGTTGTGTGACCTGTCGGAAGGGTCGTGGGGATGGTCTCTGCATTGCGAACGGATCTACCCAGCCACCCAGTGGAGGGACAATCAGTGGTTCTGTCCGGCCGCCGAGTGTGACGGTGGACCCGCGGATGCTTTTCCGTTCCCGTTCACTCCGGGGTGTGAGAACTGTCTCCCACTTCTGGAGCACCGGCCAGGGCACCTGATCGAAGGTCAACGCTTTCCCCTGAGGCCGGTGCCATCGCCACTGCGCCGTCAACTCCTCGCCAATCCCATCGTGTGGATCCAGCGGATGGCGGCCCAGAAGCGACTGCTATAAGGATAGCATCAAATGTGCTACAAATAGCACATGGCAACGGTAGGCGTTCGTGAGCTCCGACAGCGTGCCAGCGAGTTGCTGCGGCGCGTCGAGGCTGGTGAAACCATCGAGGTGACCGATCGAGGCCGGCCGGTGGCTATGCTGGCCCCGTTGCCAGAAGGCGATCCTCTCGAACGGCTTAGAGCTGCCGGGGAGGCGATTCGGGCCGCTCGCAGTCTCGACGATCTCCCCAAGCCATTGCGGCTACCTGCGGGTATGGAGGCACCTTCGACCATCCTGGCGCGGCTGCGACGCGATGACCGCTGACTGCGCTGTCTATTTGGATTCTGCCGCGATCGTAAAGCTCGCTGTCACTGAGAAGGAGTCGGCCGCCTTGCGTAGGTACTTGCGACGTCGTGCGCCGCTCGTCGTGAGTGCCCTGGCGCGCACAGAGGTGGCGAGGGCCCTGCTCCCACTCGGCCCAACTGCTGTTCAAAGGGGATACGACGTCCTGACCAGACTTGAACTGATCCGTGTCAGCGACCGGATCCTCTTGGAGGCTGGTTCTTTGCTGCCTGCGGAACTTCGTACACTGGACGCCATCCACCTCGCGACGATGCGACAACTTGGCGCGAGCCTCCGTCGGTTGGTGACCTATGACAGCAGAATGTCCGCAGCCGCCCTGGAACTGGGGATCGCTGCGGTCGCCCCGGCGTAGGTGCGCCCGGGCTGTCAGCCACCCCAGTCGGGGAGTAGGCGCAGCTGCTCGACGCGGCGCGCGCCTGGGGCGTACGCGGTGTTGAAGTAGTCGATCACCATGCGGCGCGCCGAGAAGCCGGTCACGACGTTGCGGATCGACGCCTTCATCATCTCGACCCAGCGCCGTGGCACGCCTGACTCGTCCCGCTCGTAGTAGGCGGGCACGACCTCGCGCTCGAGCAAGCGGAACAGACCTTCCGCCTCGGCGAGGTCGTCGATGTCCTGCCGGTCCAGCGTCGCGGCGGAGGGAATCGCCCAACCGAACTCGGGCCGGTAGGCCTCGTCCCACCAGCCGTCGAGCCCGCTGACGTTGAGCGCGCCGTTGGCGCCCGCCTTCATCCCACTCGTGCCGCTCGCCTCCAGGAAGCGCCGCGGGTTGTTGAGCCACACGTCGGCTCCCTGCACCAGGTGGCGCGCGAGCGTTATGTCGTAGTCCTTGAGGAAGACGACCCGCGGCTCCTCACGCGACAGCGCGACGATGCCGGCCACGATGTCCTTGCCCGGCTGGTCAGCGGGATGCGACTTGCCCGCGAAGAGAATCTGCACCGGCCGCCGCGAGCTGCGCAGCAGTTTTGTCAGGCGCGCCCGGTCCTTCAGCAGAAGGTTGGCGCGCTTGTAGGGAGCGAAGCGGCGGCCGAAGCCGATCGTCAGCGCGTTCGGGTCGAGCTCCGTCGGATGCTCGGAGCGCTCCTTCGACATCTCTAATAGGCGCGCTTTGAGCCCGCCGTGGATTGCCCACAGCTCGGCCGGCGGGATCTCGTAGACCGCGTGCCAGCGGCCGTCCGCGGGGTCGAGGTCCCACCAGTCCGGGCCGACGTAGCGCGTGAGCAGGGCCGCGATCTGCGGCGCGAGCCACGTCGGCATGTGCACGCCGTTGGTCACCGAGCCGATGGGCACCTGCGCCTCCGGCAGCCCGCGCCACGCGTCCTTCCACAATCGCCGCGACACGGCGCCGTGGAGACGGCTCACGCCGACCGACTGGTCGGCGAGCCTGAGAGCCGCATAGGTCGTGCACAGTCGCTCGCGCGGATCGCCGGGGCGCTGGCGCCCGAGGTCCATGAAGCGGTCGAAGGAGATGCCGACCTCGCTCAGGTAGGGTCCGAGCAGGTCCCACACCAGGCCCGCGTCGAAGTAGTCGCTGCCCGCCGCGATGGGGGTGTGGGTGGTGAACACGATGCCGGCGCGCGCGACGAGCCGCGCCTCCTCGAGGGTCATCTGCCGCGACGCGCGCAGCTCGCGAATGCGCTCGATCGCGCAGAGGAAGCTGTGGCCTTCGTTGAGGTGAAAGACTCCCGAGTCGAGGCCAAGCGCACGGAGCACCCGGACCCCGCCGATGCCCAGGACGATCTCCTGTCGCAGACGGCGGTCTGGCTCGGGCACGTAGAGGCGGTCGGTGATGCTGCGCAAGTCGGGCGCGTTCGCCTCAAGGTCGGTGTCCAGGAGGAAGAGCGAGACGCGGCCGACCTGCGCCCGCCAGACGGCGATGCGCACGTTTCGCGCGCCGATCGGTGCCTCGACCTCGACGCCCTCGAGCTTGCGCACGGGCAGGTCCGAGCCGCGGTTCTCGGAGTACACCTCGACCTGCCTGCCGCTCGCGTCGATGTCCTGGCGCCCAAACCCCTGCTTGTAGAGGAGCCCGACCGCGACGAGGGGAAGGCCCAGGTCGCTGGTCGCCTTCAGGTGGTCGCCCGCGAGCACCCCGAGGCCGCCGGAGTAGATCGGCAGGCATTCGGAGATCCCGAACTCGAGCGAGAAGTACGCGACGGCGAGCGGCGCCTGGGCGTCCATGAATCGCGGATGGCGGTCGTAGTACTCGCGGTAGGCCGCGCGGGCAGCCTCGAGCGCGTCGCGTACCTCCTGGCGCTCAGCCGCTTTTTTGATCCCGTCCTCGCCCAGCTGCTTCAGCAGAAGTACCGGATTTTCGCGGGTCGACTTCCACAGGTCGGGGTCCAGCGCGCGGAACAAAGCTTCGATGCGGGGCTGCCAGGTCCACAGCAGGTCGTAAGCGAATTGGTTGAGTTCTTCCAGCACGGAAGTACGATGGTAAAAGAGGACGGGGAGATGAAGGCTGTCGTGATGGCTGGGGGCGAGGGTTCGCGTCTCCGGCCGCTCACGAGCAGCATGCCGAAACCTCTGGTTCCGGTGGCCGGGCGGCCGATCATGGAGCACATCCTTCTCCACCTGCGCCGCCACCAGCTGCGCGACGTGGTGGCCACGGTGCACTACATGGGCGCGTCGATACGCAACTACTTCGGCGATGGTTCGGAGCAGGGCGTGGCGCTGACCTACTCGGTCGAGGATTCGCCCCTCGGCACTGCGGGCTCGGTCATGCTGGCGCGCCAGCAGCTCACCGAGCCGTTCGTCGTCATCTCGGGCGATTCTTTGACCGACATCGACCTCGGCGCGGCGGCTCGATTCCACCGCGAGCGCAAGGCTCTCGCCACCATCGTCTTGAAGGCGGTGCCCAACCCCCTCGAGTACGGCGTGGTCGTCGTCGACGAGGGGGGCGCGGTGCAGCGCTTCATCGAGAAGCCGAGCTGGGGCGAGGTGATCTCCGACCTCGCCAATACGGGGATCTACATCCTCGACCCGTCGGTGTTCGATTTCTTCCGGCCTGGCGAGGTCACCGACTGGTCCGGCGACGTGTTCCCCAAGCTTTTGAAAGAGGGCGAGCATGTCTTCGGCTGGATCGCGGACGGCTACTGGGAGGACGTCGGCAGCCACGCCGCGTACGTGAAGGCGAACTTCGACTGCCTCGAGGGCAAGGTCAAGGTGCAGCTGCCCGGCGACCGCACCGGCGACTCGATCTGGATCCATCCCGACGCGGAGGTGTTCCCGGGCGCGCGCGTGGACGGGCCGGCGCTGATCGGCGCGGGCGCCAAGCTACGCGCAGGTTCTTGGGTGAACGGGCCGGCCGTGATTGGCGCGTACACGACGGTCGATTCCGGAGTGAAGATCTCCAACTCGATCGTCTGGGACCACAGCTACATCGGGCTGAACTCACGCTTGCGTGGCGCTGTCGTCTGCCGGTCGGTCACCCTGAAGAACGGCTGCCTGCTAGAAGAGGGTTCGGTGATCGGAAGCGACGTGGTGATCGGTGCCGGGTCGACCGTCAACGCCAACGTGCGGATCTGGCCGCACAAAGAGGTGGAGCCGGGCGCGGTCGTGCACGAGTCGATCATCTGGGCCGGCTCGTGGAAGCGCGGCCTGTTCAGCTCGTATGGCCTGAGCGGTCTGATCAACATCGAGATCACGCCGGAGTTCGCGTCTCGGCTGGGCGCCTCTGTCGGGGCGCTGACGCCGAAGGGAACCGAGATCGCGTTCTCGCGCGACTACACGCGGTCGGCGCGCATGATCGGTCGCGCCTTCATGTCGGGGATGATCTCGTCCGGCATCAACGTGATCGACCTCTCAGTGCTGCCCGCGCCGGTCGCGCGCTACTGGGCGCGGCACAACCACGTGTCGGCGGTCCACGTGCAGACCTCGCCTGTCGACCCGCGTGCAGCTGACGTCCGCATCTTTGACGACCACGGCCTGGACCTCGACAAGCGAAGCGAACGCAAGCTTGAAGGACTGTTCTTCCGCGAAGACATCCGGCGCGTCTCGCATTACGAGATGGGTCGCATCACGCGCCGGGACCAGCAGACCGAGCGCTACACGGAGGACCTCATCACGAAGCTCGACCTCGAGGTGGTTCGCGGCGCGGCCTTCAAGGTCGTCGTCGACTACAACAACGGGGCCGTGGCGATGCTGCTGCCCGAAATCTTGCGCGAGCTCAACTGCTCGGTGATCCCGCTGAACGCGGCGCCCGCGGAGATCGTCATGGAGCAGGACGATCCGACGTTCCAGGCGCACCTGCAGGAGATCGGGGTCATCACGTCCGCGGTGAAGGCGAAGCTCGGCCTGTTCATCGACTCACCGGGCGAGCGGTGTTTCCTGGTCGACGAGGCCGGCACGGTGCTCGACCACAGCACCGCCTTTGCGGTGCTCTCCCAGCTAGCGTTGAACGACAAGGCCGGAACTGTGCTCGGGCCTGCGTCGACGTCGCTCGCCTTTTCGATGATCGCGGACGAGCTCGGCAGTCGCTTTGTGCCCACGAAGATCACGCCCGGCGCAGTCCTGCGCGCCGCGGAGCACGCGGAGACGGTGGTCGCGTCGGACGGTCGCGGCGGGTACTGCTGGCCTGACTTCGCCGTGTCGTTCGACGCCATCTTCACGATCGCGCGCGTGCTCGAGCTGCTCGCCAAGAGCGGAGCGGCGGTCGGTGCGCTGCGAGCCCGTATCCCCGAGGTGACGCACCGCGCCGCGGTCGAGTTCTGCCCGTGGGAGGTGAAGGGTCGCGTGATGCGGACGATGATGGAGCGGCACCTCAAAGACCGCGTTGACCTGACCGACGGGGTCAAGGTGTTCGTCGACGATGGCTGGGTCCTGGTGGTGCCGGACGCCGACCGGCCCGAGTACCACATCATCGCGTCGACCCTCGACGCCGGGCATGCGCAGCGGCTCGTCGACGAGTATTCGAGCCTGGTGAGGTCGGTGGTGTCCGAGGCGGCCCCGCGGGCGGAGGCGGTCGTCGAGACCTAAAATCGGGAGTCTGCCGAGCGGGAGTAGCTCACCTGGCAGAGCGCAACCTTCCCAAGGTTGAGGTAGCGAGTTCAAGTCTCGTCTCCCGCTCCATTTCAGTCCATCGCGGCCGCGAGATCTCGCTCACGCTCGGCATGCCAAGGTCTGTGGTTGTGACGCGGCGAAGTTGATTTGTCAGCCTGCGCGGTTTACTGCCCTGAAGATCTAACGAATCGCTCAGTGGGGGTGCATCTCATGCGACGACATCGACTGCTCGTCCTCGCCGCTCCTCACCCTGATCGCGGGCCTGCTTGGCAGCCCGCCAGCGCTCGCTTCGACCGGGGTCGGCAACGTTCCGCAGGGAACCCAGTCCGACGACATTTACGCGGCCAGCGCGGACGCCAACAACGTCTCCAACGTGTTCGCCACGACCCAGCGGACGAGCTGCTACCGGCCTGAGGTGCCTTACTTCAGCCAGCTCACGGGCGACGGCTACACGGGCATGAGCCTGTGCGGCAACGCGTCGACGACGCACGAGGACATAGGCACCTCGCCCTACCCGAGCCAGGACGGAAGCAACGCCGGCTTTCCCGCAGCCGCGCCGATGCTCGTCAAGAACCACTCCGAGTCCGACATCCGGGTCGATCCGACCAACCCGAACCACCTGATCGGCACCTCCAAGTGGGCGGTCAGCGCGGAGGGCTACAACCACCTGCTCGGTTTCTACGAGTCGTGGGACGGCGGGCAGACGTGGCCGACGGCGCATTCGACAGTCACGGCAACTTCTACGCGCTGATCTTGCCCTACGAGTTCTATTGACGTCGACGCCGCGCAGCCGAACCTGACAACAGCCGCGGACGGAACAGTTCTCGTCGCCTTCTGCGACCGCCGGCTGGCCTGTCCTACAGGCGCTGAAGCCTATGCCGCCGGCCTTGGTCTGGACCCGAACAACCCGGCCGGCGCCTACTACGGCAACATCACCGCCGGCAAGATCGACTACACGACGTCGGTCAGCACATACGACGACGGCACCAACCCGGGCCACTTCCAGCGGCAGGTCGTGGCCACTATCACGATTCCCTGAGCAATCTGATTTAACGAAGACAAGGTTCCGGCAGGGCTCCCAATAAACTGGGGGCCCTGTTTGCTTGGCGAGGAGGAATTGGCCCATGGCGCGAACGCCGCTGCTGACACGTTTCCAGGCACTTGCCGGCGACTTCGACGAGGCCGAACGCACCGGCCGCTCGGTCGCAGCGGTGCAAGAGGAGCGCCGGCAGAACCGGCTGACGCGACGCGACTTCCTGAAGGTGACGGGCGCCGTGGCTGGGGCCGCCGCGTTCGCGGGGCCGATCAACGCACTGGCTGCGATTACCAAGCCAAGCGGGACGCCGGGCCGGATCGCGATCATCGGTGGTGGCATCGCGGGCTTGAACGCCGCGCTCACGCTCCAGGACGCCGGGATCACGTCGACCGTCTACGAGGCGTGGAGCCGGGTGGGCGGACGCATGCACTCCGACACCACGTCCTGGCTCAACGGTCAGACCAGTGAGCACTGCGGCGAGCTCATCGACAGCAAGCACAAAACGATCCTTGGGCTCGCGAGCCGCTTCAAGCTCTCGACGGTCGATCTCCTCGGCGCTGAGCCGGTTCAGTCGACCGACACCGATTTCTTCTTCGGCCAGTACTACACGAGTGCGCAGGCGAACAACGACTTCAAGCCTGTCTGGAACAACGTCAAGGCCGACCTCTTAGAGGCGCCCTTCCCGACTCTCTACAACAGCTTCACGCAGGCGGGTTATGCGCTGGATCACCTGAGCCTGTACGACTGGATCGAGAGCCGCGTGCCTGGCGGCCACACGTCGAGCATGGGCCGGCTCCTCGACGTCGCTTACAACATCGAGTTCGGCAACGTCACCAAGGAGCAGAGCTCGCTGAACCTGGTCTACCTGCTCGGTTTCCAGCCACAGCCCGGCGACTTCCGGATCTTCGGTGCGTCGGATGAGCGGTACCACATCGCCGGCGGCAACGAGCAGCTCCCCGCGGCGATCGCAGCGGCGCTCGCGCCCGGCACGGTTCAGCTCAACACTGCGCTCACGGGCATCGTGCACAACATCGACAACACGTACACGCTGACGCTGAAGAGCGGCAACACCACGACGACCCAGGTGTTCGACCGCGTGATCATGGCCATTCCGTTCTCGGTCCTTCGGACCATCCTCGGCACGTCGAACAGCGCTTACACCGCCGCCGGGTTCACGAGCCTGAAGCAGACGGCGATCACGCAGCTTGGCTACGGGAAGAACGCCAAGCTCCAGCTCCAGTTCAATTCGCGCTACTGGAACACGTCGGGCCCGTGGGGCGTCGGCAACGGCTTGACCTACTCGGACACCGGCTACCAGAACACGTGGGACGTCACGCGCCGGCAGGACGGCGCCACAGGCATCCTCGTCGACTACACCGGAGGCGGTGTTCCACTGGCTTCATTCAACGGGAATGCCGGCGATCCGAAGGTGGCGGCGAAGTTTGCCCAAACGTTCCTCACCCAGATCGAGCCCGTCTTCCCCGGCATCTCCAAGCAGTGGAACGGGCGAGCCACGCTCGACGTGCCGCTCAACAATCCGTTCCTGCTCGGCTCGTACTCGTACTGGAAGGTCGGCCAGTACACGCAGTTCAGCGGCTACGAGAAAGCGCGGCAGCCGGACCTGAATCTGGGCAAGTGCCACTTCGCGGGAGAGCACTGCTCGATCAACTTCCAGGGCTTCATGGAAGGCGGCGCCGAGGAAGGTGCAAGGGCCGCGAACGAGATCCTGAGCGACTACAAAGCGGGCATATTCCCGTAGCGTTCATGCCGCCGGCGGCTGATCCGGCGGAATGCGGAGCGACAGTGCGCCCCACGCCATCAACCCGGCGGCGCAGATGCCAGGGATGAACGCGAACACGGCCTTTCCCGTCGCGTCCCAGAGCGAGCCCGCGATCAGCGGCACCAAAAAAGCCGCCGTGTACTGCAAGGTGAAGATGCCGGCGCTCATGCGCGCCACCTCGCCGCGCGCGGCAAGTCGGGGCGGCAGCGTCAACACGACGATGAACGCGAGAGCGGTCGCGTAACCCAGCACGAAGGCTGCGGCGACAACTCCAGCCCCGGGCACCAGCACGACGCCGAGCTGTGAAACCACCATGAGGGCTGCCGAGCCTATGAATCCGATGCGACCCGTGAGCAGCCGCTGCCAGATCGCGACGGTCGGCGCGGTCAGCAGCTGCGCTCCGTTGAGGACCGCGAGGGTGGGGGAGATCAGGTTGTGGCGGCCGGTCTGGTCCAGGTAGTCCGGGATGTATGCGTTCGCGCCGAAGTAGACGGCCGAGGCCATGCCCATGACGAGACCAATTCGCACCGTCTGCCCGCCTTGCCAGTCAGGCCACCAGCGCGGGCGCGCGCCTTTGCCCGTGGGGCGCGCCGGCGCCTTGACGACGATGGCGACCGTGCTCAACGCCACGACCACCGACCACGTCGCGAGAGCCCAACGCCAGTCTCCATGCGCAAGAGGCAGCACGCCGACGGGTGTCGTGAAGGCGGTCGGCAGCGTCTCGCCGATCAGGATTCCGTTGCTGTACACGGCGGTGGCGATGGCGATTCGCCGCGGAAACCATTCGCGCACGACCGCGGGGAACGCAGGTTGGCTGACCGCGATGCCGGCGCCCATCAAGAAGGTCGAGGTGAACAGCACCGTCGTGCTTGGTCCGACGCCGCGCAGCGCGCCGAAGATCGCGACGCAGCCCAGCCCCGCCAGCAGGGCGCGGCGGATGCCAAGCCTGGCGATGAGCAGCGACCCGGGCACGGCCGCGATCGCCAGGATCAAGACGGGGCCGGAGACCAGTGCGCCGACGGCCTTCTCGTCGAGGTTCAGCTGGTGGTGGATGAGTGGGATGAGCGGCGGCACCGCCAGCATCGTCAGGCGGAGGTTGATGCCGCCCAGCCAGAGCAGGAGCAGCCGGACCCAGTCAGCGCGAGTCAACCTCATCGAGCCGCCGCCATCACCGACTGCCCATACTGATGGCGATGCCAGGTTTGCTCATCGTCACCGCCACCGGACCGGAGGATCCCACTCGCGCGAGCATCCCGTTCCACATCGCCGTCAACGGCGCGAAGCCCGCCGGCACCGAGGTTGCGGTGGCCCTTGCCGGCGACGCGGCGGAGCTCGTCAAGCCGGACGTCATAGCGAACGTACTGGGGCTGGGCGTGCCGCCTCTGCGTGACCTGATCGACAAGTGCCTGGATCAGAACGTCCGCGTGTACGTTTGAAAAGGTTGTGCCGAGGCCCGTGGGGTCTTGCCGGAGATGCTCACACCGAACGCTTCGTACATCACGCCGCCTGACCTCGTGCGCCTGACGATGGAGGCGGACAAAGTCCTCAGCTTCTAGGCCTTGATCGATCAGCTGCGCGTGGCGCCGATCGCGGCGAGGGCGCTGGGATTCTCGAGCGACGATAGATCGCCTGGATCCTTGCCCGTGTAGACCGACTTCACGACCCGGCGCAGAATCTTGGCGTTCCGCGTGCGCGGTAGGTCGACGACGATGTGCACCGCCTTGGGGCGCAGCGGCTTGCCCAGGGCCGAGGCGACGAGGTCCTGGAGCTCGGCCGCGAGCGCATCGCTCGCCCGCTGGTTGGGACGCAGGACGACAAAGCAGACGAGCGCCTCGCCCTTCAGCTCATCGGGCACGCCGATCGCCGCCGCCTCGGCGACCGCGGGGTGGGCGACGAGGATGGACTCGACCTCGGCCGGCCCGAGCCTCTTGCCCGCGACCTTGATCGTGTCGTCCGAACGGCCCAGCACGTACCAGAGGTCGTCCTCAGGGTCGGCGTAGGCCCAGTCGCCGTGCACCCACACGCCTTCGAAACGGCTCCAGTAGGTGTCGAGGTAGCGCTGGCGGTCGCCCCAGAAACCGCGCGTCATGCCCGGCCATGGGTTGCGGATCACCAGCTCGCCGACCTCACCGCGCACCGAGCGCCCGTCCGCGTCGAGGATGTCGGCCGCCATGCCCGGCACCGGCCCCGCGAACGAGCACGGCCGTAGGTGCGTGATGACGTTGCCACACAGGATGCCGCCCGACACCTCGGTGCCGCCGGTGTAGTTGATGACCGGGATGCGGCCGCCGCCGATGTGCTTGAAGAACCACTGGAACGGCTCGGGGTTCCACGGCTCGCCCGTCCCGCCAAGGATGCGAAGGCTCGAGAGGTCGTGTTTCGCGGGGAGCTCGTCGCCGTGCGTCATCAGTCCGCGCACCAGGGTGGGGGAGACGCCGAGCACGGTCACCTTGTGGTCCTCGACCATGCGCCATAGGCGGTTCGCGGCCGGGTAGTCGGGCGTGCCCTCGTAAAGGACCATCGTCGCGCCGAGCGCGAGCGTGCCGAAGATGAGCCAGGGCCCCATCATCCAGCCGATGTCCGTGTACCAGAACACGACGTCCTCGGGGCCGATGTCGAAGCAGTGAGCCATGTCCTGCGCGGTCTTGACGGGAAAGCCTCCGTGGACGTGCAGCGTGCCCTTCGGCTTGCCGGTCGTGCCCGACGTGTAGATGATCATGAGCGGGTCCTCGGGGTCGAGCTCCTCGGTGCGAGCCCGCTCCGGCTCATCCTCCACCAGCACGTCCCACACCTCGTCGCGTCCGTGCGTCCAAGGGATCTCGCGGACGACGCGCCGGTAAACGATCACCTTCTTCACGGTGGGGCAGCTGACCAGCGCGCGGTCCGCCGTCTCCTTCATGGCGACGACTTGGCCGCGGCGGTAGAAACCGTCGGCGCAGATCAGGACCTTGGCCTCGCAATCGCGGAGCCGCGTCGCGATCGCCTCAGGCCCGTAGCCCGAGAACAGCGGGATGATGACCGCGCCGACCTTCGCCGCCGCGAGCACTGAGACCGCCACCTCCGGGCACATCGGCATGAAGATCCCGATGCGGTCTCCGGCGCGAACGCCGAGCCGCCGCAGGCCGCCGGCAAGCTTGCTCACCTGGCGATCCAGGTCGCCGTATGTAAGCGTGCGCACGTCGCCCGGCTCGCCCTCCCAGATGATGGCGGGCTTGTCGCCCAAGTCGCCATCGCTGTGGCGATCGAGGCAGCTGTGGACGATGTTCATCCGCGCGCCTCGCCACCACCTGGCCCACTGCTTGCCGGCGGACAGGTCGACGACCTTGTCGTAGCCGCGGTAGAAGGCGATGTCGATGTCCTTGATCGCCGCGTCCCAGAACCACTCAATGTCGTCGTCGGCACGCTGCAGCAGCTCGGCGAAGGTCTCGATGCCGTGCCGGTCCATGAATCGCTTCAGCCGGCTGCGCTCGATGACTTCGGGACTCGGTTTCCAGATGACGTCGCCGATGACTACGGGTTGCAAGGGTTTAATTGTCACCAGAACCCCATGCGCGAGCTGCCTGACGACTTCGCCGAGACGCTGGCCCGCGTCCTCGACCCGCGCCATCGTGAGGCGTCGGCCGAGATCATCGAGGCGGCCACGCTGCTCGACGACGTCGCGCTGCGGCACTTCCTGCAATTGTTCGCGGCGAGGGTGCGCGCCTCCGACGCGCCGATCAGGGCCGGCGAGCTGCGAAATTTCCTGGACCGAGCGGCGCGGGAGCGACCGCCGCAAGACGCTCCCTGATCCGCTCGGCGTCCTCGACCAGCATCCAGTAGTTGTTCCACGCGGTGCGGGCAACGGCCAGTGCGAGATGCGGCTTGTAGCGGACGCGCGCCGCCCTCACCGCCTGCTGCTGCGCGTAGCACCACCGGTCCCAGGCGCGCTCCACTGTGCAGTCGACGAGCTCGATCCATTCGGCGTCGACCCCGCTGATCGGTGGCGGGGGAAGCGTCAGCACCTTCCATCTGCGGTCTTCGCGCACGAGGGTCATGAGGGGCTGCCCGCTCGGCCGGCCGGCGTGGCGGGCCGGCCGCGGGTTCTTCGGATTCGCCGCCATCAGCCGCTGCTGCACCGCGAAGACGAGGTCGTGCGCGGCTTCGAGGGTCGCGGCCGGGAGTGGGGGATTGCGCCGCCCGAGCCGAGCCTGCAGGGCGCGGATGGCCTCGCGCAGCCGGAGCGGCGCCTCGCCCTGGTCGTTGAGGCGAAGGGTTTCGACGTCGTCGAGCAAGGCGTCCGACTCGGCGAGGAGGGTGCGGCGGCGAGATTCGGCGGCACGCTCGGACGCGACCGTGGCGGCGGACATTGCCAGCACGATAGCCCCCAGTGTGGGCGTGTCAAGCGCCCATTTACAAGTCAGGCTATGCCGAGTAGCCTCTTACCGTTGTCGATGAGGACCTTCTGCAGCACCGGGTCCGGGATGTCGAGGGTCGTAAGCTCGTCGAGGCACCGCTGCGGATTGATGAACGGGTAGTCGCTGCCGAACAAGAACTGGTCCTGCAGGCGTCCCTTCATGTCGCGCAGCACCTCGATCGGGATGTACCGCGGTGCCCAGCCCGAGATATCGATGTTGATGTTCGTCTTGTGCAGCGCCATCGCGAGCAGCTCGAGGTGCCACGGGTAACCGAAGTGAGCCGCGATGAACTTCAGGTCTGGAAATGCGGCTGCGGGGGCGTCGAGCCAGATCGGCCGCGCGAAGTCGATGCGGATGCCCTGCCCGCCGGGCTGCCCCGCGCCGATGCCGCTGGTGCCCGTGTGGAACAGAAGAATCAGTCCCAGCTCCTGGCATCGCTCATACAGCGGCCAGTGCCGCTCCTCGTTGGGCGCGAACGCCTGCAGCGACGGGTGCAGCTTCACGCCTTTCAGCCCGAGCTCGGCGATGCGGTCGACCTCTGCCACCGCCCGCTCGCCCTTCAGCGGGTCGACGCTGCCGAACCCGATGAAGGTTTTCGGAAATTCGCGGCACGCCTGCGCGACCAGGTCGTTCGGCACGCGAGGCCGCCCCGTCGCGGTCTCTGCATCCCATGCCAGGAGAACCGCGAGCACGTCCATGTCGTCGTACTCGCGGGCCAGCTCCTCGAGCGACTTGCGGGCAACTTTCGAACGGAAGTACGACTCCGCGGCCTCGACGTAGCCCTTCATCGAGACGTCGAGCCAGTCGGGCGTCGGAAGGTGGACGTGAAAGTCGATCGCCTTCAAAGCGAGACTTATCTTCATGGAAGCCACACTGCTGGTGCTGGCCGGAGGTCAGAGCAGGCGCATGGGCCGCCCGAAGGCATGGCTCGAGGCGGGCAACACCGTGCTGCTGCGTTACGTCGTGGAACGGCTGGCTCCCGCGTTCTCGGAGGTGATGGTCTCGTTCGCCGAACCGGAGCAGATGGAGCAGCTGGTGCCGTACCGCGTCGTGTTCGACCGCAAGCGGGCGGCGGGTCCCCTGGCGGGCCTGGAGGCCGGCCTGTTGTCCGCCCGCCATGAGGTGATGTTCGCGGTCGGATGCGACATGCCGTACGTCACGCAGTCACTGGCCCAGCTGGCGGTCGCGGCCGCGCGCGGCTGCGACGCGGCGATTCCCCGCCACGACGGGCTCTATGAGCCGGTGTGCGGCGCCTATCGCAAGTCCGCGCTGCCGGCGATCGCAGGCGCCCTCGACGCAGGCAACTTCGTGGCGCACGATGTCGTGGAGCACCTCGACGTGACATGGCTCGAAGGCCAGGATCCCGACCAGTTTGAAAGCCTCAACACGCCGGCCGACCTCGACCGGTTCCATGCCGCTCTCGCGGCGCAGCGATAATTGGTCAGGCCGCGTTGAAAATCGTCGTCACGGTGAAGCAGGTACCCGACCCCAACTCGAACCTCACCCTCGAGGGCGACAACTCCATCTCCCGCGAGAAGGAGGTCGTGCTCGATCCGGGCGACGAGTGCGGGGTCGAAGAAGGCCTGCAGCTCAAAGAGGCGCACGGCGGCGAGGTCGTCCTCGTCTGCATGGGGCCCGAGCGAGCCAAGGACGCGATCCGGAAAGGGCTTTCCATGGGCGCCGACCGCGGCGTTCTCATCTCCGACGCTGAGCTGGCCGGTGCCGACGCGCTGCTGACCGCGCGTGTCCTGGCGGCGGCGATCAAGCGGGAACACCCCGACCTGGTCATCTGCAGCACCGAGTCGTACGACGGAAGCACTGGAATGGTTCCTCCCATGCTCGCGGAGCTGCTCGGCTTTCCGCAATTGACGTTTGCGAAGAAGGTCGAGGTGGACGGATCGACCGTCAAGGTGCACCGCCAGACGGCGGACGGCTACCAGGTCGTCGAGGCGGCCACGCCGGCGCTGATCACGGTCACCGCGGGCATCGCCGAGCCCCGCTACGCGTCGCTCAAGGGCATCATGGCCGCGCGCTCGAAGGAGATCAAGCAGGTCGCGTTCGCCGACCTGGGCGTCGACAGGGGCACGCCCGCTGAGACGATCGAGGGCGTTGCCGACGCCGAGACGCGCAAGGCAGGCCAGGTGATCGAGGACGACGGCAGCGCCGTCGACAGGATTGTCCAGGTCCTGGCCGAGGCGAAGGTCCTCTAGATGGCGAGCATTCTCGTCTGCGCGGAGTTGAACGAGGGCAAGCTCGCGTCCACCACGCTCGAGCTGATGGCCAAAGCGCGCGACCTCGGCGACGTGTACGCCGTGGCCCTGGGCTCTGGCGCCAAGGCGGCAGCGGCGACGCTCGGGAAGCACGGCGCCAAGGTCGTGCACGTCAGCGAAGACGCGGCTTTCGGCGAGTACGTCGCCGAGCCCGCGACGGACGCGCTCGCTGCGCTTTACGAGAAAGAGAAACCTGACCTGATCCTCTTCAGCTTCACGCCCGACTCCCGCGAGGTCGCGGGACGGCTCGCCGCGCGGCTGGGCAGCGGCCTCATCGCGAATGCGAGCGACATCGCGGGCTCTGCCGGAGGATTTGTCGCCAAGGTGCCGTACTTCGGGGGCGCGAAAGTTGCGTCGATGAAGGCGAATGGCAAGCCGGCGATCGTGCTCATCCGACCGAAGTCGTTCGAGGCATCGGAAACGGGCGGCGCCGCGGAGATCAAGCAGCTCGACGCGGCGGTGGCGGAGGGCTCCAAGCGCGCGCACGTCACGGAGCGCGTCGTCGAGGCGTCGGAGAAGGTGAAGCTCGAGGACGCCAAGATCGTGATCAGCGGCGGACGTGGAATGGGCGGTCCGCAGAACTTCCCCATGCTCGAAGAGCTCGCGAACGCCCTGGGAGCCGCCGTGGGCGCAAGCCGCGCCGTGGTCGACGCCGGGTGGGTGCCGTACTCGATGCAGGTCGGCCAGACGGGCAAGTCGGTGCGCCCTGGCGTCTACATCGCGGTCGGCATCTCAGGCGCGATGCAGCACACGGTCGGGATGAAGACTTCGAAGGTGATCATCGCGATCAACAAGGACGCCGAGGCGCCGATCATGAAGATGGCGGACCTCGGGGTCGTCGGCGACGCGTTGAAGATCGTCCCCGCGCTGACCGCCGCGGTCAAAGCCAAAAAGCACGGATAGGTTTCAAGCCCAGCTTCTCCTCGACGAGCGCATCGAGCGACGGCGCGAGCGCGATTTCGAAGCCGCCGACGCCATTCGCGAACGGTTGCGCGCGGGCGGGTGGGACGTCGTCGACAGTGCGACCGGCAGCGAGCTGCAGGCGCTGAAGGCCCAGCCCAGCGCCGAGCCGAAAGCCACTCCGCGCGCGGTCACGCTGCTCGCGGTCGTCCAGGGCTGGCAGCCCGATGCTGAGCGGTGGCTGCTCTCGGTCTTCACCCACTGCAAGGCCGACTTCGAGGCGGTGATCGTGGACAACTCCGACGACCCGCGCATCGCAGGGTGGTTGCAGAACCGAGCCGCGGAGCGCCTCCGCGTGGTCTCGCTCCAGCCGCCTCTCGGCTTCGGCGCGGCCGTCAACGCGGGCATCGAGGCCGCGGCCGGCGAGGTCGTCGTCCTATTCGATCCCGGCGTGGCCCTCGAGGGCGACGCCATCTCGCCGCTGCTGGCCGCGCTCGAGGATCCGTCGGTGGTGGTCGCCGGTCCGTTCGGCCTCCGCGGCCGGGGCACGCTGAAGGAGTTCGACGAGAGCGAGGGGCCAGAGGTGGACGCGATCGAGGGCTACTGCATGGCCTTCCGCCGAGCCGACGCGCTGGCTGTCGACGGCTTCGACGCGCGGTTCCGCTTCTACCGCATGGCCGACGTCGAGTTCAGCTTCCGGCTGCGCGATCGTGGTGGGCGGGCGGTCGTGCTCCAGGGCCTTCCGCTGGCCAGGCACGAGCACCGGCTCTGGGAGTCGATGGAGCCGCAGGAGAGGGAGCGTCTCTCCAAGCGCAACACGTACCGCTTCCTCGACCGTTGGCGCGATAGAGCAGACTTACTTGTAAGTGCACGAGTTTCACCTCCCCGCTCGCCGGGGAGGTCGGCGCGTTAGCGCCGGGTGGGGTCCATCCCTCTGGCAAAATTCGCGCGGTGGGTGACGACTACAGCTCCAAGGTCGAAGAGCTCCACGCGAGGCGGAAGAAGAACCTCGCCATGGGCGGCGACGAGAAGGTCGCGAAGCAGCACCAGCGCGGCAAGCTGACCGTCCGCGAGCGCATCGACCTGCTGTTCGACCCCGGCACCTTCGTCGAGCTCGGCCTGCTTGCGAGTCAGCAGTCGGTGCGAGGCGGCGAAACCGACTCGGACGGCACGCCGGCGGACGGCGTCGTGACGGGCCACGGCGACGTCGATGGCCGCCAGGTGTGGGTCATCGCCTACGACTTCACCGTCATGGCCGGTTCGATGGGCGCGGTCGGCGAGCAGTTCAAGGCCGCCCGGGTCCGCGAGCTGGCGCTGCGCTACCGCAAGCCCGTCGTCTGGCTCCTGGATTCGGCCGGCGCGCGCATCCAGGAGGCGTCGGGTTCGACGTTCGCGGGTACCGGCTGGTTGTTCGCCGACCAGGTGGTGATGTCGGGGGTGATCCCGCAAGTCGCGGCCATGCTGGGTCCGTGCGCGGCGGGGACGGCCTACATTCCCGGGCTCGCCGACTTCGTGCCGATGGTCAAGGAAACGTCCTCGATGTCGTTGGGCGGCGCGCGCCTCGTGAAGGCTGCGACCGGCGAGGACGTCACCGACCACGACATGGGCGGGTCGCAGGTCCACTGCTACGAGTCGGGAGTGGGGGACAACGAGGTTGGCGACGACAGAGAGTGCGTCGCAACCGTTCGGCGCTTCCTCTCCTACCTTCCCTCGAGCAATCTCGAGGCACCGCCGGTAGTCGACACCGATGATCCGCCCGACCGCCTGGTCGCGGGCCTGGAGAAGATCGTCCCGGTAAGCCCGCGCGCCGCCTACGACGTGCGCAAGGTGATCAAGGCGGTGTTCGACGAGGGCACGTGGTTCGAGGTCAAGCCGGCCTGGGCCAAGAACATCGTCGTCGGGTTCGCGCGAGCTGCGGGCAACTCGGTGGGCGTGGTGGCAAACCAGCCGATGCAGAAGGGCGGAGTGCTCGACTCGGACGCCGCCGACAAGGCGGCGCGATTCATCCGCATGTGCGACGCGTTCAACGTGCCGCTCGTGTACCTGGTTGACGTCCCAGGGTTCATGGTCGGGTCGCAGGTCGAGAAGGAGGGCATCATCCGCCACGGCGCGAAGATGCTCTACGCGACCTCCGAGGCGACCGTGCCGAAGGTGACGGTCATCATGCGCAAGGCCTACGGCGCGGGCTATTACGTGATGTGCGGCAAGGGCTATCAGCCCGACACGATCGTCGCGTGGCCGCTGGCCGAGATCTCGGTGATGGGACCGGAGGGCGCGGTGAACATCATCTTCAACAAGCAGGTCGAGGCTTCGGAGAACCCCGAGGCCACGCGCGCTCAGCTCATCGAAACGATCCGTGCCCAGATCAACCCATACCTCGCGGCGGGGTGGGCGATGATCGACGACGTGATCGATCCCGCTGAGACACGTCGCGTGATCGTCAAAGGTCTGGAGCAGGCGCGGGACAAGAAGATCGACCGACCCTGGCGCAAGCACGGCAACATCCCGGTATGAAATCCCCACGAAATCAGAGGCTTCGCCGTGATTTCGCGGGGGCCCCTCAGAGCGCACCGGTGGTCATCACCGCCGCGCTCACCGGTGTCCTGGCGACGCGCGATCAGTGCCCGGCGATCCCGTACACGCCGAAGGAGATTGCGGACGAGGCGAAGCGCGCGGCCGACGCGGGCGCGGCGATCGTCCACATTCACGCGCGCACGCCGGAAGGCGGACCCGACTGGAGCGTAGAGACGTTCGCCGCGATCCTTTCCGAGGTCCGGGCGAAGACCGACGTCATCGTCAACTTCTCGACTGGCGCGGTCGGCATCCCGGCGGAGCAGCGCATCGCGCACATCCGCGAGCTGCGGCCGGAGATCGGCGCCCTGAACATGGGCTCGATGAACTACGCCATCTACTCGTCGAAGAAGAAGGCCTTCCATCACGACCATGTCTTCGCGAACCCCTTCCGCGACATCCAGCTCTTTCTCGAGGCCATGAATGGCGCCGGCGTCCGGCCGGAGCTCGAGTGCTTCGACACAGGGCACATCGCCAACACCGCGCCTCTGATCGACATGGGCGTGCTCAGGCCGCCGTTTCAGTTCAGCCTGATCATGGGAGTTCTCGGCGGGATCCCCGGCACGACGCGGCACCTCGTGAACCAGGTGGACACGCTGCCCGAGAATTCGCACTGGCAGGTGATCGGCATCGGTCTCCACCAGTGGGCCCTGGTTGCCGCGGCGGTCACCATGGGCGGCAACGTGCGCGTAGGCCTGGAGGACAACTTCTACATCGAGGAAGGAAAGATGGCGAAGAGCAACGGCGAGCTGGTCGAAAAAGCATCACGCATGGCACGCGATCTTGGCCGTCCCCTCGCCTCGATCGCCGAAACCCGCAAACTTCTGGGCTTGAAACCGAATGACTGAGGTCAAGGCTGAGTTGGTTGGAAACGTCTGGAAGATCAAGACGCAGCCTGGCGCCCAGGTCGCCGAAGAAGACGAGCTCCTGATCCTCGAGTCGATGAAGATGGAGATCCCCGTCACCGCGCCGCGCGCCGGCACCGTCAAAGAGGTGCGCGTAAAGGAGGGCGAGGTGGTCAAGGAGGGCCAGGTCCTGGTCGTCCTCGAATGAAGCCGGCGCAGCTCCTGCTCGCCTACATGCGGCTGGTCGAGAGGGAGCGAGAGCTGCGCGACGAGATCGAACGCGTCGAATCGGTGCTGGCTTCGAATCCTGCTGTCGTCATCGCGGAGGAGGCGCTCGCTACAGCTAAGGCCGGGCACCAGGCGATAGAGCTGCGCCTTCGCGAGTCCGACCGCGAGAGGGAGACCCACCGCGGCAGGCTGCGGACACGGGAAAGAGACCTGATGAGCGGGAAGATCCGGAACCCGACCGACCTGATCCAGTTGAACGAAGAGGTGCAGCACCTGAGGGCGAGCTTTGCCGACGAGGAAGACGCACAGCTGCGCCTGATGGAGGAGTCTGAGCTCGCCAACGAGGCTGTGCGTGAGGCCTCGTCGAACCTGGATGATGCCCGCACCCGCGCCTCGTCCGATGAGCCGACTATGCGGCGAGACCTGGAGTCGTTTCAGTCGGAGCTCGCCACCGTCCAGGCCGACAGCGCGGCGATATGGGCACAGGTTCCCGCGGCCGCGCAGAACACCTACCTACGCGTCCGCGCGCATCCTCCCGTGGCCGAGGTCGATCGGAACCAGTGCCAGGCGTGCCACGTCACCGTCACCTCGTCGGGTATGCAGTTGTTGCGGAAAGGTGACGCGATCGTGCACTGCGAGAACTGCGGCCGAGTCCTGGTGATGGCCTGAAAGTCCTTCGCCTACGCGTCGACGGGGGAGCGCGAGGCAATCCTGGGCCTGCCGCGTTGGGCGTCGTGATAGAAGACGACCAGGGCACCCGGCTGCGCACATTCCACCAGTACCTGGGCACCGCGACCAATAACCAGGCCGAGTACCGGGCTTTGATCGAGGGTCTGAAAGCGGTCAAGGACTGGAAGCCCGACAAGCTCGAGATTTATCTCGATTCGAAACTGGTAGTTGAACAGCTAGCGGGTAGATGGAAGGTCAAAGAGCCCGATCTGAAAGAGCTGCACAAGCAAGCCTCCGAGCTGCTGCAAGAATTCGGGGATCGAGCCACGATCCAACATGTCGGGCGGGAACAAAATCGTGGGGCGGACAAGCTCGTCAACTTGGCTTTGGATGCCCGCGTCAAGAAACCGAAGTTCGGAGGCTAGCCGTGGCGCGCGTCAGCTACACCGTCGAGACCGATCTCGATCCCGGTGTGGTGTGGGATGCCCTCACGGAATTCGGTCCAAGACGCGCCGAGCTGTGGCCCGACCTGTCGCCGTCCTTCAAGGTCCTGGAGCGGGGCGAGGGCTGGGCGCGGGTACGGGAGTGCACCGACAGCCTCGGCATCTGGTCCATCGAGCGATACGAGTGGAGAAAGCCTGTCATCACGGCCACGGTCGAGGAGGCAAACGCCGCCCAGACAGGCGGAACGTGGCGCATGGGCGTCAGGCCAGGCGCGCGCGGCGGGAGCATCCTGACGATCGGGATGGACCGCCGGGCGAAGGGCTTGGTCGGCCATATCATCCACGGCCTCTTCCAGGCGACCAACGGGCGGTTTCTGGCCGGACGGACTCGGCGAATGCTCGCGAACATTCGTCACTAGCCGGCAGCAGCGGTTAAGTGAGTTGGCAGACAGACGCAAAGTTCCCGCTTTTGTTGTGAGCGTTAAGCGAGCGTGACGGTAATGCCACGGAAAGGCATTTCAGGAGGTTTCCATCTCTGCCGCCGTACCCGGCTTGCAGCCGCGACGTTTGGAATCCGATGGTCAGGAGGCAGCTCCGCTACCGGCCCCTGATCCGGCCACGCCGCCGACCGAACCGCCGAGAGCGTTCTCGCCGCGTCAGCCCGAAACGTCGTCCCACTTCAAAGCGACGCCAAGCAGGCCCACTATCTACGCACCACGATCGACGGGAGTCCGCTCGGCATGTTTTGCCTCGACGTCGGGGTCGAATCATGGACGCCAACCTCAAGCTGCTCGAGCTGCTCGAATACGAGTGGTCGGACCTCAAGGGCAAGGACTTCAATGACATCACTCACCCCGACGACCGATGGATCGGGTTGGAGGTCCTGCAGGATCTTCGGTCGGGCAAAGTCGACAACGCCGCCTACGAGAAGCGCTTTCTGACCCAACGGGGTCGCGAGGTACGGGCGGCGGTCACCGCGTCGGCGATCACCGTCGGCGGCGAGCTCAAAGGTGTCGTGGTCATGGTCACCGACCTGTCCCTTCGGCCCACGACCGACGGCGTAGCGGATAACGAGCACGACCTGCTGAAGGCGATGCTGTCGGTGGCGCCGATCATCGTTTTCGCCTGCGACAGCACCGGTCTCCTGATTCTGTGCGAGGGCCAAGGCCTCGGTTCGGCTAACAGCCCGACCGACCTCCTCGGTCGCCCCGCATGGGAGGTGTTCGAGGTGACGGAGGTCGTGCGCGCTCATCTGCAAAGAGGATTGGCAGGTGAGTCTGGTCAGTTCGTGATGCGTTACGAAGGCGCGGAGCTCAGCTGTCTCTACCGGCCCATCCAGTCCGTCGAAGGAGTCTTCCTTGGCGTCACCGGGGTAGCGCAGGACGTGACCGCCCTGGCGAAAGCGACGACGAAAACAGCGAACTGTCCCAATCGATGAGGACTCTCAGCCACGAGCTCAGAAACCCCATCAACGTCATCCTGGGGTTCACCGAGCTGCTCGTGAACGGAACTTATGGCGCTGTCAGCGACCGGCAGAAACCACCTCTCTCCCGCATTGACCTCGGCGGCCGCCAGCTCCTGAGCCTGATCAACGACGTGCTGGACCTGGCCAAGGTGAAAGCAGGGCGGCTTCAGCTCGATGAGGTGCCCCTCGAGGCGAGTGCCGTCATCCATGCCGCAGTTGCGCAAGTGAGCCTGTCGGCCGAGTCCAAGGGCATTGATCTTGTCGAGGTGGTTGGCCCACCGGTCAACTTCAAAGCGGACGCCCGTCGAGTACATCAGGTACTGCTGAATCTGCTGTCCAACGCAATCAAGTTCACCTCGGCTGGGGGCACAGTTCGGCTCGGCTGGATTCGAACCCGAGCGGAGGTCCCCGCATCTCGGTCTCGGACACCGGATGTGGCCTCACGCCCGACGAGCTGCGCCAGATCTTCGAAGAGTTTGGTCAGGTTGCCGCCCACCGAGACGTCAATCCCGACGGCACCGGGCTGGGACTTGCCATCAGCCGCAAGCTGGCGACGCTCATGGGTGGAACCTTGACGGCCGAAAGCACGGTCGGGGTTGGCAGCGTGTTCAGTCTGACGCTGCCCGGAATCCTCGCCGTAGCTGCCTGACCGGCCGGTTCGCCATGCCCCGCGTTAGGAAACCCGAATTCGGTGGGTAGACTTACTGCCGGGCCGAGGCGGACGGGTGACCGCCGACCTAATACGCGGTTGGAGGAAAGTCCGGGCTCCACAGAGCAGGGCGCTGGGTAACACCCAGTCGGGGCGACCCGAAGGAAAGTGCCACAGAAAATTACCGCCCAGTCGTGCTTATCTCCGGAGCGGCGCGATCAGGTAAGGGTGAAAAGGTGGGGTAAGAGCCCACCGGCGGCCGGGTGACCGGCCGGCCAGGTAAACCCCGCTCGGAGCAAGACCAAATAGGAGGACGTTTTAACGGCGGCTCGCCCAGTCCTCGGGTATCGGTCGCTAGAGATGCCGGGCAACCGGCGTCCCAGACAGATGGTCACCGTCCCGCAAGGGACACAGAACCCGGCTTACAGTCCGCCCTCGGTCCACATACCCAACATACTGTAGCCGAGCAGATGGGGAACCACTGCATCTTGTGGGTTGGTGCCAGCGGGCGCTTATTCAACGCGTATTCAGTACCCGTACGCCCTTCCTTCTGTATGCCCGCGGGCGGCGACGGCAAGCTCCCAAAGGGAGAAGACGGCATCTCGGTCATCCCCGGATCGCAGGGTTGCAGGACGCAGATCGGCCTCTCCTGCACACTGGACGCTCCTGACCCTGGCGCTTGTGGTGGATATTGCGTTTATGGCGATTATGCCGTAGCATACGGCCATGACGATCTCGACCCCCGTTGCCCCGACCGAACAGGACCGCAAGGTTATCGAGACGTTTTCTCGCGCTCTCGAGGACGTGCCCGTCGATCACGCCCAGATCGTGGTCGAGGGTAAGAAAACCGATTCGCTAGCTGTGCCTCGGCCGGTCTTTGAGATTCTGAAGATCGTCGCGGACCAGATGGGAAAGGGGAAGGCCATCAGCGTTGTGCCGACCAGGATGTTGGTGACCACGCAGCAGGCGGCCGATTTGCTCGGTGTATCACGACAGCACGTCGTGAAGCTCACCACTGAGAAGGAGATCCCCTACGAAAAGGTCGGGACCCATCGCCGGATTCGGATGGAGGATCTCATCGCGTACAGGCGCCGCCGCGAGTCGACGCGAGACGACGCCCTGCGTCGCCTGAGCGAGCAGGCGGAGCGGCTCGACCTCAAGTACTGATCTAAGCTCCGGGCCGTGGCGTTCTCCGCGTTTCTCGATGCCGACGTCCTATTCCCAGTTGGGCTTCGTGACAGCCTGCTGTGGATCGCCCACTTCGGGGTGTACTCACCGAGGTGGAGCGCGGACGTGCTAGATGAGATGCGCAGGAACATCCTGGAGACGCACAAGCACGTTACCAAGGACGACCTCGACGAGATGATCCGAGACATGCAGACCGCCTCTCCGGAGGCAGAGGTAACTGGATACCAGAGACTCATTGCTGCCATGCCCATAAAATGAGCACGACCGGCATGTCCTCGCAGCTGCTGTCGTGGCCAAGGTCGGGGTTCTCGTCACAAACAACGTGAAGGACTTTCCGGCCGAGGCGTGCGAGCAGCTCGGAGTGGAAGTGCAATCGGCCGACGAGTTCCTGCTCCACGCGTTGAGTCTCGAGCCATTCATGGTTCACGAGGCCCTCAGCCGGCAGGCCTCGATAAAGAGGAAGCCGTCGATGAGCGTGGCAGACGTCTTGACCCACCTGGCGAAGACGGCTCCGAATTTTGCGAAGGAAGCGCGCTCAGCCTGGGAGATCCCGTTTCCCGGAACTTGAGCAAGCACGTCCGCCGCATCAAGCCTCGCCAGGCCATGTTCGCGGTCTATCGAGTCCGCTGTGACGTGAGTCCTCGCCGAGAGCGCCGGCGACGAAGTTGTCGCGTGCATGCAAATCGAGCCTGCGCAGATTCCATTGAGTGACCCATCTTCTCGAAGCCCTGCGGCACGACAATGACCTAGTGACCTCGCCGCTCCGCACTCCGCTCTGCGATCTTCTGAACATGCCATATCCGATCCTCAATGCCGGGATCGGGCCGGCCGCGGGTCCCGAGCTCGCGGCGGCGGTTTCCAGCGCGGGCGGCTTCGGCGTTCTCGGCGGAGGCGCTATGCCGCTCGAAGCACTCCACAAGCGGGTCAGCTGGACACGGGCGCTTACGGACAGGCCGTTTGGGTTCAACTTGATCATCTCCGAGGACGATGAAGGCGATCGTGAATTCCTTCTCCAGCGGGTGGCCGAGATGGCCGACCTGCGGATGACGGCGATCGTCCTGTTCTGGGGCGATCCGTCGCCTTACGTAGACGTGGCGCACCGCGCGGGCACGATGGTTTTGATGCAGGTCGGCTCGCTCGACGAGGCCATCTTCGCGGCGCGGGCTGGGGTCGACGCGGTGATCGTCCAAGGCATCGAGGCGGGGGGCCACGTCAGGGGCGCCACGAGCATATGGGAGTTGCTGCCGATTACCGTCGAAGCGCTGCATCCACTCCCGGTGCTCGCTTCGGGCGGGATTGGCGATGGTTCGGGTATGGCCAAGGCCATGCGGCTCGGAGCAAAAGGAGTTTCGTTGGGCACTCGCTTCGTGGCTTGCGATGAGACGTGGGTGCATTCTGCATACAAGAAGCGGATCGTTGATGCAACGGCCGACGACACCGTTCTGAACGAGCTCTACGACTACGACTGGCCCAATGCCCCTCACCGGACGCTGCGGAACAAGACTTACGCCGAATGGCAGGCAGCCGGCTGCCCGCCCCGGGGCGCTAAGCCGGGCGAAGGAACATCTATCGGCCACCGCTCCAACACCATTGGCGAGCGCATCGAGTGGATGCGATATTCGATTGGCACCGCTCCGCCGGATTTTGATGGCGACATCGAGTACGCACCGCTATGGGCGGGAGTTTCGGTCAGTAACGTCAACGACATCCTTCCCGCGGCCGAGATCATTCGATCGCTTGTTCGCGACGCGGAGGCCGTTCTGTCCGGGTGACTTTAGTGACCCTTCCGCGACGCCCTTGAGCTAGGTGACCTGTAGTACCTCGTGTAGTGATCCAGCTGGAAAATGGCTCAGATCTGGACGCGTTGCGACGCACGAGCTGACCTCTTCGAACGGAAACAGATGGAAGGGGTTGTGCGTGGACCGAAGTTCGTGTGATTCCGGACCGTGAGGCATCGATTCAAATCCGGTGTCGTCTGGTTCCATTCGCTCTAGATCAAGGTCGGAGGGTCGGTCATCTCATGCTCCGGTCCAGAACTGGGTGGACAGTAAGTTGGGCGTACTAGTACGCATCCAGTACGCAGCCGCTCTCAACCAGGGGGTGTCGCTAGGTGTCGTTTCGTATTCAGAAGGCGACGCCTCAACTCCCGAATACAAAACCCGGCTTATCGCCGCTCTCGGCCCACCTTCTGTATCCCTAAAGCCGCAAGGTGCGGGCCGCAGATTGCGGTCTTCTACTTCGCGGCACCCAAAAATTCAGCCGGTGATGACCTCGGTGCAAAGCCCGCGTACCTACAGTAGGTCGACGGCTGACTTTCTGTGTGCCACAGAAACACCGTTACCCGGCTGTGACCCAGGCCACACGGTGCCAGTCAGCTGCGATGCAGCGGGATTGGGGCGACAGCAGCAACGGATCCTACAATTGTTTCCCGCATCCGGACGGCAACAATAAGCCCTGAGATCGCTGTGAGCGCCGCGACGGTCACGATCGCAGCCCAGAAGCCGGCAACATCCGCGATAGTGCCGGCAACGAGCGCTCCGACCGCGTAGCCGGAATCGCGCCAGAGGCGATAGATCCCGACCGACGTCGCCCGGTCGGGAGGCCGCGCGGCATCACCGATGACCGCGAGCAAGGTCGGGTACACCAGGGCGGTGCCAGCGCCCAGCACGACGCTTTCAGCGACCCACCACGCAAAGCCGGGAACGACAGCGAAGCCAGCGATAGCGACCGCCTGGAGCAGCATCCCTGACACGATCAGCCACTTGCGGCCCAGATAGTCGCTGATCCACCCAGTGGCCAACTGACCGGCTCCCCAGACGGCGGGGTAGACGCCTGCCAGGAGCCCGATTTCGCGAAGTCCGAGCCCGTGAGCGGCAAAAAAAAGTGGCAGCAATGCCCAAGCCATGCCGTCATTGAGGTTGTTCACCATGCCGGCCTGGCACGCACTAGACATCGCTCGGTCGCGGAAGCTGACCTCGAGCATCAACTTGTCAACCGATCGCGTTGGCGTCGCGCCCGCGGACTCAAGCTCCACATGCCGCGCGGTTTCGCGCGTGATCAAAGAAAGCAAAAGCCCGGAGATGCCGAGACCCTCGGCGAGCCAGTACGGAGTGGGGCGGATGCCGTAGTTCGCGGCAAGGAATCCGGCGAGTGCCGCCGCCGTTGAAACACCCAAATACCCCGAGGCTTCGTTCAAGCCGAGTGCGAACCCTCTGCGGCGAGGTCCGACGAGATCGATTTTCATGTTCACTGTGGTGGACCAGGCCAGGCCCTGATTGATTCCAAGCAGCACGTTGGCAAATACCACCCAGCCCCATGAGGGCGCAAAGATGATCAGGACTGGAACGGGGAGCGCTGCCGCCCATCCAGCGAGCAAGACTCCACGACGGCCAAACCGGTCGGCGAGACGGCCGGCCATGAAGTTACTGGCCGCTTTGACCAAGCCGAAGCTGATCAGGAACGACAGGATCCCTACCCGGCTGGCGAGATGAAAATCGTGTCCGGCAAGCGGCGCCAATGTCGAGCGCTCGACGCCGACCACGCCCCCAACGAACGCGTTGATCGCCACCAAGAGCGAGAACTGTCGCCAGTTCGCGCGCAGGCCTAGTTGGACCGCCTGCGCTGCCTTCATGCGCGGGCTGGCCTCAGGCGACAGCGCAGCGGTTGGCTCCCGCCTCCAACTCACCGGGATCGCCGGGAACTTCTCCGCGCTCGTTGAGCTCGACGATGCGGGAGTGGTTCGGCGGATTTGGCGGAATCCGCGTGAGAACGGCCTCTACGAATGGGGCTGAATCGAGTCTGGTGAGGGCTACCGAATCCCGGCTGGTCGCGACCGTCGTCGCCAACACGCGGTCATCGAAGGGTACTGGCTCAGAGACATGGCCGGGTAAGACCTGAGAGGCTTCGGGTAGCTGGATGAGACTGCGGACCGATTTATGAAGTAGACGCGCACGCGTCGCCAACTGCTGGCGGGTGCCGCCCTCGAGGTCAGGCCTGCCGATGCTGTTGAGAAACAAAGTGTCGCCGGTGAACGCGGCAGTGGTGTTGAGTAAGTAGGTCGTGCTCTCCTCCGTATGACCAGGTGTGCGCATGGCAATCAGCTCCGTTGAGCCGAAGATGATCCGGTCGCCGTCGGCAACTGATCGGAAGGGATACCGAGTGCGGTCCTGAGCGGGCATCCACACATCAACACCTTCCTGCTGGGCCAGCAGTCTCGACCGCGAAAGGTGGTCGGCGTGGATGTGGGTGTCGGCCACCGCCACCAGCCGCCATCCGCGCTCACGAAGTAACCGGACGTAGACGTCGGGATCGACCGAAGCGTCGATGACGATCGCCTCGGATTGTGATTCAACGACGTAGGAGAGGCATCCCTTTCCAGTCCTTCGGACCTGGACGACCTCGCAGCTAGAGATCGTTGTTTGGGCGGTGTTCCAGGCGAGCGACCAAGCACGCATCCCGCCCACAAGTGTCATCGCTTGCACTCCCTGTGCCCTCAGCAGGTCCGTTGCTTTCGCGGCGGTTGCGCCCATCCCACAGACGGTGACCGCGGGCCCGGGGGGAAATTGAAATTGGCGAGGGGGCCTAAGCTGCCAGATTTGGCGGCTTCGTATGCGTCGAACGGGAGGCTGCCAGGAATCGACCACTCGCGGTCGGCCGGCGACCGGATGTCGACCACAGTCACCGGCTGCCGAGAAGAAAGAAGCTCCTGGAGGTCCCGGGCCGAAATTCGTTCAGCCGTCATCATTCAGCCCGACGGCCGCAGATGAGGACATAGCCGAGAAATGGGACTGCCTTCGAGATCCGGGGCATCATCCAGACCATCCGGTGGCGGGCAGCGCTGCTGATCATGCCGCGCGCAATGACACGGATTGCGTTGCCGATGCCTTCGTCAGCGATAAACCCGCGGGCAGTCATCATTTCGAACGGACCGGTTTTGACCTGGAGGTCAATCAGGCCGGCGGAGCTGTACCGCGCCAGCCAATCATCAACTGTCTCGAAGAGCATGCCCGGACAGACCTCGCCAAGAAAAGCGTGGCGAGCCTCTGGAGTTGGAGGCCGCTGCCACTGGAACTCGGTCGCGAGCACTAGGCCGCCGGGCCGGCTGACGCGAACCAACTCACTGATCGCTCGGTCGCGGTCGACGAACATCGTCACCGCCTCCGCCACGACGCGATCGAAGTGGCCGTCCGCGTAGGGAAGAGCGCAGATGTCAGCCGCCTCCACCGATACCCGCTCGCCGACCCCGGCGGTCTCGACGTTCGCGATTGCACGGTCTCGCATGTCGGCAGAGATATCGGCGGCGATCACATCCAGTTGGACCCGCTTCGCCATCTCGATCGCCGTCGTTCCAACGCCGCAGCCGATGTCGAGCACCCGTTGGCCAGGTGCCAATGCCGCCAGTCTGAGCAGCTCCTCTGTCGACTTGCGGCCGCCTGGATGGATCACCTGTTTTCCCAGGAGCCCGAAGAGAAGGTAAGGGTCTGCCTCCGCGATTGGAATGCGCCGTACCTCGACCATCGCCCGCCACCTCCCGGAGTAGTTGCAGGTGATTGTCGGCGGATATGCTCTAATTGTCAAGATATCAATTGAAGATATGACAATGGGCCCAGGAACGTGCATAATGCCGCCAATGCCAGATCGCGCGGTCAAGACCGAGCTCTTCGATCAATTCGCCAAGGTCGCTCAGGCACTCGCCAGCGGGCGCCGGGTTGAGATAGTCGACGTGCTGGCCAACGGGGAGCGCCCTGTCGAGGAGCTGGCTCGCCGAGTCGCCATGTCGGTAGCCAACACCAGCCGCCACCTACAGATCCTGAAGGAGGCCGGACTCGTGGCCGCAACCCGGGACGGCACGCGCGTGCGATACCGGCTGGCATCTCCTGTCGTCTATCACTCCTGGGTGGCCCTGCGCTCTCTAGCGGCCGAGAGGCTACCGGGTGTCAAGGGTCTGGTGGAGTCGTACCTCGGCTCACGGGAAGGCATCGAATCGATCAGCGCTGACAAGTTGCTTGCCAGGCTCAAGGCGGGAGAGCCGCTGGTCATGGTCGATGTGCGTCCCGCCGAGGAGTATCAAGCGGCGCACGTTGCGGGCGCGGTTTCGATTCCGCTTGAGGAGCTAGAGCATAGGCTGCGGGAATTACCGCGCGACCGTGAGATCGTCGCATACTGCCGTGGCCCGTACTGCGCCTTCGCGCCTGAGGCGGTACGAACCCTACGCGCACACGGTTACGCTGCGCGGCTTCTTACCGACGGGCTTCCGGAATGGGTCGCCGCCGGGTATGGTGTCGAATCCGACGGAGCCGGCGTTCCGAGGGCGGGTCGATGAAGCGGGCCGACCTGACGGCGGATCAGCAGACGGCGATGCTGGCCGACCGATACACGCAGCGCGCCGAGGTCTAGGACGCTTTGTGGAGTCCGATCATCCGGCCGGTTGGCGAGTGCCTCGTTGCACGTCTTCCCCTATCCAAAAGCACCCGGAGCGTGGTCGACATCGGCACCGGCGCAGGGGCGTTGCTGCCAACCGTACGGCGGGCGGCTCCAAGCGCCGTGATCGTCGGCGTCGATCGTTCACTCGGCATGCTCCGCCTGGCCAAAGAGAAGCATTCGAGCCCTCTGGCACTCATGGACGTGCAGAAGCTGGCGCTACCCGCCAACCGTTTCGAGGTAGCGGTCGTCGCTTTCGTTCTCTTTCATCTGCCGTACCCGGAGCAATGCCTCGCCGAGGTAAACCGGGTCTTGAAGCCCGGAGGCGCAGTCGGCACGCTTACATGGGGGTTGGAGTCGTGATCTCCAACGGCGTGATCAACCTCTGCCCGGATAAGATCGGTGTCTATCGGCAGACCTTTCGGGTGTTGCGGCCCGGAGGCCGCATGACACTTGCGGACATCTGTCTCGAGCGCCCCGTTCCTGAGGAGGCGCTTCGTGACATCGATCTCTGGACGGGTTGAATCGCTGGCGCCCTGCCGTGCGCAGGGTGGGAGACGGTGATCGGCGGCGCCGGACTCATCGACGTCGAGCTGGCGAATCCACTCGACACGTTCGCAGGAGCCCGGGGTGAGGAGAGCGCTCGGGAGTTTGGCACTCTTGGCTACTCGATTCGCGCCCGCCGTTCCATGTGAGCGACTGCTGCACGCCAAAGGGCTACCGGCAGATCTTCAGCGAGAAGAATGCGGCCGGAGAATTAAAGCGCTACCGCCGCAAGGGTCTCGATGAGACCTCACAGCGAATCTTCGATGTCATCAGGCAACAGGGCGTCGAAGGCAAGACGCTTCTCGAGGTGGGGGGTGGCATCGGAGCCATTGAGATCGAGCTGCTCAAATTCGGGATGGCACGGGCGGTCAATGTCGAGCTCACACCCACCTACGAGACGGCTGCAGGCGAACTCATAGTCGAGGCTGGCCTCAGTGATCGCGTCGAGCGAAGGGTCATGGACTTCGCCGAAGCCGGGACCGAGGTTGAACCCGCCTATGTCGTCGTCATGAACCGCGTCATCTGCTGCTATCCCGACATGCCCAAGCTGGCCGGCGCGGCGGCTGATCGCGCCAGAGGCATGCTGGTCATGATGACCGGACCCCGAAAACGGATCCACCCTCAATGAGGGTTCTGCGATTCTGATACCAGCGGCGACGGGTGCCACCGCGGGTTGCCGGCTCCGAGCCGACCGAAGAAATTGTAGGTGTGGTCTCGCGGTGGTTGACCAGGTGTTGCGGGTCGCAGCGACTGCATTCCAGGCGTCCTGAGGCTTCTCAGCGCGTCGTCTTTTCGCGCCGGCGCCGGCGTCGTGGGTTTTGAAGCGATCATCGGGTCTGCAGCTCCGGCGAGGGCAGCTGACCTAGGAGCAGCGCGGCGAACATCGCCGGCGCCAGGTAGCCGAGGGAGCTATGAGGGCGGAAGTTGTTGTAGACGTCGCACCAGTCGAAGTAGAGGACCTTGGCCTCGAAGATGGAGTGGAAGATCTCGCGATTGAAGAGCTCGTCGCGGAGCCGGGCGTTGAAGCTCTCGACGAAGGGGTTCTCCCAGGGACTGCCGGGTTCGATGTAGAGAGTGCCTGTGCCGGAGAGCCGACACCAATCCCGAATCGCGCTGGCTATCAGCTCCGGTCCGTTGTCCATCCGGATGTACTCGGGCGCCCCGCGCTTGGCCTTGGCCTGGTCCAGAACGTCGACCACATCGTCGGCGGTGATGGAGCGACCAAGCTGCCGGCCAACGCTCTCCCGGGTGTGCTCGTCGCACATGGCCAGGGCTTTGATCGGGCGCCCGTCGGAGGTCGAATCGAATATGAAATCGAGCGCCCAGACCTGGTTGGGGCGCTCGGCCCGGAGCCGCCTCGAGGGCACCGAGCTGGTTCCCACCCGCCGTCGCTTCTGAGCGTATGGCCTCACTCTCAGACCTTCCTCCCGCCACAACCTCTGCACCCGCTTGCGATTCACCACCCACCCTTGACGGCGCACCAGGGTATGGGCGAACCGATAGCCGAACCGTGGCCAGTCCCTCGAGATCTCACGCAGCCGCCATCGCAGCCTGCTGCTCCGGCGCCAGCACTGGCCGGGCTGGCGGGCGCTGTGTGCTTCGGCTCTGCCCGATGGCCCGACACGTCCTGCGCTCCGAGACTCCGAGTCGCTCGCATACATGGCGAACGGCGTCCCGTCGGCGGGTCGGGCTCAGAATTTTCCCCGCGCTACCTCCTTCAGTATCTCGATGTCCAGCGCCTGGTCTGCCACCATCCGCTTGAGCCGGCCGTTCTCGTCCTTCAGACGCCGGAGTTCCTTGGCGTCGTCCGCCTTCATGCCCCCGAACTGGTTGCGCCAGCGCCCGAAGGTGTGCTCGCTGATGCCCAGCTCTTTGGCCACCTCGGCCACGTTCTTGCCCTCGCCGAGCAGCCGATCTGCTTCGCGCAGCTTGCGCACGATCTGCTCCGGGGTGTGTCGCCTGCCTTTCACTCGAGTTCCTCCTCGCCCTCTCGGGCTGTGGTGGAACCCTCATATCACGTGGACCCGTTTTCCGGGGTCAGATCAATGAGCTTTCCCAACCGCCGCTGGTGGACCCGCCTCGGTCTAACCCTTGCCAACTTTGGGTTTCGAGTCATCCGGATGCAGTTCCGAGTCTTCCTGCACCCGCCAGCGCTAATTCTGGCTGCTGTGGAACAGCGCGGATTCGTGACCAGACACAACCAGCCAGGCCTGCTGTGGCAGGTGGTCGCGCTCGAGAGGACGGTCTGATTCAGGCGTGTAGGGCGGCCGATGGGAGCCGAGGCCGTGCGACTGTAGGTTTTCCGAATGATGTGGGATACAGAAGGTTTTGCGTACGAGTACGCATTTAGTACGCAGCCGCATTCAATCCGTACGTGCCGTTACGTGTCGTCCCGTATTCCAAACGTTGAGTCCCAGTTCCGCGCGATAGAACCCGGCTTACAGTCCGCCCTCGGTCCACCTTCTGTATCCCTAAAGCCGCTAGTTGCCGGCCGCAGATTGCGGTCTCTGCTTCATGTCTAGCAACGGCGAGGGGCTTGGCGGACTCGATACAACGATGCCGCCTCAACAGTAAGTCGCTGGCCAACCTTCTGTGCACCCATCGCGAGTAGTACCTCACCACGCACGGACCAGGAGTGGGGCCCTAAAGGGGTCAGCGCGCGCCCCACTGGAACCAGCGGATGCCAATGCCCGCGAAAACGACCGAGTAAGCGGTGCTTACCGCCACCGCCAACCACGTGTCGCTGTTCCAGCTCGATGGGTTCATTGCGCCTGATAGGAGCGTCTCCACTGTCCCGCCGGGTGACCATCGAGAGATGAGCTCGAAGGTCGTGCCGAAGATGGTCGACTGGCCGAACAGGCCTACGGCAAACAGGGGTAAATAGGCGATGCGCCCGACCGCGTTCAGCGTGTCGGCGGATTTGACCAGGCCGGCCAGCGCTTGGCCGACGCTCAGGAAGAGGGCTGAGCTGAAGATCACGCCGATGAGGGTGAGCAGATACGCTTCGGCGGTCAGGGAAACGCCCTCGAAGAGGTCGGCCGCCACCAGCAACACCAGTGCCATCGCCAGGATGGCGGCGACCTGCACGAGGAGGCGGCTGGTCATGATCGTCCAGGTGGGCGCCGGAGTCACGCGCAGGCGCTGAAAGACTCCCTTTTCCCGATCTCTCGCCACAGTCATCGCGTAACCCAGGATCGCGATCGACGCCATGCCGAGAGTCAGCGCGGACGCGACCCTGAACTGGGGATCACCCAGTGCGAGTCCGCGCTTGCCGGCAAAGAGCCCGTAGAGGAGGACCAGAGGCAGAGCGAAGCTCAGGAGCAGCGCGCGGTTGTTGCGCAGCTGCACGGTAAAGTCGGCCTCCAGGAGCGCTCTGAAGATTTCGGTTAGCGCCGGTGCGCGGAGGGGAGGCGAGACTGACGGAGTCCTGACCGCGCTTGGCTCACTCACGGAGCTCACGTCCCGTGAGACCGATGAAGACGTCCTCGAGCGTGACCTGGCCTCTCGCGACCGCGAGCACATTGGGGTCGTTTTTGTGCTTCTCGATGAGGCCGGCAGGTGTGTCGACGGTCAGGATCTTGCCGTAGTCCATGATCGCGACGCGGTCGCACACCGACTGCGCCTCCTCCATCGAATGCGTGGTCAGCAGGATGCTGCGGCCGCTCTTGCGGATGCCCGCGATTCGGTCCCAAAGCTGACGCCTCGCCTGCGGGTCGAGGCCTGACGTCGGCTCGTCAAGCAGGACGAGCGGAGGGTCGTGGACTGTCGCGATGAGCAGCGACAGGCGCTTCTGCTGCCCGCCTGACAGCTGGCTGAAGCGCCTTGACGCTTCGTCGCCCAGGTGGATTTCGGTCAGGCGGCCGAAGATCGCCGACTTTGTGAGCGGCACTCCGTATAGACCGGCGTACAGCCTGACGATCTCGCGGATCTTGAGCTCGGACTGAAAGCTCGTGGACTGGAGCTGAACGCCGATCAGCGCTTTGGCCAGCCCGGGGTGCGCTCGAACGTCGACCTGGCGGATCAGGATCGAGCCGGAGGTCGGCTTGAGCAGTCCCTCGATCGCGCTCAGGGTGCTTGTCTTGCCGGCTCCGTTCGGACCCAGAAGCCCGAAGATCTCGCCTTCGTTGATATCGAGCGAGACCCCATCCACCGCTCGCTTGGGGCCGTAGCTGACGCGCAGGTCTTTGACCTGGAGTGCATGACCAGTCACCGGCGGCGCTTCAGAGGTCACTCCGTTTACACGCAGGCTATACCCCTAACGGGCGCGGGCGGTTGCGGGGAAGGACGACAAATCACGCTGACTCAATAAGCCTGCTGTTCTTTGACAGGTTCGGGTCGGTGCATGCGGCAAGGTTGAAACAGCAGGGCCGTCGCTTCCCGCTTTTCATTTTCGAGATACTTACCTCGACCCGTCGTTTGCGCGTATCAGGGTTTTGGGTTGCATTGAGCCAGCGAACCCATTCCCAGCGCGCCATCGGTGTAATAGCTTTCCATAGGTCTTGGATCTTCTGAGGGGCAGCTGCGAGAGCTGTCTCAAGGTCCTGTGGCACGTTCGGCTCCGGCCAATGTTCGAGTGTCTCAATTTCGAGCGTCGCGGTGTCACCTGCGCCTAAAGCAGCGGTCTGTTGTAGCTTTCCATCAATCCTCATCCAGTGGCCAAAATAGCCGTCTGGTTCCAACACCGTCTCGAACCCATGGCCATTGATCGTTCCTTGTACTGCCACCTGCCCGCGCGACGGCAGTTTCCCGCTCGCTTTCTTAGGCAAGCGCAAAATAGTCCAGTTGTCGATCGTGTGTAGCGTGGCGTCAAAACGAAGTGTTGGCGCCCCACTGCGCTGACTCATGGTAGTCATATATTTTGCAGTCCTAAGTCCCTCGGGAATCTGCTGCGCCTGCTCCTCGGTCAGCGCGAGGCCGAAGTCGAACGCGAAGTCGCTGTTGTAGGTGGAGACGTAGGGAAACCGCGGTCTGCGCGAGAACCCGAGCTGGATCGCCTTCGCGCGCGACAACGGGACCGTCTACCACACCTACACCGTGTCGGCGCCCGACCCGTTCGTCGCGCCGTACCACAACTTCCTGCTCGAGCGAACGCCGAAAGCCCAACCCGCCGAACCGCGCACCTGGCGGAAGGACGAATACCCGGACTGATTTCAGACGGCGCGGACAAACGTATCGATCGCCAGCCGGGGCTGCATGGCGGTGGCGGGCCCGAGCGTGATGATGAGGTCAGGGTTGGCATCGGTTCCATCAAGTGGATCAGCACGGCATACGGTCCTGGCTCCAGTAGCAAAGATGCGACCTGGCGTTCGGGATCTGCGTGAACGACTCTAGGTCCTTCCAGATCCCCCGGGCCGACGCACTGCCGCTGCGCAATGGCTTGTCCGTCCGCAGCTGACAAGGAGAAGGAGTATCGACTCCTTGCCGTTCTCAGTGTATTGCGCGCCTGGCGCTTGCGGCAAGACCCGGGTCGTGCTGCAAAATCTCCAGCCGCAACCTGAACCTACGGAAATTGGGGGTGGCGTATGGCCGAACATGCCGTGGTGGTAGCTGGAGGCGGCCCGACGGGGCTGATGTTGGCGGGTGAGCTGGCGCTGGCGGGGGTCGACGTCGCCATTGTCGAGCGGCGCACCAGCCCGGACCTTGTCGGTTCGCGCGCAGGCGGTCTGCACTCACGCACCATCGAGATTCTCGATCAGCGCGGAATCGCCGATCGGTTCCTCTCGCAGGGGCAGGTGGCCCAGGTCGCGGGGTTCGCCTGGATCCGTTTGGACATCAGCGACTTTCCCACCCGGCACAACTACGGGCTCGGGCTGTGGCAGAAGCACATCGAGCGCATCCTCGCCGGCTGGGTCGGCGAGCTCGGGGTGCTGACCTACCGCGGACGTGAAGTGACCGGCTTCGCGCAGGACGACACCGGCGTCGACGTCGAGCTGTCCGATGGCCAGTCGCTGCGGTCGCAGTACCTCGTCGGGTGCGATGGAGGACGCAGCCTGATCCGCAAGGCGGCCGGTATCGAGTTTCTGGGATGGGATCCGACAACCAGCGCCTTGATCGCCCAGGTCGAGATGGCCGAGGAGCCGGAATGGGGCATGCGCCGCGACGCCATCGGCGTCCAATCCCTCTCCAGGTTGGAGGATGGACCCGTGGGGGTCCTGGTGACCGAACGGCAGGTCGGACACACCACTGAGCCCACCCTGCGTGATCTCAGCGAGGCGCTCATCGCCGTATACGGGACCGATTACGGGGTCCACAGTCCCTCCTCGATCTCGAGGTTCACCGATATGACTCGGCAGGCGGCGTCCTACCGCGACAGACGGGTGCTGCTGGCCGGCGACGCCGCACACGTGCATTTCCCGGTGGGTGGACAGGGGCTCAACATCGGTGTGCAGGATGCGGTGAATTTGGGATGGAAGCTGGCCCAGGTGGTCAAGGAGACGTCGCCAGAAAGCCTGCTGGATACCTACCATGCCGAGCGGCACCCGGTCGCTGCCCGCGTGCTGCGCAACACGATGGCGCAGACTGCGCTCCTTCGCCACGACGACCGCATCGAGGCCTTGCGCGACACCATGTCCGAGCTGCTGAGCATGGACGAGCCGCGCAAGCGGATCGCCGCGATGATGTCCGGCCTGGACATTCACTACGACCTCGGTGAGGGACACCCGCTGCTCGGGCGCCGCATGCCCGATCTCGACCTGGTCACCGCCAACGGCCCGCTGCGGGTCTTCACCCTGCTGCACGACGCCCGGCCGGTGCTGCTCAACCTCGGTGAGCCCGGCGGCTTCGACATCACTCCATGGGCAGATCGGGTTGGGTTGATCGACGCCAAATCCGTTGGTACGTGGGAGCTTCCGGCACTCGGGGCGGTCACTGCTCCCACCGCCGTGTTGATTCGGCCCGACGGTTATGTGGCCTGGGTGGGAGACCTAACCCAGCTGGGGCTCGCTGACGCGCTAACCACCTGGTTCGGACCGCCTGCTGCGGCGAAGCGCACCGGCTTCCAAGATCAATCTGTTAGGAGTTCTTAGGAGACACGTCCTAGCCGCCTAACCGAGATGCCGGCACTCAGCAACTTGGTCGTGCGGGCGGACTATGACTTTTGGGTACCAGTACCCATTTAGTACCCAACCGGATCGTGTCGCAGCGTGTCGTTGGATGTCGTCCTGTATTCGCAGGGGCGGGTTTGAATTGGCGAAATACGAACCCGGCTTACAGTCCGCCCTCGACCCACGTGAGCCGATGTCGGCGGCACTCGGCGAGTCCGAACCGCCGCTTCTGGACGGCGACGGGGATCTGTTTACCGCGTGTGCATGCCCTCTGACATGTTCGGCTGCAGTTTGTGAGAATGCCAATACCAGCCCATGACCCAGCTCAATGCGAAAACGCGTGAAGGGTTGCCCAACAGCGCCTTCGCGTACATCGATTCTCGCGGACGCCGCCGCCTACCGATCAACGACGGCGCCCACGTCCGCAACGCACTGGCGCGCTTTAACCAGACCACCTTCGAAGACGAAGCGGCTCGAGATCGGGCACGCATCAGGCTTCTAAAGGCGGCAAAGAGGTACGGAATCGTGCCGCTCGGGTTCATCACCGGCCAGCTCCGGAACGTGCGCATTCGCGGCGAGATGGAGGCTCGAGTGAGCGAGGTGCGAACGCTGCCTACAGGCTTTGTAACGTTCCTGCTCGCCGACATCGAGGACTCGACCGGTCTCGTAAGCCACCTTGGCGATCGGTACTCCGGGTTGCTGGCCGACGTCCGCAAGCTCCTTCGTGGCGCGATCCGCAAATCGGGCGGCCGGGAGGTCGACGCCCGAGCCGATGAGTTGTTCGCGGTCTTCAAACAGGCGGCGGCAGCCCTTGGTGCCGCGCTTGCCATTCAGCGCAGATTTCTCTCGAGGGTTTGGCCGGACGACTTGCACGTGAGGGTCAGAATCGGACTGCACACCGGGCGTCCCACCCTGACGGACGCGGGATACGTGGGCATCGCGGTGCATACCGCGGCTCGGGTCTGCTTCGCCGCCCACGGCGGACAAATACTGCTTTCGCGCGGTGCCCGCGACGCGATTGAAGGCTCTGAGCCCGCCGGCATCCGCTTCAGAAATCTCGGTCCGCATCAGCTCCACGGCCTGCCAGGGCTCGAGGCGCTTTTCCAGGCCGAGGCGCCCGATCTGGCGTCCGAGTTCCCTCCGCCAAGAACCTCGGCGGCATCGGCGGAGGCAGGCAGCGGCTGACAGCGCGAACCGCTTGCTCCTAGCGCGGCGCTATCCTGCCAAGCGATGAGCGATACCAAGATCGAGGCGCTGAGCAAGGTTCCTCTCTTCACCCTCTGTAGCCGCAAAGAACTGGAGTTCCTGGTCACGCGCACAGATGAGGTGGACCTTCCCGAGGGCCGCACCTTGATCACGCAGGGTACAGCCGCCGATGCGTTCTACCTCCTGCTCACCGGGGGAGCCACCGTACGGGTCGACGGTCACGACCGCCCCGCCCTGGAACCCGGAAGCTTTTTCGGCGAGATCAGCATGCTCGACCGCGGGCCGGCGACGGCCACCGTCGTCACGAGTGGTCCCTCGAAGCTGATGGTGATGAGCCACGCGCAGTTTCGGGATGCGATCAAGGCCAACGACCAGCTCCTCTCACAGGTAATGGCCGCGATGGCCGAGCGCCTACGTCGCGACAACCTGGAGCGCTAGAGAAGAACCCTTTCCTCAGTTCAGGCTGAAGGGCGGATATTGGTCGGTCACGAGGACGAAGGCATAGCCGTTCACTGGGCGGGGTAGTCGACGTCAAACTGCACCGGGTAGCTGCTTACCATTTGTCCTCTCCTCTCCTCAATTAGCGCCACCACGGTTGGCGCGCTGCTTCGAACGCGGTGCTCACACCTTCTTCCAGGTCGCCTTGCAGGCGCGCGAGGTAGTGCACCCACTCGCCTGCCATGACGACGGCCATCGCGCCTCTCCCGATTTCGCGGTTGGTTTGCCAGCGGCGCAAGCACTTGAGGGCGGCCTGACGCAGCGCGGGCAGCGAAACCTGCGACTCAGGTTCCGTCGACGGCGAAAGGGTCAACCGGCCGGCAAGGCGATTGAACTCGGCGAGCAGCGTCCGGACCTGATCGCGGACTTCGAGCGCACCTTCGGCGCAGCTGCCGCCCTGGTATCCCATCCGGCCGGCGATCACGTTGAGAAGGTCGCCGGCGAGGCTCATGTGGTTGGCTGAAGACAAAAGGAAAGCCGCCGTCTCGTGGTCGAAAGAACCACCGGCCCGCTCCGTGGTGAGAGTGTCAAAGGCCGCGTCAGCGCGGTCTCGCGCGCGGATGAGGATCTGCGGTGTTCGGTCTGGCGTGTTGGGCGGCTCGAAGCCCAGGACGCGATCGAATGCGGTGTCGAGGTAACCGACCAGCATCCGATAGACGCTCGCCAGCGCGCGACCAAGCTCGCGGCGCGCCCCACGCGGCCACAGCAGCACACCCACCACAAGGCTGATCAGCGCGCCTACCACCAGGTCTTCGATGCGCACCAGGCCGACCTGCCAACCCGCCGGGGAGATCAGGTTGATGGTGAAGGCGGCCTGGCTCGCCATGAAACCGATCGTCGTCGCCGCATATGCGGCACCGAAGACCGCGATCGGAAAAGCCGTCCACATGATCGCCGGGTGATTGCCGGCGACCAGGGCGAACAGTCCGCCGATCAGGACCCCGATCGCGTTGCCTGCCACGGCCTGGATGACGGTGCGACCCGTGCCGAGCGCGTTGCTGCGTAAGACCTGGATCGTCCCAAGCACGACCCAGAAGGCGTGCGAGAGGTCGAATGCGCGCGCCACCCAGACCGCAAGCGCCAGACCAATCGCCACCCGGAGGCTGCCTTGCAAGACGGTGGACGGCGACTCGAGATGAGCCTGGATCGTCCGCATGACGTGCCTCGCCGTGTCCCGGATGTCAGGCCGCCCGCCCGCGGCGATCACTGCATTGCGGCCGAGAAGAAAGGCCAGGTACGAGATGACGCGAAGCGTGTCGTCAAAGTCCAGGCCATCGAGCACTTCCTCGGCTGGTCGACCCGTCTTGAGCTGCGCGGCCGCCCATTGGTCGAGGGCGGATCGATGCTTTTCGCGCGCTGCCTCGATGGCCTGGACATCGGGCGGTGCGCCACCCTTCAGCACTCCCGCGCTGGAACGCAAGACAGCAACCACAGCCGCAACCAGACGGTCCGTCTCGGCGATGCCCGGGCGCACGGTGGGTCGCTCGGTGTTGAACGGGCGCTCGATCATCTCGAGGATCCTGTCGAGCTCGATGAGCACCTGGGCAAAGGCGCGGTCGCGGCGAGCGGTTGCGGTTGGACGCCGGGCCATGTCGGTGAACCCCTGTCGGGCCGCCTGCACTGCCTGACTCGCATTGCGATGTAGCGTTTCCAAATCGTCCGCGCGGGCACCAGTGCCTAGACCCTGGACGAGATCGGCGATGGCCAGCAACGCCTGAGTGGTCTTGCCATGCATCGTGACGCGCTCGAACAGCGGCCAGAGCGCGACCGCCGCCAGCGTCGACACCGACCCCGCAATCGCCCAACCACCGACCCGCTGCGGAATGGCGGCGGCAGGCGCGGGGATCGTGACAGCGATCACGAACGCCAGGATCATGCCCGTGTTCGCAGCCGCCACATACCCGCCGAAGACGCGGCTAAACGAGATGGCGAAACCAACGACGAACATCGCGGTCGCCGCAAGCCACCCTGACGACGAAGCAAGAGTTCCCAGCGCCACCAGCACCGCACCGACGACCGTCGCTGACAGGTACGCGAGCGCCCGCGGCCGGCGGAGGCCTCCGAAGTCGGAGATCACGAGCAAGGAGAAGCAGCCGAACATCACGAAGATGAGGCTCTGCGGTTCGCCCAGCAGCACATCGGCGAAGGCGAAGACCGGGGGGATGACGATGGCCGCGCGGGCGGCACGGCGCAGGGCGCCGAAACCCGGATCGCGGGGCGGTTTGACGGCCACCCGCAGCCTGCGAGTCAGAGCCTGCGAAGAGATCAATCTGAATGCCCCCGACTCACGACGAAAGGACGAGACGAGAATAGATCGCCGGTGGCCAAGCCGATCTACTCCGCGATCACCTCACTCGACGGCTACGTCAATGACGAGGCCGGCAGCTTTGATTGGGCGTCAAACTCCATCTGCTGGACGAGCGGCGCTTCCGCAACGGCGTGGTTCACGTTCACTACCGCACCGGAGACGTCGATGAAAAAGGCCGTTGAGATCACCGATGCAGAGCTCGCATTGATCCTGGACGCGCTGGGCGACGCCACGTTCTATCGGGACACACGGGCACGCGTCCTGAAGATGGCCGTTCGGCGAGCGGCACGTCGAGGACCGCGCACCGACAACGACAAGGAAGACCACCAGGCCAAGGCGCGCGCCGCTCTTTGGCGTCGATGAATGGTCCGTCGGTGATCAGCGCCTTTCCGTTCGGCACGCCGTTCTGCCCATGCTGCAGGCGGACGGTGGTGGCTGTCGAGGAGGGCTGGAGGCGGTGGCCTTCGAGCAGGCGGCCGGAGGCGGTGTGCTCTCGCGACCACTGGTCGACCCGCGCGAGGGCGGCTTTCTGGACTTCCTCTGGGAACGACCTGAACGTGTCGAAATACTCCTCGCTCCCGGCGAACATAAGCATGTATTTCATCTGGGCTCCTCCCAACAATAGGTTGACGTCATCACTCGAAGGACGAACCGGAAGGACGCCGGATCGACACATGTCGATTTCAGCCGTCGCGCGATCGTCTGATTGTTGAAGGAGTGAGTGAATGAGAAGGATCGTTGCGGGATTGTTGATGTCGCTCGACGGGGTGGTGGAGTCGCCCGACCGGTGGGGTTGGCGGCGATACATGAACGAGGAGATGAGCCGCGGCATCGTGGCCGGCGTGGCGCAAGCGGACGCGGTCCTGCTCGGGCGAGTGACCTACGAGCAGTTCGCCAAGATCTGGCCCGACCAGGGCAGCGACGTGCCGATGGCCGACTTTTTGAACGGTTCGCCCAAGTACGTGGTCTCGCGGAGTCTGCGCGCTCCGCTCGAGTGGGCTCACTCGACGGTGGTCGCAGGCAACCTCGCGGAAGAGCTCGCCAGGTTGAAACAGCAGCCGGGCAAGAACATCCTGGTGCCCGGCAGCCCCAGGCTCGTACGGTCGCTGCTGCGCGATGGCTTGCTCGACGAGCTGAGCCTGAACATCTGCCCGATCGTGGTCGGGGAGGGGATGCGCCTCTTCGACGGAATCGGCGCGGAGGTGACCCTGAAGCTCGTCGACTCGACAGTGTTCAGCACAGGGGTGCTCGGCGTGACCTACCAGCGAGCGCATGCTGATAACGGAGGTTGTGAACGATGAGTACGTTGTCGCCGACGGTGGAAGCGGCACGCCGGATGGTGAAAGCGATCGCTCCGGGCGCAGAGGAGATCGGCTATCGCATGGAGCGTCCGCGCTCTCGCAGCATGATGTGGAAGATCGTCCGCTTCAAGGCCGCCGGCTCCGACGTAGTCGGGATCGGTACCTTCGAAGATCACTCGACGATCTACTTCTACCGCGGCAGGGAGCTCGACGATGGCAGCGGCCTGCTCGAGGGTCGCGGGAAGCAGATGAGGTTCATCACCCTGCGCTCACCGGCCGACGCAGAGCGGGGGGATGTGAAGCGGATCGTGCGCAAGGCGTTCAAGCTCGGCGGCGCCGAACCGCACGCCGCGAAGGCTCCGGCCAGACCGAAGTAAAATCAGACGCGGTTCCGCTTGAGGTACCGGTGTGGGCGACCGTATTCCACGCCTGGGGGTAGGACATGAGCGCACCGGCGAAGGCGATGACCATCAGCGACCACGAGGCCGCGCAGGTCGAACGTGCAAATGCGGCGGGAAAGACCCCGGTCGTGTTCATCCACGGGCTCTGGCTGCTTCCCAGCAGCTGGGAGCGCTGGGCGACCCTGTTCGAGGAGGCCGGCTACGTCGCGGCGACGCCCGGCTGGCCCGACGATCCGGAGACGGTCGCGGACGCCAAGGCGCATCCGGAGGTCTTCGCCGGCAAGGGAGTGCGTGCTGAGCAATCCGGCGAACTTCAACCGCGCCGTCCCGCTCACGTACGAGCAGTTTCGTTACGGCTTCGCCAACGCGGTCGGCGAGGAGGAGGCGAAGCAGCTCTACGACACGTTCGCGGTCCCGGCGCCGGGCGAGCCACTGTTTCAGGCCGCGGCGGCGAACCTGAACCCGTGGAGCGAGGCGAAGGTCGACACGAAGAACCCGGACAGGGGACCGCTCCTGCTCATCTCGGGCGAGAAGGACAACACGGTGCCGTGGTCGATCGTCAACGCGTCGTACAAGCTTCAGAAGCGCAACCCCGGCGTAACCGAGGTGGCGCGGATCCCGGGCCGCGGGCACGCGCTGGTCATCGACAGCGGCTGGCGTGAGGTCGCGCAAACCAGCCTCGACTTCGTCCGCCGATTTGCGGAGCCGTGAGGACCTGGAGACGCAGATCGAGCGGCTGACCAGCACGCCGCAGGCCGGCATCTTCGCGCTCGGCACGGCTTCGCATGCCTACCTCGAGTTCGACATCAAGAGTGGGGTGGAGGGGCGAGGCCTCGTCGAAGCTGTGGCCGGCCTGCGCGAGCCGCGGACGACGATGGGCGGCGTGAATCTGGTCGCCGGGTTCCGGCCGGAGCTGTGGCGATCCGTCGCGCCGGACGAGGCGCCTGACGGGGTCGCCGGGTTCAACCAGGACATCACCGGCTCCGGCGGCTACCGCATGCCGGCCACACAGCACGACGCTGTGCTGTGGATCTCGGGGAGCGCCTACGACGTGGTCTTCGACGTCTCGCGGCAGGTCATAGGCGCCCTCGACGGATTCGCGCGCATCGCGGAGGAGACGTCGAGCTGGCCGTATCACCACGACCGCGATCTCACCGGGTTCATCGATGGGACCGAGAACCCGACCCTCATCGAAGCGCCGGAGATTGCCCTGATCCCCGAGTCCGAGCGCGGGGGCGGCGGCTCGATCCTCCTCCTGCAGAGGTGGAGTCACGACGCGGGGGCGTGGGAGTCGCAGAGCATCGCGCGGCAGGAGGCGGTGATCGGCCGCACCAAACCCGACAGCGTCGAGCTCGACAATCGCCCCGCCGACTCGCACGCCGCGCGGACCGACCAGGACGACTTCGGCAAGATCTTTCGCCGCAACATGCCCTACGGCACCGTCGCGGACCACGGCACGATGTTCGTCGGGTTCACCGCGGAGCAGGGCCGCCTCGTGGCGATGCTCGAGAACATGGCCGGGCTGAAAGACGGCGTGCGCGACGCGCTGACCTATTTCGCGAAGCCGCTGACCGGCGCCTACTACTTCATCCCGTCGATCGAAGCGCTGAGACGCTACACGAGCTAACTCACGACGCGAGACCGGCTGCTCGCCACGGTCGTGATCGTTCCGTTCGAAAGGTGCACCATCCGGATCGCGCCGTATGCGGCTGAGTCCATGCAGCCGCAGTTGTCGGAGACGTAAAGGAACTTTCCCTGGATCGCGATGCCTGCCAGGTAGCCCAACTCAGCTTTGACGGCGGGCCCACCGTCTCCCGTGTGCCCCTCGACCCCGGTTCCAGCCACCGTGGTGATGATTCCTCGAGGGTCGATGCGGCGGATGCGGTGGTTGTTGGCGTCGGCGAAGTACAGGTTGCCGCTCCCATCGAACGCGATGCCGTTCGGATCGTCGAGCTGCGCGCCGACGGCGGGACCGCCGTCGCCCGAATAACCGCACTTGCCCGTTCCAGCGATGACCTGGACCGAACGGTCCAGCTTGATCCGGATGATGCGACAACCTCCGCCGAGCAGGCCTGTCGACTGTGGATTGCGGTCGGCCACGTACAGGTTCCCGGCGGGGTCGAACGAGACGTAGCCCGGGATGACGGCGGGAGGAGGCACGGCTGTGAGGTCGACTTTGGAGATGGAACCATTCGGTTGGATGGCGACCACGTCGCCGCTGAAGTCCCCGACATAGAGCACTCCGGCTGTGTCAAATGCGATGCCGTAGGGCGCATTCAAGTTCGCTCCGGCCCCGTGGATCTTCGCCACGGTCGTAAGCATTCCGTTGCGATCGACCCGCCGGATCGTGCCGCCCGGGCCGTCGGCGATGTAGAGGTTGCCGGACTGGTCGAACGCGAGTCCTACCGGCCCGAAGATGTTGGACTTGGTGGCCGGACCCTCGTACAGCGATCCGCCACCGGCAACGGTGACGAGGCTTCCATCCGGCTGAACCCGGTAGACGCGGTTGGCGATGTAGTCCGCGACGTACACGGTGCCGTCGGGCGCGATTGCGATCCCCTCGGGCCCGGTCAGCCGGGCCGAGGATGCCGCGGGCGTCTTTCCGCTGGGCGAGATCGTTAAGCCGGCGCGGTAATACACGAGTCCGGCGATCAGCGAGACCGTGACCACGATGGCGGCGAACCCCGCAGCCCACTGCAGCGACGGCATGCGACGGGTGTGCGTCTCCCGCTTGTTCATGGGGATCGAACCGATCACCCGTGCGCGCAGGCCGGCCGGCGGCTCCTCGACAGCCAGGGCGTCGTGAATCGTTGCGCGAATCAGGTCATCCACTAGGTGAGCGCCTCCATGGGTTCAAAAAAAGGGCGCATCGCCGCGATGCCCCGGTTGATGCGCGACTTGACGGTGCCGATCGGAATCCCCGCGACCGCCGCTATTTCATCTAGCGGCAGGTCGAGGTAGTAATGAAGGACCAGGACCTCGCGGTGTTCCGGGGAGAGCTTGCGCAGGGCGGCGCGCACGTCCGCGCCTCGCACGAACTCCTCTTCGAACTCAGTCGTCCCGGTACCACCGGGAAGCTCGACGCGCAGCACCGACCACCAGCGGCCTCTGGTCATCGACCGGCATTGATTGGCCACGATGGCGAGAAACCAAGGCCGCATCTCGGTGCCGGGCCGGAGGTTGTTCAGCTTGCGCCAGGAACGAACCGCCGCCTCCTGGACCGCGTCTTCCGCCGCATGCCGGTCGTGGAGCATTCCATAGGCGAGTCGAAACGCCTGCTCGACCAGCGGCCCGACCAATTGGTCGAAGGCAGACCGATCGCCGTTCTTCGCCTTGCTGATGAGCTCTGCGCCGGCTGTCGCGGTCATGCTGCTGCCCCACCTACGCGATCACGAGCGGGAAAAGTTCCACTCGTCGAGCAGGAACTTCTGGCTCGCCACGCAGCGTATCCATCCGCGACAGCGAATCGACTACGAAGGAGGAGATATGCGCAACACGATCGTCCTGCTCGCCGGATTGCTTCTTGCCTTTGCGATCGGAGCCGTGAGCGGCTACGCGGCCAAGACGGTGACCACCACCCCCGCGGCGGCCGTGAGCCGCCAGGCGACCGCGTGCCCGCAGGGCACCCACGCGGTGGTCTGGTACACGGCGAAAACCTGGGCCTGCGTCAGCAATTCATAGACCTGGAGACGGGCGGTAGGCCTCGCCCACCCCTCTACAGTGGAGCGGGTGAAGGTCACCCCGGCGAGGCCGCCCGTCGCCCCCCAACGCCCGCGGATCCTCGAGGAACACGGCGACCGGCGCGTCGACCCTTACTACTGGATGCGGGACCGGCAGGACCCCGAGGTCATCGCCTATCTCGAAGCTGAGAACGCCCACGCCGAGGCGGTCATGGCCCCCGCGGCCGAGCTCCAGGACAGGCTGTACCGGGAGATCGTGAGCCGGGTCCAGGAGACGGACACGTCGGCGCCGACCCTCTACAAGGGCTGGTGGACGTACACCCGCACGCTCGAGGGCCTCGACTACGAGATCTACTGCCGCCGCCGCGGATCGATGGACGCCCCCGAGCAGGTGATCCTCGACGCCAACGTGCTCGCCAAAGGCCACGACTATTTCGACCTCGGCTACGTCGAGCGCAGCCCCGACGAGACGCTTGTCGCGTACGCGGCCGACGTCAACGGCTCCGAGCTGCACGAGCTGCGGTTTCGCGACCTCGCCACAGGAACGGACCTCGACGACGTGGTGCAAGGGGTGTACTACGGCGCCGCCTGGTCGGCGGACAGCAGGACCTTCTTCTACGTCAAGCCGGACCATTCGATGCGGCCGTATCAGGTCTGGCGCCACGCCATCGGCCCTCCGGTCGAGCGGGACGTCGTCGTCTTCGAGGAGGCCGACGAGCATTACGAGGTGAGCGTCGAGCTCTCCAAGAGCGAGCGGTACATCTTCATCAGCACGTCGAGCGAGGTGACGAGCGAAGTCCGCTTTCTACCAAGCGATGAGCCGGATGCGGAGCCGCTGCTGGTCCAGGCCCGTCGCGAGAACGTCGAGTACTCGGTCGAGGACCAGGAGGACCGATTCCTGATCCTCACCAACGACGCCGCGCGCAACTTCCGCCTCATGGCCGCGCCTGTTTCGAGCCCTGGCAGGGCCTCGTGGACGGAGGTCGTCCAGGAGCGGCCCGGCGTCCGCCTCAACTCCACGGACGTGCACCGCAACCATGTCGTCCTGGGCCAGCGCTCCGAGGGCCTGCAGCGTCTCGAGATTCTTGTTGGGGCGAGCGGTGAGATGCACGTCGTCGATCAGCCCGATGCGACTTACACCGCGTTCCCCGGATCCAACCCCGATTACGACAGCCACGTGACGCGCTTCTTCTACACCTCGCTCACCGCGCCGTGGTCGGCCGTCGACTACGACATGGAAACCCGCGAGCGGACGATCGTCAAAGAGCAGCCGGTGCGCGGCGGCTATGACCGGGCGCAGTACGCGAGCGAGCGCCTCTGGGCGGGAGCGGGAGATGGAGTCGAGGTGCCGATCTCACTGGTGTACCGGCGGGGCATCGCGAAGCCGGCCCCGCTTCTCCTCTACGGCTATGGGGCGTACGAAGCTTCCACCGACCCGATGTTTGACCCGGCCCGTCTCAGCCTTCTCGACCGCGGCTTCATGTTCGCGATCGCGCACGTGCGAGGCGGGGGCGAGATGGGGAGGGAGTGGTACGAAAGCGGCAGGCTGCTGCACAAGCGCAACACGTTCGACGATTTCGTCGCGTGCGGCGAACATCTCATCGACAAGGGCTACACGCGGCGACGAACTCTCGCGATTCGTGGACGAAGCGCGGGCGGCCTGCTCATTGGCGCGGTGCTCAACCAGCGCCCCGAGCTGTTCGGCTGCGCGGTGGCGCAGGTGCCCTTCGTGGACGCGTTGACCACGATGCTGGATGACAAGCTGCCTCTTACCGTCAGCGAGTTCGACGAGTGGGGCAATCCCAAGGAGCTCGACTACTACCGATACATCAAGAGCTACTCGCCCTACGACAACGTTCGCGTCGCCGGCTACCCCGCGTTGTTCGTCATGGGCGGGCTGAACGACCCGCGCGTCTCTTACTGGGAGCCGGCGAAGTGGGTGGCGAAGCTGCGCGGCATGAACCCGGAGAGCTGCGTGGTCCTCAAGACCCAGATGGGGTCGGGGCACTCGGGGCCTTCGGGGCGCTACGAGTCGTGGCGCGAGGAGGCGCAGGTGATGGCTTTCATCGTCGACCACGTCGGCCTTGACTTGCCCGCAGAAGCCGGATAGTCTAGGGCCCAAGGCACACCCATCCGGGTGTGTCCATGTTTCTTCGGAGTGTGCTAATGGGCGACATCAACAAAACCCGCTTCACCGTCAAGGGTGAAGTGCGCCCATCCGCACACTATTGAGTCTGGTCCGGTAGCCGAAACCTAGAAGCCAGAAACTCAAGCAAGGACCGTGCGGTTGTTGGGCACCGCCACGGTCCTTTTCTTTTGCCTCGAAAAACCAGGAGTGAGCCATGACCAACGCAGCGATCGAATTACAGGGGGTCACCAAGAGCTTCCGGCGCCGTGAGCGCGGACCGGGCGCGTCCTGGTGGCGGCGCGACTGGAAGGACAAGGTCGCCTTGCACGAGCTCGACCTGACAGTCGGCGTGGGAGGCGTGACCGGCATCCTCGGGCCCAACGGAAGCGGCAAGTCGACCGTGATCCGAATCCTGGCCACGCTGCTCACACCCGACGCGGGCAGCGCGAAGGTGTTCGGCTGGGATGTCGTGACCGAGGCGCGGGAGGTCCGGCGCCACGTGAACCGCGTATCGGTCGAGGCGTCGTTCTTCAAGGAGCTGAGCCCCTGGGAGAACATGATCTACGCCGCGCGGCTGTACGGCGGCGGGACCTCGGGCACCCGCGAACACGTGGTGGCGATCCTCGAACGCCTCGGCCTGCCGCTCGACGCGATGGACGAGCCGATGAAGCAGCTTTCCCGCGGCCAGCAACAGAAGGTTGCGATCGCCCGGAGCTTCCTGACCGCGCCGTCCCTGCTCCTGATGGACGAGCCGACGACCGGGCTCGACCCGCGCTCGAAGAAAGAAGTTCAGGCGATGCTCGAGATATTGCGGGCTGAGCGCGAGGTTACCGTCCTGCTCTGCACGCACGACATGGACGAGGCGGCCGCGCTGTGCGACCGCGTCCTGATGATGGACGGCGGCCGCGTCCTGGCCGACGGCACGCCTGCCGAGCTCTGCCGCCGGCACGGTGGAGCGACGCTCGAGGACGTCTTCATGCACCTCACCGGCAAGACGCTCGAGGCAAAGGACGCAGAGCCGCAACCTTACGGGGCCCCCGTGGCGTAGCCATGGGGCAGCTGAACGTCCAGGCACGACGCGGTGAGCTGAACGCGCTGTTCGGCTTTGCCGAGCGGTCGATGCACTCGGTGAGGCGCTACTGGGTCTGGGAGGTCGTCTGGCTCTTCTACAGCATGGTCAGCGTCCTCTCGATCGGCTTTCTCGCGTCCGGGCTGGGCACGATCGGCGCGGGCAGCGGATCGTTCGACCTCCACCGGACGCAGCTCTACCTGCTGATCGGCTCGCTCCTGTGGGGCTACCTGTCGCTCGTCTTCATGGAGGCGGCGTTCGCCATCGCGTGGGAGAGGTGGGAGGGAACCATCGAGTACACGTTCATGGCGCCGATTCGCCGCATCACGCATCTGATGGGCATCTGCCTGTTCGCGATCGGCTACGGCCTCATCCGGACTTTTGTCGTGCTGCTGGCGGCGATCGCGATGTTCAAGCTCGACTTCTCTCACGCCGACATCGCGGCCGCCATTGCGGTCCTGGCCGCGTCTACGCTCCCGCTGATCGGGCTCGCCATCTTCACATCGGTCCTGCCGATGGTCTCGCCGCAGAAGGGCGAGCAGATGTCGTTCGCCGTCCAGGGCTTCCTGCTCCTGGTCTCCGGCGTCTACTACCCGCTGACCGTCCTACCTCTCCCGCTGCAGGTGGCGGGCTACGCGAGCCCGCTCACGTACTCCCTGGACGGGATGCGCAGGAGCCTTTTGAACGGCGCGAGCCTGGTCGACGTGGTGCCGGCGATCGTGACCCTCCTGGCGATGGGCGCGGCGATGATCCCGGCCGCCGTCTGGGTCTTCAGTTGGGCGGAAAGGCGCGCCAAGCGGCTCGGCCTCTTGAAGCGCAGCGGGTAAAGGGAAGTAAGCAACCCGCAGGCAGAAAATGACCCGACACCCAAACTAATGTTTGGTGATATCACATTTCACCCCAAGATGTAGGGCTCACAATCCGCTCGGGCACAGCCTGATGGGTTAGGTACCACCTAGTGTTCGTTTGGGCTCTCCACATCTTGTGGTAAAGGTATTGACAGGCTTAAGGCGGGCGGTTACTGTCTGCGGCGAATCGCGGTGAGCAGTGGGGAGAAGTGGTGAATCCGGCAGACATGGAACCATACGTCGCACCCTACGTCCAAGTAAGGCACGCCATACACCTTCTCTACGCCACTTCTCCCCGCAGCCGCGATGGGGCTGGTGACCTCGGGGTCAACCACCGGTTCGACAAGCACGGCAACCGCCTCCCGATCGAGCTCCACGGCTGCGGCTGCAGCCTCTGCGCCCGCAGCCACCGCCGCAGTCTGAATACCAGCTGGGGTCCCCGCCAGCGCAGCTGGTGGGGCTAGTGAGTGTTCACCGGAGCGCATCGGGTGAAGGTGGACGACAAAGGCCGGCTCGCGATCCCCGCGCAGTTTCGCAAGCAGCTGCGCGAGGGGAGCTTCGTGTCGGTCAGCCAGGACAACGTCCTGGCGATCTATCCGCCGGACCTGTGGGGGGCTTTGGCCGACCAGCTCAAGAGCCCGCTGCCGGGCCCCGACCAGCGCGCGCTGGCGCGCACGCTGTATTCGATGTCGGACCAGTTCGAGCCGGACGGCCAGGGCCGGATCAGCCTGCAGCCCGAGCAGCGTCGCCTGACGGGGATCGAGACCCCGTCGACGGTGGTGGTGATCGGCATGGGCTCCCGGGTGGAAATCTGGCCCGAGGCGCGATGGGACAACTACAGCGCCGACGCATCAGGGCGCTTCACCGAATTCGCTGACAGGGTGATCTCAGGGCATTAGTCCGCACGTACCAGCACTTTCACAAGAGGTAATAGAGCTGCTCCAGCCCCGAGCGGGGGCGGTCGCGATCGACTGCACCCTCGGGCAGGCGGGCCACGCCCGCCAGATCCTGGAGAGGATCACACCTGGCGGCAGGCTGCTCGGGATCGACCGCGATCCCGCCGCGGTCCGGGCCGGTCAGGAGTCGCTGGCGTCGTTCGGCAGCGCTACGGTGCTTGTCCACGGACGGTTTTCCGAGCTTGGCGCGATCGCTACTCAACGCGGTTTCGTGCCGGCGGACCTGATCCTCTTCGACTTCGGTCTCAGCAGTACGCAGATCGACGACCCCGAGCGGGGGTTCAGCTTCCGCTCAGATGGGCCGCTCGACATGCGCATGGACCCCGGCGGCACGCTCACGGCGTCGGCGATCGTCAACAAATACGACGTCGCCGAGATCGAGCGGATCCTCCGCGAGTACGGCGAAGAGCGCTGGGCTCGCCGGATCGCGCAGTTCATCGTGGCGCGGCGCCCGCTCCGCACCACGCTCGACCTGGCTTCGGCCGTCGAGTCCGCGATCCCCCGGCGAGCCTGGCCACGCGACATCCACGTCGCGACGAGGACCTTTCAGGCCATCCGCATCGCCGTCAACGACGAGCTCGGCGAGATCGAGCAGGGACTCAGAGCAGCTCTTTCGACACTTAAGCCCGGTGGTCGTATGGCGACGATCAACTTCCACTCCCTGGAAGACCGCTTGGTCAAGTCATTCTTCAACGTCGAGTCCAAAGACTGCATCTGCCCACCCCAGCAGCCAGTCTGCACCTGCGGCCACCGGGCCGCCCTCCGCATCGTGACCCGCCACGTCGTGCGGCCCTCTGAAGAGGAGGTGGCCGCGAACCCCCGCGCCCGGTCCGCCCGACTGAGAGTCGCAGAAAAGCTCCAGGGCCCTCTCCCCGCAGGGGAGAGGGAAGGGTGAGGGCTCAGGTCGCGGAAAGATCTGAATCCACAAAGTCCTGGTGGCCGGCCTAACCCCTCCGGCCACCAGGCATTCCCCTCCCCGCTCGCCGGGGAGGGTGGCTCGGATCGCGAAGCGATCCCAGCCGGGTGGGGGCGAAGTCCAAGCAACAACCCAGCACACAACCAAGCAAAGGATGAAGTTCACGTCTTGACATCGACCCGAATACTGGCTCGACGGCGCCTGGGCACGACCAGCGCACCGCACGTCACCGCCCCACCCCGGCGGCGACGGCGCACGCGCGGCTTCGTGGAGGTCGCGAGCTCAGCCGCAACCGAACGGCTGCGCCTGAACCGCTTCGGCCACGCGTATGTGGGCGTCGGCGCGGTCGTGATCGCCCTGTTCTTCTACCTCGCCCTGGCGGCCCAGATCACGCAGTCGTCCTACGACATCAGCCGGCTCCAGGACCAGCAGCGCCAATTGATCGCGGAGCAGGACCAATTGCGCTACCAGGAGGTGACGCTGCACGCTCCCGCCCAGGTCCAGCAGCAGGCTTCGCAGAGCGGCATGCAGCGCGTCCTTCCGGCCAGCTATGTACCGGGCCAGATGGTGGCGATCGACCTCGCCGCCCCGGTCGGCGCGTCGCCGTCGGACTCGACCCCGCGCTGGCTGCGCGCCGTGGCGATGGTGGTCAACAGCGTCGGCGGAACGCGCGACGTCTTGGCGGCGGGCAATAAATAGGTGAGTAGCGGGGCGGTCTCAGCGAGACGCCCTGGTCGCGTCGAGCGTGTGGGTTCGGCCCGCCTGCGGGTCCTCTCCATGTTCGTGGTCGCGATGCTGCTGGCCGGTGCCGTCTGGTCGCGCCTCGCCTACTGGCAGGTTGCGCAGCACGGCCGCCTCGCGTCCCAGGCGCAGGCCCAGTACCGCGAGTACGTCGAGCTGCCCGCGGTGCGCGGCGCGATCTTCGACCGCAACCTCACGCAGCTCGTCGTCAACACCACGGTCTACTCGGCCTTCGTGTCCCCGGACCAGGTCCCGTCGACCGAGCGTGACGGCGTCGCCCAGGGACTCGCAACGGTGCTTGGGGTCGACAAGGCCAAGACCCTCGCGACGCTGGAAACAAACGCCAAATTCGCCTACATCGCGCGCCGCTTCCCGAAGGCCAAGGCCGACCAGCTCCGCGCTCTGAAGCTCCCCGGCGTGGGCCTCGAGGAAGAGACGGAGCGCTCATACCTGCCCGGCATCGCTCCAGGCACCACCCTCGCGTCCAACCTGCTCGGCTTCGTCGACTGGACCGGCAACGGCAACTACGGGCTGGAGCAGAAGTACCAGGACGCGCTCGCGGGCACGCCGGGCTATATCTCGAGCTACCGCGACCTGGCCAACCGCGAGATCGTCCTCGGCACCCACACCCACCAGGACCCGATCAACGGCGCGGACCTCGTGCTGTCGCTCGACGCGAACATCCAATACGCGGCCGAGCAGGCGCTGGCGGACGGCGTGAAGAAGGACAACGCCGAGAGCGGAAGCGTGTTGATCATGGATCCGCAAACCGGCGGCATCGTCGCCTGGGCCGACTACCCGAGCTACAACGCCAACGACTTCAACCACACCAACCCCGCGATGTTCAAGGACAACGTCCTGGGGTACGTCTACGAGCCGGGCTCGGTGATGAAGGTGGTCACGCTCTCCGGCGCCATGAACGCCGGCGCGATCGCGCCCGACACCGTGATCAACGACCCGGGCGTGCTCAGCGTCGGCGGCTACCGCATCTACGACTGGGACCACCGCAACCACGGGAACATCGACTACACATACGTGCTCGAGCACTCGCTCAACGTTGGCGCGATGAAGGCGATGCAGGCCGAAGGCCATGACGCCTTCTACAAGAACCTGCAGGCGTTCGGCCTGACGCAGCCGAGTGGAGTCGACGTGGCGGGGGAGAACTTCATCCCGCTGCCCGCGGGCTCGCAGATGGCCGACGCGCAGTACGCGACGGCGTCGTTCGGTCAGGGCATCGACGTGAACATGGTCCAGATGCTTGCGGCCATCAACGTGGTCGCGAACGGCGGAAAGTACGCGCAGCCGCACGTGGTCGAGCGCGTCGGGACGCGCGTGAATCCGGTCCTGCTGCAACCACAGCGCCAGGTGATCAGCGCCGACGCGGCGGCGAAGATGACCACCATGATGGAGGCGGTGGTCCAGCACGGCTCCGGCTGGACCTCCCGCGTGCCGGGGTTCCAGCTCGATCAGTGCGGAAAGACCGGGACGTCGCAGATCCCGGTGAACGGCCAGTACACACAGGATGTGTGGGCGTCGTTCGTCGGGTTCCTGCCCGCGCAGCACCCGCGGTTCACGATGATCGTCGTCGTCCGCAAGCCCCATTACCCAGGCGCCGACCGCGACTGGACCATGAACGACGGCTATCTCACCGCCGAGCCGGTCTGGCAGAAGATCGCGCAGACCATGGTCGTCGACTGGCACATAACACCGGACTGATCACGGGGGAGATCTGCGGATCTCCCCCGTGGGACCCCCTCTGGGATTCCACACATGACGTATAGGCTTCAAGGGCGATCGCGGGGGGGACGCCCGGAATGAATCCGGGCTGCCGCTCCGCTTAGTGTTGGAAGGCAAGGTGAACTTTCGAACGTTGCGGAATGCAGCCACATGCGACTAAGCCTCTTAGAGATCCTCGAGGCGACCGGGGGCGGCGAGGTCGGCGGCACCCAGGTCGGCGAGATGTTCAAGACCTTCCACACGGACTCACGCAAGGTCCAGCCGGGCGGAGTGTTCTTCGCGCTGGGCGGATCAGAGACGGACGGTCACCGGTTCGTCGCCGACGCGATCACGCGAGGCGCCGCGGCGGTTGTGGTGGAGAGGAAGACCGAGATCCCTTCCGGGATCGTCGAGGTCCTGGTGCCGGACACGTGGAAGGCGCTCTACGCCCTTGCCACGTACGCGCTCAACCGCGTCCAGCCGCTGGTCGTCGCGGTGACGGGGAGCAATGGCAAGACGTCGACCAAGGAGATGGTGGCCGCGATCCTTGCCAAGCATTTCACCGTGCACCGCACCCTCGGCAACCTCAACACGGAGACAGGAGTGCCGCTCACGCTGCTGGGCCTCGAGCCGCATCACACCGCTCTAGTCCTCGAGATGGGGATGCAGCGAGCTGGCGACATCGGACGCCTGGCCGCGCTCGCCCGGCCGACGATCGGCATCGTCACCAACGTCGGCGTCGTCCACATCGAGTTCTTCAAATCGCGGGAGGAGCTGGCGCGCTCCAAAGGCGAGCTCGTCGCGGCCCTCCCCGATGACGGCCTGGCCGTGCTCAACGCCGACAACGAGTTCTATCCGCTGCTCGTGCAGATGACGGGAGCCCGGGTGGCGAGCTTCGGCGAGGGGCGCGCCGACTACCGCGTGCAGGGCTACAGAGCGGTCGAGGGCGGCGGCGGTCAGTTCTCGCTGCGCGGTGTCGAGGTCAGGCTCGCGCTCGATGGCCGGCACCAGGCGCTGAACGCCGCGGCGGCGCTTGCCGCCTGCGAGTTCGCGGGCGTGCCCCTGGCCGGCGGCGCGGCTGCGCTGGCAGACGTTCGCGTGGAGCACCGGCTGCAGGACCTGACGACTGCCTCCGGATACTCGATCATCGACGACGCCTACAACGCGAGCCCCGAATCGATGCTGGCGGCGTTCGAAACTCTCGCCGAAGCGCCGCGCCGCGGCCGCCTGCTCGCCGTGCTTGGCGAAATGCGCGAGCTCGGCGCGTTGTCGGAGGAATCGCACCGCCGGGTGGGTCAGCGAGCGGCGGAGGTCTTCGACGCGGTGTGCGTGGTCGAAGGCGTTCACGCGCGCGCGATGGCCGAGTCCGCCGGCGCGGAGCTCGTGCCTGACCGCGCGGCCGCGGCCGAGTGGGTCCGCCGGAATGCGAGCGAGGGCGACCGCGTGCTGATCAAGGCGTCGCACGGCGTGCGTCTCGACCTGCTGGTGGAGGAGCTGACCGCGGCTTGATTCTCGACGTCATCACCTTCGTAGTCGCCTTTCTCATCGCTCTCGTCCTGTACCCGGGGACGATCCGCGCGCTGCGCCGGATCAAGGCCGGTCAAGTGATCCAGGAGGAGCTTCCCGACTCACATCAGAAGAAGGCTGGGACGCCAACCGGGGGTGGGATCGTATTCGTGGTCCTGGCGATCGTCGGGGGACTGCTCGCGACGCTGGCCGGACATGACGGCGCCCTGCCCGCGGTGCTGGGTCTGATCGCAGGAGGCGTAGTCGGCTCGCTCGACGACCGCACGAAGCTTCAGGTCGGTGCGCTCGGCATCCCAGCCCGGCTCAAGTTCCCGATCCAGGTCGTGCTCGCGGTCCCGGTGGCGTGGCTCGCCACCGTGCAGGGCACGCATCAGCTGTGGCTGCCCGTGACTCCCTGGGGGGTCTTTCCGGTGGCGGTCATCGCCATCGTCGCCACCGCCAACGCGGTGAACATCACCGACGGCATGGACGGTCTGGCGGGCGGGTTGTCCGTGATTGCGGTCGGCGCGACCGCGCTGTTCCTGCCGGGCGCAGTGGCCGGAGAGAAGGCGGTGGCAATGACGCTTTGCGGCGCGCTCGCCGCGTTCCTCGTCTTCAACCGCTACCCGGCGCGCGTGTTCATGGGCGACACCGGCTCGCTCGCGATCGGCTTTGCTCTGGCCGCGATGGCGATCCGGCAGGGCGTCCTGCTCCTGTTGCCACTTGTCGGTCTGGTGTTTGTACTCGAGACCCTCTCTGTCATCATTCAGGTGGCCTACTTCAAGGCCACGCACGGACGTCGTGTTTTCACCATGACCCCGATCCACTACACGTTCCACCACGAGGGTTGGTCTGAGAACCGCATTGCGCTCACGTTCTGGAGCGTCGGCGTCGTCTCCGCGCTCGCCGCGATAGCTCTCGTGCGGCTTCACGGTTGAGGATCCCCACGAAATCAGAGGCTTCGCCGTGATTTCGTGGGGGCCCCTATGAACGCCCTGGTCGTCGGCGCGGCGCGCAGCGGCGTCGCGCTGGCGCTTCATCTCACCGCAAAAGGTGAGCGTGTGCGCGTGGTCGACCGCAAGCCCGCAGCCGAGCTCGGATCAACGATCGAGCAGATGCCGCCGGACGTCGACCTTCAGCTCGGCGGATACGACAGCCGGGTCCTGGAGGGCGTCGACGTCGTGTACGCGAGCCCGGGGGTGCCGTGGGATTCGGAGCTGCTCAACGAAGCGCGGGCCAAAGGCCTCGCCGTTTCGAGCGAGATCGACCTCTTCCTCCAAGAGTGTCGCGGCACCGTCGTCGGGATCACCGGCACCAACGGCAAGACGACGACCACCGCCCTGACCGGAGCGGTCCTGTCGGCGGGGCGGCGCCCCGTGATCGTCGGCGGCAACATCGGCGACACGGTGCTCGACAGGGTCGACGAGATCACGCCGGAGCACTGGGTCGTGCTCGAGCTGTCCAGCTTTCAGCTCGAGTCCGTGGAGCGACCGCGCCTGCATGTCGGCGTGATCCTCAACATCACGCCGGACCATCTCGACCGCCATCGCACGCTCGAGAGGTACGTCGACCTCAAGGCGCGCGCGATCGAGTTCGCCGGACCCGACGACTTCGCCCTGCTGAACGGCCGCGACGACCTGGTCCGCGGCCTCGCCTCGCGCACCCGGGCGCAGGTCGTGTGGTTCGACCAGCACCAGCCCATGCCGCCAATGCCGCTGCCCGGCCGCCACAACATGGAAAACGCCCTTGCCGCGGCGGCGGTGGGACGCATCGCCGGGCTGACCGACGACGCGATCAACCACGCGATCCGCGCCTTCAAGGGCGTCGAGCATCGCCTCGAGCTGGTCGGCGAGTGGGCGGGCGTGCGCTGGTACAACGACTCGAAGGCGACCAACCCCGACGCCGGGCGGGTCGCGCTCAGCGCATTTCCCGGCGCGCCGGTGATCCTCATCGCCGGCGGCTACGGCAGCGGCTTCGAGCTGCGCGATTGGGTCTCCGATGTCGTCGCCAACACGGAGGCCGTGATCCTGATCGGGGCGTCGGCAGACGAGCTCGCGAGCGCGCTCAGCGCCCATCCGCACGTGATGCGCGCTCAGACGCTGGAGGAGGCCACCTCGCTCGCAGCGAGCCTGGCCCGCGCCGGGTCCGTCGTCCTGTTCAGCCCCGCCTACAAGAGCTTCGACATGTTCACGGACTTCGAGGACCGCGGCAATCAGTTCAAGGCGCTGGTGCGGAAGCGATTTGCGGCATGAGCACGACTGCCCAAGCGCGCCCGCAGCCCGACCGGCTGCTCCTCTTCACGACGGTGTTGCTGTGCGCGGCGGGACTCGTGATGGTGACGAGCGCGAGCGTCGCGTTCGCCTACACGCAGCACGAGTCCGCGTTCTATTACGCGGAACGGCAGGGCGCATGGATGGTCATCGGCTTCGCCGCGCTCTTCGTGCTGGGGCGCGTCGATTACCGCCGCGTCCGTCCGCTAGCCCCGGCCGGAGCTGTGGCCGCGGCGCTGCTGATGATCCTGGTCCTCGTCCCGCACCTGGGCGTGACAGTCAACGGCGCGCGGCGGTGGTTCGATGCGGGACCGCTCGGCACGTTTCAGCCATCGGAGCTGGGCAAGCTCGCGTTCGCCGTCTTCATCGCGCACTGGATCGACCGCAACGCCAAGCGGATCGGCCAGTTCCAGCAGGTCTTCGTCCCTTTCGCGGCCATGCTGACCGGTGTCCTGGTCCTTCTTATGCTGCAGCGAGACCTCGGCACGGCGGTCGTGATGGTGGGGATCTTCATCAGCGCCTACTGGGCCGGCGGCGGCCGCCTTCGCCACATCATCCTGCTGCTGGCGGTCCTGTGCCTCGGCTTCATCGCCGTGACCCTTTTCGAGCCGTACCGGTTGGGCCGCCTCACAGCGTTCAGGAATCCATGGTCGGACCCGCTAGGCGCCGGATTTCAGGCCACGCAGTCGCTCTACGGTCTCGCCTCGGGCGGCCTCTTCGGCGTCGGCATCGGCCATTCGATCGAGAAATACGGCTGGCTGCCGGAGGCCCACACCGATTTCATCTTCGCCATCGTCGGAGAGGAGACCGGGCTGGTGGGCACGAGCCTGGTGATGCTGGGCTTCCTGGTGTTCGGCCTGCGCGGCTACCGGGCGTCGCTGCGGGCGCCCGACCGGTTCGGCATGGCCCTCGCCGCCTCGATCAGCACCTGGGTGACGTTCGAGGCGCTGCTCAACATGGCCACGGTCACCAACACCCTGCCGATCACCGGGGTGCCGCTTCCATTTTTCAGCTACGGGGGGACCGCGCTGGCGACGACGCTGGCCGCGGTGGGCATGCTCCTGAGCATCGCGCGACACGGCTCGGGCTCGGCGTTGGGGAACAATCGGGGCTCAGATGAGGCTTTTGATCGCTGGCGGCGGAACCGGCGGCCACCTCTACCCGGCGGTGGCGGTCGCGCGAGCGTTCCGCGCTGAGGAACCGGATGGCGCCGTGCTGCTGGTCGGCCGCAGGGGGGGTCCCGAGGAAAAGCTCGTGCCCGTGGAGGGCTTCGAGCTCGAGACAGTGCGCGTCCGTGGCCTCGACCGCGACGCGCCGTGGAAGAACCTGGCGCTCCCGGTGCTCATCCCTGCCGCGCTCCGCGCCGCGCTACGCATCGTCGACCGGTTCCGGCCCGACGTTGTCCTCGGCATGGGGGGCTACGTGATGGCGCCCGCGGTCGCGGCGGCCCGCATCCGGCACATTCCTTATGTGTTGCATGAGAAGGACGTGAGGCCGGGCCTGGCGACCCGGTACTTCGCGGGCAGGGCGGCCGCCGTCTGCACGACGCTGCCGGGAACGGAGAAGCGTCTGCGGGCCGGCCTCATCGTGCTGACCGGGGTACCGCTGCGGGAGGGATTCGAGCAGCGGACGCCGGAGGTGCCGCCCCGACGTCTCCTCGTCACCGGAGGCAGCCAGGGGGCGCGTCGCCTGAACGAGGCCGTGTGGTCGGCGCTCGACGAGCTATGCGCCAGGTTCGAGGAGGTCGCGCACGTGGCCGGAGCGCAGGGCGCCGCCGGTGTCGAGCAGCACGCGCGTGACCGCTATCGAGGCATCGCGTTCGCCGGGGACATGGCCGCGCTCATGGCGCGGGCGGATCTCATCGTCAGCCGGGCGGGCGTCGGCACGATCGCGGAGGCGACGGCGGTCGGGCTGCCGATGGTCCTGGTTCCGGGCACGTTTGGCGGCGGCCACCAAGAGGAGAACGCCGCGGCGATGGTCGAGGCCGGCACGGCGGTGAGCATCGCCGACCGCGAGCTCACAGGACAGAGCCTGATCCGGACGATCGAGGGCCTCGACGGCGGCACGCTGCGAGCGATGGCCCGCGCCTCCGCCGCGGCGGGCCGTCGCGACGCAGCCCAGCGCGTTCTGCGCGTTCTGCATGAGGTGACGCGCAAATGAGAGTCCATCTGATGGGCGCCGGCGGCGCGGGGGTTTCCGCATTGGCGCGCGTCTTTCTCGCGCGGGGCGACGACGTGAGCGGCTGCGACCTCAAAGAATCCGAGACGACGCAGGAGCTGGAGGAGGCTGGAGTCAAGATCGTGCTCGGCCACAACCCCGAGCACGTCCTCGGTGAAGACCTGCTCGTCTACAGCGGCGCGATCAAGCACTCGCCCGAGCTCGACGCCGCGCGCAAGATGGGCTTGAAGGTCGTCAGCCGGGCCGAGATGCTGGCCGAGCTGATCAACCACTCGGACTCGATCGCCGTGGCCGGCACCGCCGGCAAGACGACGGTCACGCACATGCTTGGCCACATCCTGGTCACCGCCGGCAAGGACCCGACCGTGCTGGTCGGCGACGGGGCGAGCGCCAGGGCGGGCCAGTCGGAATGGCTCGTCGCGGAGACCGACGAGTCGGACGGGACGCTCACGCTCCATCACCCACAGCGCGCCATCGTCACCAACATTGAGCTCGACCACCCCGACCACTTTCGCGACGTGAGCGCCGTGCGCGACCTTTTCCAATGGTTCATCGAAGCCCTGCCGCCCGAGGGGCTGGCGGTGCTGTGCGCCGACGACGACCTCGCGCGCGACCTCAAGCCGAAGTCGAGGAAGGTGACGTACGGATTTCGTCACGACGCTACATATCGGTGTGAGAATGCCCGGCCGTTTCCCATCTTTCGCGGCCTCGACCTGCTCGGGGAGATCAACCTGCGCCAGCCCGGCCGCCATAACATCCAGAACGCGACCGCCGCGGCCGCCATGGCGCTGGAGATCGGCATCGACTTCGCCGACGTGGCAGCCGCGCTGCGCACTTTTCCCGGCGCTCACCGGCGGATGGAATTCCTCGGCGTCTTCCAGGGCGCGGCTGTCTACGACGACTACGCGCACCACCCGACGAAAGTCCGCGCCACCATCGAGGCCGCGCGCGAGCTGAGGCACCGCCGCCTGATCGTCGTCTTCCAACCACACCGGTACTCGCGCCTGAATGCGCTCATGAGCGATTTCGCTCGAGCCTTCGTCGGCGCCGACCGCGTGTTCGTGCTCGACACCTACAGCGCGGGTGAGGAAAACGTGTCGGGTGTCCGCGCTGAAGACCTGGCGCACCAGGTTCCACAGGCAACCTATGTCGGCGACTTCGTCAAGGCGAGGGAGGCGCTCGAGGAGCTGGTGGGCCCCGACGACCTGGTCTTGCTGATGGGCGCCGGCGACATCAAGAAGTTGGGCGATGAGCTGGCGCACAAGGTCTAAGGAAATGGGGGGATCAGGATCCCCCCATTGGCCCCCCTCAGCGCCTCCGCCGGTCTGGTGGCGCAGTTGGTGTGTCGTGGCCAGGCGGAGCCCGGCCACGCCGGCGGAGGCGCTGCAAGGATGAGCTGGCGTTCACGGTCTAACCTCGCGTGGCTGCGGGAGCAGCCCGGGGTCAAGGAAGGCGAAGCGCTCGCGTCACGCACCTCGTTTGGCATCGGCGGGCCGGCCGAGTTCTTTCTCGAGCTGGCTCGGACGGACGCGATCGAGAAGGCGGTCGAAGGGTGCCGGGCGCGCCACATTCCTTATTTGTTGCTGGGCGCGGGCACCAACCTGCTGATCGCGGACCGCGGCGTCGAAGGGGCGGTCATCCGCGTCGTCAGCCGCGAGCACCAGATCGACGGGACCCGCGTGCGCGCGGCCGCCGGGCTGAAGATGATGCGCCTCGCTCGCATCGCCGCCGACGCCGATCTCCGCGGCTTCGAGTTCGCCATCGGCGTGCCGGGAACTGTCGGCGGCGCCGTCTACCAGGACGCCGGGTGCTGGGACAGGGAGCTCCGCGAGGTGCTCGTCGACGTGGAGGGCTTCGTCCCCGGCACTGGGAAGAAGACCTGGAAGCCTGCCGAGCTCGACCTCGGCTACCGCACGTCCGCGTTTCGCGACGGCGCGCTGAAAGGTGCGCTCGTGGTGTCCGCGACCATCCAGCTCAAGCGCGGCGACGGGGAAGAGGCTCGGCAGCTGATGGCGAAGCTCACGCGGGAGCGCCTCGAAACGCAGCCGATCAAGACCAAGAACTGCGGCAGCGTTTTCAAGAACCCGCCAGGCGACTCGGCGGGGCGCCTCGTCCAGGCGGCGGGGCTGAAGGGGACGCGCGAAGGCGCCGCGGTCGTCTCGACCCTACACGGCAACTTCATCGTCAACGAGGGCGGCGCGACCGCGCAGGACGTGTGGCGCCTGATCGAGCGCGTGATGGCGGAGGTGAAGCGGCGCTTCGGCATTCAGCTCGAGCCGGAGGTCGAGATGGTGGGCCGCTGGGCATGAAGCTGGCGGTCCTCAGAGGGGGGAAGTCGGCCGAGCGAGACGTCTCGCTCCGCTCAGGGGCGCAGGTGGCGAAGGCACTGCGCGCGCGGAGCCACGACGTCGCGGAGGTCGACCTCGACCGCAACACGTGGGACACGCTGCGCGACGGGGGCTTCGAGTGCGTCTTCAACGCACTCCATGGGCGCCTAGGAGAGGATGGCACCGTGCAGGGGATGCTCGAGCTCATCGGCCTGCCCTACACGGGGTCGGGCGTCCTCGCCTCGGCGCTTTGCATGGACAAATCGCGCGCTGGAAAGGTCATGGCCGGTGCGGGTCTGCACGTGCCGGAGTTCGAAGAGCTCGAGATCAGGGAGGGCGTCGCCGCGGACCTCGTCGAGCGCATCGTCGCGCGGTTTGGACTGCCGCTCGTCGTGAAACCCGTGCGCGAAGGGTCGACCATCGGTCTCACCATCGCGAAGGATGCCGACGCGGTGGCGAGCGGGCTCGTTCTCGCCGGCCGCTACGACCGCCGCGTCCTGGTGCAGCGATTCGCGACCGGGAGGGAGATCACGATCGGGGTGCTGGCGACCCCGGACGTGCAGGTCCTTCCCACGCTCGAGATCGTCAGCGAGAACCCGGTCTACGACTACGACGCGAAATACACCGCGGGCAAGTCGCACCACATCATCCCGGCGCGCATTCCGGAGCCGGCCCGGGTCGCGGCGCAGGAGGCCGCGGCCCGAGCGTTCACGGAGCTGGGCTGCTCCGGGATGGGCCGGGTCGACGTCATCGTCGACGCGGCCGGCGTGCCGTGGCTGCTCGAGATCAACACCGTGCCAGGGCTGACCGAGCTGTCCCTGCTGCCCGACGCCGCCCGGGCCGCCGGCATCGCGTTCGACGAGCTGTGCCAGCGCCTGGTCGACCATGCGGTGGGCCGGCACACCCGGCGCGTCGGGCCGGAGGCATTGTGAAATTCCGGCGTCGCGCCGCTACGCGGGTCTCGGTGCTGCCGAAGATGCCGTGGCCCAACGGGCTTGAGCGCACCGAGCCGCTCCGCGGCCAGCTCTGGACCCGGTCGGAGAGCGCGCTGCGGGAGCCGGACGTCCACTGGGCCTGGCGAGGCCTGGCGGCGGTGGCGGCCGGCGTCGAGGTCGCTGTGCTGCTGTGGGTGTGGTTCGGCCCGGCGCTCGCGGTTCGCTCGGTAGAGGTGACCGGCGCGCATCACATGTCGACGAGCCAGGTCGAGCACGCGGCGGGAGTGTCCGACGGTTCGTCCATCGTCACGGTCGACGGCCAGGCGGCCCAGGAACGCCTGCTGCAGCAGGTCTGGATTCGCACGGCAACCGTGCAGCCGGAGCTTCCTGGCAGGGTGGTCATCCAGGTCAGCGAGTGGCAGCCTGTCGCCGCCTTTCACGCGGGCACGTCGCCGAAGCTCTTCTGGCTCTCGGACCAGGCGATCGTCCTCGGCCCGGCGGCCAACGCCGGCGGCCTGGTCCAGATCCAGGGACCAGCAGGCACAGACCCACACGCCGGCGACCGGGCCCTCGACGCGCAGCTCCTCACGGCGCTGATCAACATCCAGCGCGCCATGCCCACCCTGGTGGGCCAGGACGTGGCGAGCTTCATCTTCGACTCGTGCGGCGATTTGACGCTCGTGGCCAAAAAGGGTTGGAAGGTTTACTTTGGCCGCGTGCTGACGCCCGAGGAATTCGCCGCCCTGCGTGACAAGCTAACCGCGCTCAAAGCGATCGCGGGCAACGGCAACGTGGATTACAGCTCGACCGACCTCGAGTACGTCAACGTGATGAACCCGGCCGAGCCCGCCGTCGGATACAGGTCACGCGAGCCGGCCGTACCGTCGCCATCTTTAGGCGCGACACCGACGCCGGCGCCGAACCCATGCAAGTAATCGTCGTCGCGATCGTGTTCGTGATCCTCGGCGTCCTTCTCGGCCTGCTTTCGCCGGTCACGATCCCGATCACGTACGCGCGCTACACCGCGGTCGCATTGCTCGCGGCGCTCGACTCGACCTTCGGCGCGTTCAAGGCCTACATCGCCGGCACGTTCGAGCCGCGAGTTTTCTTCAGCGGTCTCCTGACCAACATGACGCTGGCCGGAGGCCTGACCTACTTCGGCGACAAGCTTGGCGTCGACCTGTCGATCGCGGCGATCGTCGCGTTCGGCGTGCGGATCTTCAACAACCTGGGCGCGATCCGCCGCCACTACCTCTGAGGGGAATAAACCGCCGGAGCCGGCACTCGCGGGTATGGAATCGACTTGGAACCCGCCGGAGTCGGCACCCGCGGTGGTTTCCACCACAAGGCCTGGGCCTGAATACCGGCCGACCCACAAAATCTAGTCCCGCAACCAGCCGGGAGCCTATATAATCCCGGCAACCCGCCAGTCGTCCATCCCCACGTTCCAGGAGGCGTTCCAGCACACCTTTGTCACGGCGGAAGAAAACCGTCGGCCTCGACCTTGGCACATCCCGGGTCGCCGTCGTAATCGCGGAGTCTGAAGATCCGGGTGCTCCAATAAGCATCCTGGGGGTGGGCGAGAGCCCCTCCGACGGCCTGCGCAAAGGCGTCGTGGTCAACCTCGAGAAAACCATCGCCGCGATCCAGGCCGCCACCATCTCCTGCGAACGCATGGCGGGTCAGCGCATCGAGTCGGTCGTCGTCTCCCTCGGCGGCACGCACACGTGGAGCCAGAACTCGACAGGCGTAGTCGCCGTCGCGCACCCCGACCACGAAATAAGCGACGACGACGTCAGCCGGGTTGTCGAGGCGAGCCGCGCCATCAGCGTGGCCAGCGATCGCCAGGTCATCCACGTCATCCCACGCGCCTATACCGTCGATGGCCAGGACGGCGTTCGCGACGCCGTGGGCATGACCGGGCACAGGCTCGAGGTCGAGACCAACATCGTCACCGGCGCCCAGACAGCAGTGCAGAACGTCATCAAGTGCGTCCACGGCGCTGGCTTCGACGTCGAGGACGTCGTCTGCGCCGGCCTTGCCGGGGGCGAGGGCGTGCTGACGCAGCAGGAGACCGAGCTTGGCGTTTGCCTCGTCGAGATCGGCGCCGGCACCACCAACGTCGTGGTCTACAACGAGGGGACCGCGCGGCACCTCGCCGTACTGCCCGTGGGCGGCAACCACGTGACGAGCGACATCGCGATCGGTCTCCGCACGACCCTCGACGAGGCCGAGAACCTCAAGCTCAACTACGGCCACGCGCTGCCCGACGTGATCGACCAGGGCGAGAAGGTCGAGGTCAGGCAGGTCGGCGGCGACCGCATCCAGGCGCTGCCTCGACGGTTCCTCGCCGAGATCATCGGGCCTCGCATGGTCGAGATCTTCCAGATGGCCTGCGAAGAGGTCCGCAAGAGCGGCTTCGACCAGCTCCTGCCCGCGGGGGTCGTGGTGACCGGAGGCGGCTCGAGGCTCATGGGTACGACCGACGCGGCGCAGGCGGTGTTCAACACATCGGCCCGCATCGGGCAGCCGGTCGGCCTCGGAGGCCTAGCGGACAAGGCGCATGGCCCTTCTTTCGCGGTCGCGGCGGGGCTGGTCAAGTGGGGGGCACGCTCGCACGCGGTTTTCGGCAACACGCGGCAGCCCGTCACGTTCGGCAACACGTATCAAAAAACAGTGAGGTGGCTGCGCGATTTTTTCTAGAGAACACACCAAGAGCCAATTGGAGCTCGCCATGTCCAGAGCACATTCGAAGGAGGACCACCTGATCGATATGAAAGAAAGCGAGTTGCACGAAGGGCGAGCAAGGATCAAGGTCGTCGGCTGCGGTGGCGGCGGAGGCAACGCCGTCAATCGCATGATCTCGAAGGCCCTCAAGGTCCAGTTCATCGCCGTCAACACCGACAAGCAGGCGCTCGAGCGCTGCCAGGCCGACGTGAAGGTGCAGATCGGCAGCAAGGTCACGCGCGGTCTGGGCGCGGGCGGCGACTGGACGCGCGGTCGCGACGCCGCCGACGAGAGCCGGACCGAGCTGACCGCGGTCGTCCAGGAGTCCGACATGGTGTTCATCACCGCCGGCATGGGCGGCGGCACGGGCACCGGCTCGGCGGCCATCGTGGCCGAGCTTGCCAAAGAGGCGGGCGCGCTCACCATCGGCGTGGTGACCCGGCCGTTCGCGTTCGAAGGCCGGATCCGCAATGACACCGCCGAGGAAGGCATCAAGGCGCTGCGCGCCCAGGTCGACGCGCTGATCGTCATCCCCAACGACCGCCTGGCCCAGGTGGCCAGCTCCAAGACCACCCTCGAGGAGGCCTTCCGGATGGCGGACGACGTGCTCCGCCAGGGCGTCCAGGGCATCTCCGACCTCGTGACCCAGCCCGGCGTCATCAACCTCGACTTCGCCGACGTCAAGGCGATCATGGAAAACGCCGGAGAGGCGCTGATGGGTATCGGCCACGGCGCCGGCGACTCACGCGCCGAAGATGCGGCCAAGCAGGCCGTGTCCAGCCCTCTGCTCGAGACCTCGATCGACGGGGCGAAGGGCATCCTGTTCAACATCACGGCGGGCAAGGACATCACCCTTCAGGAGGTTCAGAAGGCAGCCGAGATCGTCCGTTCGGCCGCCGACCCCGGCGCCAACATCATCTTCGGCGTCGTCCGGGACGACACCATGGCCGGGGAGATCAAGATCACCGTCATCGCCACCGGCTTCGGCGGCAAGACCCAGTCCGAAGCGCGGCAGGAGGCGAGGCAGGAAATCACTCGTCGTACGATCGATCGGCCGGAGTTCGGCGCGGAAGAGCTCGGGGACATCAACATCCCCGCCTTCCTGCGTAATCGGATGTAGACAAAAGAGGAGAAAACTTGCGTTGCCCGTACTGCGGTCACCACGACCTGAAGGTGGTCGACTCCCGCGATTCTGAGATCGGGGAGGCGATCCGCCGGAGGCGCGAATGCCTGCAGTGCGGGCAGCGATTCACGACTTACGAGCGCATCGAAACCGTGCCGTTCTTCGTCACCAAGAAGGACGGGCGGCGCGAGGATTTCGATCCCCAAAAGCTCTTCAACGGGCTGAAGAAGGCGACCGAGAAGCGCGACATCTCGCCCGAGCGCCTGCGGGCGATCGTGGACGACATCGAAGCCGAGTTGCGCCGCTCCGGAAGGGTCGAGATCCCGAGCCAGGAGATCGGCGAGATGGTGATGGACCGGCTGCGCGACCTGGACGAGGTCGCCTACATCCGGTTTGCGTCGGTGTACCGGGAGTTCATGGACCTCCAGCAGGTCAAGCGGGAGATCGAACAAGTACTCAGCTCTCGACGTTCGTAATCTCTTCGCCGTGAGCCCGACGCCGGCCGCCTTGATGGTTCCGGAGCTCGCCGACGAGCCTGGCCTCGTGCACGGCTTCTCCACGGTGGTGCTAGGCACGGTCGGCCTCAAGCACGCACCGGACCCCGGTCCCGTGATGGCGTCGCGGCGCGCGTTCATCGGAGCGCTCGGCTTGGACGGAGCCGAGCTCACCACCATCGGATCGGTCCATGGCGGCGATGTGGCCAGGGTCGACGCGCCCGGTGGGTCGGTCGACGACGTGGACGCGCTGATCACCGACCATCCGGGCGTGACGCTGTTCGCCACCTACGCCGACTGCTATCCGATCGTCCTGTGGGACCCGGAGAAGAGGGCCGCGGGCCTCATCCATGCCGGCTGGCGTGGAACTCGCGCGGGCGTGGCCGCGGCGGCGGTTCGTTTCATGCGGGCCGAGTACGGCTGCCGCCACCTGCGGGCGGGCATCGGCCCCGGCATCTGCGGACGCTGCTACCAGGTCGGCGAGGACGTGGCGTCGCAGTTCGATGGCAAGTTTGTGCGGCCCGATGATGGACCACCCCACGAAATCTGGCGATTTCGCGGGGGCCCCGGTGGCGGCCGGTTCCTGCTCGACCTGGCCGCCGCCAACCGGGTACAGCTCGAGGAGGCCGGGGTCAAGGCCGTCTACGACATCGGCATGTGCACCAAAGAGAGCTATCTCTTTCCGTCCCACCGCCGGCACCCCGACGGCAGCAGGTTCGGGGCGATCGTCGCCCTGCGGTGAACGTCGCCCAAAACCTCGCTTCTGTCCGCGAGCGGATCGCTCGCGCCGGCGGCGACCCCGACGAGGTCACGATCGTCGCCGTCACGAAGGGCTTCGGCGCGGATGTCTGCCAGCACGCGCTCGACGCCGGCCTGACGATCCTGGGCGAGAATCGCGTCCAGGAAGCGCTGGGCAAGATGGACGCGGTGCAAGGCGCGCAGTGGCACCTAATCGGCCACCTTCAGACCAACAAGGTGCGCCAGGCCGCCGGCCGCTTCGCCCTGATCCAGTCCGTCGACTCGCGGCACCTGGCTGAGGCCCTCGCGAAAGTCGATCCGAAGCAGGCGGTGCTCGTCGAAGTGAACGTCGCGCGCGAGCCTCAGAAGTCCGGAGTCGACCCGGAAAGCGCGATCGACTTGATCGATGAGGTTTCGAAACAGCTCGATCTGCGGGGGCTGATGGCGATGGGTCCCATGCACGGTGACCCGACGCCCGCTTTCCGCGAGCTGCGCGGCCTGCGCGACGAGGCTCAACAACGGCTGGGAAGATCGCTCCCTATCCTTTCTATGGGCATGAGCGGCGATTTCGAAGCAGCAGTCACGGCAGGCAGCACGATGGTCCGGTTGGGCCAGGTGCTGTTCGGGCCACGGCCGATGGGGGCAGGATGAACGCCCTCATCTCTGTCCTGACGACCCTGCTGTACGCGTTCATCATCCTGATGCTGATCCGCGTTGTCTTCTCGTGGGTCAGCCCGTTCCCCACGAATCCCGTGTCGCGGCTCGCGTGGCAGGTCACTGAACCGGTGCTCGCCCCGGTCCGCCGCCGGCTCCCGCCGATGTCGGGCATCGACCTCTCGCCCATGGTCGTGATGCTGGCCGCCTACCTGCTCATCGCGATCATCGGAAACCTCGGCGTCCGCTAGACCTAGAGGACTCGCCCGAGTGTTTGAAAGAGTCGATCAGAAAGTCAACTTCCCCGAGCTTGAAAAGCAGCTGATGGGCAAGTGGAAGGATGAAAACACCTTCCAGAAATCGCTCGAGCTGCGCGAGGGCAAGCCCCGGTTCATCTTCTACGAGGGCCCACCGACCGCGAATGGAAAGCCCGCGACCCACCACATCCTGGCTCGCGCATTCAAGGACCTCTTCGGCCGTTACAAGACGATGAAGGGCTTCTACGTCGAGCGCAAAGCCGGCTGGGACACCCACGGGCTGCCGGTGGAGATCGAGGTCGAGAAGAAGCTCAACATCTCGGGCAAGTTCGAGATCGAGAACGAGATCGGCATCGAGAGGTTCAACGAGCTCTGCCGGCAGAGCGTCTACCAGTACGTCGAGGACTGGGTCGCCTTCAGCGAGCGGATGGCCTTCTGGCAGGACTATGAGCACGCGTATTGGACCCTCACCCCGGACTACATCCAGTCGGTCTGGTGGGCGCTCAGCGAGATGTGGAAGCAGGACCTCATCTACAAGGGCTTCCGGGTCGCACCGTACTGCTCGCGCTGCGCGACTCCGCTTTCCAACCACGAGCTGCATCTCGGCTACCAGGACAACGTGCCCGACCCGAGCGTCTACATCCGGTTCAGGCTGAAAAAAGACCAGCCGGGCGCGCGCAGGGCGCACTTTGATAAGACGTCGATCCTCGCCTGGACGACCACGCCATGGACGCTGCCCGGCAACGTCGCGCTCGCGGTCGACAACGACGTCGACTACATCAAGGTCAAAGAGGGCGACGAGTTCCTGATCCTTGCCGAGCCGCTCCTGAGCGTGCTGAAGGAGGAGCCCCACGTGGTGGAGCGCGTGAAAGGGCACGACCTGGTCGGCCTCGACTACGAGCCGCTGTACCCGTACTCGGTGCCCGAGCAGGGCCGCGCGCAGTACGTCGTAGACGCTGACTTCGTCTCCACCGAGGAAGGCACCGGCGTCGTGCACACTTCCGCGCTCTACGGCGTGGATGACCTGCGCCTGTGCCAGGAGAAGGGCATCCCCTTCAAGCACACTGTCGGCCTCGACGGAAAGTTCCTTCCGTATGTCGACAAGTTCGCCGGCCTGCATGTCAAGGAAGCCGACCCTCTGATCATCGACGACCTGCGCGAGCGCGGCCTTCTCTACAAGGCCGAGACCACGCTCCACACGTATCCGTTCTGCTGGCGCTGCAGCACTCCTCTCATCTACTACGCGCTGGATGCGTGGTACATCCGCACGACCGAGCGCAAGGAGGAGCTCATCGCCAACAACGCGGCGACGAACTGGGTGCCGGCGCACATCAAGACCGGCCGCATGGGCGACTGGCTGCAGAACAACGTCGACTGGCAGTTCTCGCGCAGCCGCTACTGGGGCACGCCGATCCCCATCTGGATCTGCGAAGGGTGCGACGAGAAGCGCTGCGTCAGCTCTTCAGCCGAGCTGGGATTGAAAGATGACGTGGACCTCCACCGGCCCTACATCGACGAGATCACTCTCAAGTGCGAGAAATGCGGTGGGGTGATGCGCCGCATCCCCGAGGTGCTCGACGTGTGGTTCGACTCGGGGGCGATGCCGTTCGCCCAGCGCGGCTATCCGCGCCAGGGCAAAGAGATCTTCGAGCAGACCTTCCCGGCCGACTTCATCTCGGAAGCCCTGGACCAGACGCGCGGATGGTTCTACTCGCTGCTCGTCATCTCGACGCTGCTTTTCAAGCAGAACTCGTATCGCAACGTGATCTGCCTCGGGCTGGTCGTGGATCCCAAGGGCAAGAAGGCTTCGAAGTCGCGCGGCAACGTGCTCGATCCCAACTTCCTCTTCGACAACTTCGGGTCCGACGCGGTGCGCTGGTTCTTCTTCACGTCGACGCAGGTGGGGGAGAACTACCGCACAGGCACGGACACGCTCCGCGAGACGGTGCAGCAGTTCTTCATCCCGCTGTGGAACTGCTACACGTTCTTCGTCACGTACGCGCGGCTCGACAACTTCGACCCGGACCGGCCCGCCGTCCCGCTCGAGGAGCGCCACGTGCTGGACCGCTGGCTGCTGTCGAGGCTGACCGGCCTGGTCACGAGCGTGAACGGCGGCCTCGACGCCTACGACGCGATCGAGCCGGCGCGCCGCATCCAGCGCTTTGTCGACGATCTGTCCAACTGGTACATCCGGCGCTCACGTCGCCGCTTCTGGAAGTCGCAATCGGACAGCGACAAAGCCGCCGCCTACCAGACGCTGTACGAGACGCTGCGCACGCTGTGCGGGCTGATGGCGCCGTTCACGCCGTTCCTCGCCGACGCGATCTACCGCAACCTGTCGGACGAGCGCTCGGTTCACCTGACCGACTTCCCGTCCGGATTGGCGGCCGAAGACCCGGCCATCGAGGTCGCCATGGCGCGCGCCCGGCAGGCGGTCGAGGCGGGTCTCGGGGCTCGCGACGCGGCGCGGCTCAAGGTCCGCCAGCCGCTCGCGGGCATCGCGCTGCCCGGCGAGCCGCTGCCCGAGGACATCGCCGCCATCGTGCGCGAGGAGCTCAACGTGAAGACCCTGACCTTCGGCGCGTCCGAGGTGAAGCTCGACACAGTGATCACCGAAGAGCTGAAGCTCGAGGGCCTCGCCCGCGAGGTCGTCCGTGCGATCCAGGATCGCCGCAAGAAGCTCGGCCTGAACGTGGAGGACAGGATCGACACGCGCTACGACGCCGACGGCCTGCTGGTCCGCGCGCTCCAGCGTCACGCCGACTACATCAGGAACGAGACCCTTTCGGTCACGCTCGGGCCGGGCCGCGAGGCCGGCTTTGACGGGGAGCAGATGATGTTGGAAGGAGAACAGATCTGGATCGGCCTCAAACGAAGCTCCTGACGACGGGTCGGATCCTGTTCGTGGCCGTCGCGCTGGCCGTCTTCGTGCTCGACCGTGTGACGAAGAGCCTTGTCGCGGCGCAGGTCGCCTACGGGACCGAGGTTCCGGTCATCGGTCACCTCGTCGGCATCACGAACGTGCGCAACTCCGGCGCCGCGTTCGGCGTCGCGCCCGCGGGGGCGAGCCTCTTCCTGCTTGCCTCGATCGTCGTGGCGGTCGGGCTCGTCGTCTACGTCGTGCGGACCCCGGGCACCCCGGCGACCGACGCGGTGCTCGGCCTGATCCTCGGGGGCACGCTGGGCAATGGGTTCGACCGGATCGTGTTCGGCACCGTCACCGACTTCATCAACGTCCACTTCTGGCCCGTGTTCAATGTCGCTGACTCGGCGATTTCCACGGGCGTGGTGCTCCTGATCGCGGGCTACCTCTTACGAAAACCGTCCGCCTGATCGCGCCCGCAGCCGCTTTGCGGCTCGACAGATTCCTTGCCGAGCACGCGCCCGAGCTGAGCCGCACGGCCGCCGCCCGCCTTGTCAAAGGCCACCTGGTCCTGGTGAATGGCCACCCGGCAGACCCGGCCGACCGCGTGGCCGCCGGCGACGTGATCGACTACGAGATACCCGAGGCGTACGTCGTGGAGGCCGGCGCGGAGGACATCCCTCTGGACATCGTCTACGAGGACGAAGACCTCGCCGTCATCGACAAGCCGGCGGGGATGGTCGTCCACCCGGCGCCGGGCCATTACACCGGCACCCTGGTCCATGCCCTGCTGGGGCGCGGCGGCGCCTGGTCGGCGGTCGGCGGCGTGGCGCGGCCGGGCATCGTGCACCGCCTCGACAAGGGGACGTCCGGCCTGATCGTGGTCGCCCGCAACGACATGAGCCACCGGGATCTTTCAGTGCAGCTCAAGGACCGATCGCTGAGCAGGACGTACCTCGCCATCGTGCGCGGACGCTTGAAGGACGACGCGGGCGAGCTCGAGGGGCCGATCGGCCGCGACCCGAATGAACGCAAGCGCATGGCGGTGGTGGCCGGCGGCCGCTCTGCGCGGACCCGCTACGCGGTCGTCGAGAAGAGGCAAACCCATACGCTTTTGCGCTGTGATCTCGACACCGGCCGCATGCACCAGATCCGAGTCCACCTCGCCGCGCTCGGTCACCCGGTGGCGGGCGACGCGGAGTACGGTGGCCGCGAGCCCGGCGCCCAACGACCCATGCTCCACGCGTGGCGGCTTCGTCTTCGACATCCGCGAAGCGGAACGGAGATGAGCTTCGAGGCCGCACCGCCGGCGGACTTCCAGGACTTCTGGGCGTCGGTGCGATGAAGCGAGGCCTCCTCATCGTGATCTCGGGCCCGTCGGGCGTGGGGAAGGACACCGTGATCAAGCGCCTCCTCGAGCTCGACCGCAACCTGATCTACTCCGTATCGGGTACCACGCGTCAGCCTCGGCCGGACGAAAAGCCGGATCAGAACTACACCTTCCTGACGCGGGACGAGTTCGAGGCGCTGGCGCGGAAAGGCGCGTTCCTCGAGCACGCCGCCTACAACGGCAATCTCTACGGCACCTTCCGCGACCGCGTCGAGAGTGCGCGCAGCGCTGGGCGCGACGTCGTGCTGAAGATCGACGTCCAGGGTGCGGACCAGGTCCGCAGCCTCGTTCCCGACGCGATCTCGATCTTCGTCGTGGCACCGTCGGAGCAGGAGCGCGAGCGGCGGCAGGTCAAGCGCGGGAGCGAATCCGCGCAGGACCTCGCCTCGCGGGGCAAGATCGCCGAGCGCGAGATGAACCGGGCCGCGGATTACGACCACGTGGTGACGAACGACGACGTGGAACGGGCGGCGGCCGAGATCCACGAGATCATCGAACGCGCCCGGCGGCGCGTAAGTTAGCGCCATACCTCTATGCCACTAGACCCCACCCCGGTTCCAGACGAGCTGCGCGGCCTGCGCATCGCCCTCCTCATCTCGGGCGGGATCGCGGCCTACAAGGTCGTCGACCTGGCCTCTGCGCTGACGCAATCCGAATGCGAGGTCCGAGTCGCGATGACGCCATCGGCGACGCGCTTCGTCGGGCCGCCGACATTCGAGGGCGTGACCGGCAACCCGGTCCTGACCGGGCTCTTCGCCGGCGAAGGCGCGGCCGAGCCGCACGTCTTTCTGGGCGACTGGGCGCAGCTCATCCTGGTCGCGCCCGCCACCGCCAACGTGATCGGGCGCATCTCCGGCGGCCGCTCCGACGACATAGTCACAGCCACGCTGCTGGCGGCGCGATGTCCGGTCGTCGTCGCTCCCGCGATGAACGACGCGATGTGGATGAAGCCGGTGGTCCAGGAAAACGTCGCCGCGCTGCGTCATCGAGGCATCACGGTCGTCGAGCCCACGTCGGGTCACCTGGCGAGCGGCCACGTGGGTACAGGGAGGCTGGCGAGCGGCGCGGCGATCTTCAACGCCATGGTCCACGCCGTTCGGACGCGGTACGACTTCGCGGGCAAGAGAATCGTCGTCACCGCAGGCGGGACTCGCGAGCCCATCGATCCGGTCCGCTTCATCAGCAACTACTCGAGCGGCAAGATGGGGTTCGCGCTCGCCGCCGCCGCCGCCGATCGCGGCGCCAAGGTGACGCTGGTCACGACAGCCTCGCATCCGCAGCACCACGGCATCGACGTGCAGCGGGTGGACACAGCCGAGGAGATGCTTGCCGAGCTCCGCTCGCAGCTGCGCGGTGCGGACGTGCTGCTGATGGCCGCGGCGATCGGCGACTTCCGGCCGGCGAAGACGGCGCAGAGCAAGATCCGCCGCGAGGAGACGCCGAACCTCACGCTCGAGCTGGTCCCCATCCCCGACATCGTCGCGACGCTCGCTGCCGAAAAGGATCTCGCGGGCGTCTACCGCGTCGGCTTCGCCGCTGAGGACTCAGACCTCGACAAGAAGGGTCTCGAGAAGATGAAGCGCAAGGGGCTGCAGGCGATCGTTGCCAACGACATCTCGCGGCGCGACATCGGCTTCGGGAGCGAGTACAACGCGGGCGTGCTGCTTTTCGCCGACGGCAAGCGCCACGAGCTCGACAAGATGACCAAGCGCGAGATGGCCGACAAGATCCTGGACCTGGTCCTGCCTGATTTGAAGCGGTAATTGGCCCTCTACGCCGAAGTGGCGGTGGAAGCCGCCCGCGGGATCGCCCGCGAGAGCTACACGTATTCGGTGCCGCACGGCATCGACGTCGTGCCCGGGCATCGCGTCACGGTGCCCTTTGGCCGGCGCAGCTCCTACGGCTTCGTGATCTCGCTCGCCACCGAAGACCCCGGCGTCGAGACGAAACCGATCACGACCGCGGGCAACGAGCCCCTGCTCCTGCCGCACCAGGTCGCGCTGGCGCGCCTCGTCGCGGACCACTACTGGGTTCCCTTGATCGAGTGCATCCGCGCGATGCTGCCGCCCCGCGTGCGGGGCACGGGCTCGACCGGCTCACAGGTCTCGACGCGGCAGCGCGTTCACTCGCGGCTGCTCGAGCTCGCCACGGGCCCCGCCGGCCCCCCGTCGGACCGACCGCCCCTCACCGCCGAGCAGGAGGCGGCCCTGGACGTGATCGAAGCCAATGGGGTGACGCTCCTGCACGGCGTCATCGCGAGCGGCAAGACAGAGGTCTACCTGGCCGCGGCCGAGCGGGCGCTGGCACAGGGCCTGCGAGTGCTGCTGCTGGTGCCCGAGATCTCGCTCACGCCCCAGCTCGTGCAGCGCGTCCGGGCGAGGCTCAACGTCCCCCTGGCGGTGCTGCAGTCGCAGCTGACGGAGCTTGAGCGCGCGCAGCAGTGGTGGCGGACACGTCGCGGCGAGGCCCAGGTCGTCCTCGGCAGCAGGTCGGCGGTCTTCGCGCCCATCCCGCGCCTAGGACTGATCTGCCTCGACGAGGAGGGCTCGGCCGCCTACAAGCAGGACCGGACGCCGCGCTACGAGGCCGGATGGGTGGCGCGAAGGCTTGCGGCCGTGAGCGGCGCGAAGCTGGTCATGGGGTCGGCCACTCCGAGCGTCGCCACGTACTGGCATGCCACGCAGGGCGAGATCGCGCTCGCCCCCATGACGCGGCGGGTCAGCGGCCACGAGGCGCAGGTCGAGCTGGTCGACATGCGCGACGAGGCCGCGGAGGGGAACCGCCAGCCGCTGTCCCGCCGCCTGGTCGAAGTCGTCACTCGGACGCTGGAGAACGAGGAGCAGACGATCCTCTACCTCAACCGGCGCGGCCTGGCGACATTCGTCATGTGCCGCGACTGCGGCCGCTCGCTGCAGTGCCTGGGATGCTCGGTCGCGCTCGTGCAACATGCCGAAATGGATGGCCTCGTGTGCCACTACTGCGGCTATGCGCGGGCGATGCCCGCGGTCTGCGATTTCTGCGGCAGCAGGAACATCCGCGGTCTCGGCATGGGCACGCAGCGCCTCGAGGGAATGGTCAGGAAGCTGTGGCCGCAGGCGCGTGTGCTGCGCCTGGACAGCGACGTGGCGCGCGGCCCCGACTCGTACTTTCACATCTGGGAAGCCTTCAGCGAGCGTCGCGCGGACATCCTCGTCGGGACGCAGCTCGTCACGCGCGGACTCGACCTGCCCACGGTCACATGCGTCGGGGTCGTGGACGCGGACCTTCCGCTCCACTTTCCCGACTACCGCTCGGCCGAGAACACCTTCTCGCTGGTGACGCAGGTCGCGGGACGCGCGGGACGCGCCGGCCGTCCGTCGACCGTGGTCGTGCAGACGAGCAATCCCGAGCACTACAGCCTGCGCTGCGCCGCCGCCGGCGACTACGACGGTTTCTATTCCGCGGAGCTGCCCGCTCGAAAAGCATTCGTGTTCCCGCCATTCGCGGACCTCGCGGTCATGACGTGCACCGATCGCGACGACGCGCGTGCTGCGTCGTCGGCACGCGACGCCGCGGAAGCACTGTCGACCGGATTGCTCCGCGACGGCATCGAGGGCATCCGCGTCATGGGTCCGTCACCTGCATTCATCCACCGCCTGCGCGGCGAGTACCGCTGGCAGGTCACCCTGAAAGGCGACGGCCTGGAGCGGGCGCGACACCTCGCTCCGCGAGGCAAGGGCTGGAGCTACGACGTTGATCCTGCGACATAGGGAGGTGAGGGCGATTGCGTGATACAGCAACCCGCAAGGCCGACGTGCTGGCGGCGCTCGAGAAGCAGAAGGACGTGTGGCTGGCGACCTCCGACGTCGGCGGCCGGCCGCACCTCATCGCGGTGTCTGCGTGGTGGGACGGCCATGAGCTCGTGATCGCGACGCGGGCCACGACCGCGACCGCGCGCAACCTGTCCATGAACCCGGCCGCGAAGGTCGCGCGAGGCGCGCCGTCGGACGCGATCGTGATCGACGCCCAGATGATCGAGAGCGGTGCGGTCGAAGATTTGCCCGAGCTTGCGGAGGGGTTTGCGGCGGCTGTCGGCTGGAACCCGCGCGAGGAGGGCGAGGGCTGGATGTTCTTCCGCCTGCGTCCGACGCGCATCCAGGCCTACCGGGGGTACGAGGAAGTCAAGGGCCGCGACGTGATGCTGCGCTCCCGCTGGCTGGCGTAAGCAGGGTAGGTTTTTGCAGGTCGTGGGTAGAATCCAGTTCGTGGTCAGGCCGATCCTCACGTTCGAACATCCGGCGTTGCGCGAAAAGGCGAAAAAGGTCACGCGCATCGACGTGTCGATCCAGCGCCTGCTCGACGACCTGACCGAGACCATGCTCGACGCGCCCGGCGCGGGCCTGGCGGCGAACCAGATCGGCGTGCCGCTGCGCGTGTGCGTGGTCAAGGGCGACGACAAGCAGATCTGGGGCCTCGTCAACCCGGAGGTGGTCAAGCACGCGGGCTTGCAGGTCGGCTACGAAGGCTGCCTGAGCAAGCCGGGGTGGGTCGGCGAGGTCGAGCGCGCCGAGACGGTCGTGGTCAAGGGGCGCAACCGCCACGGCAAAGAGGTCCGGATCAAATCCTCTGGATTCACTGCCCGCGCGTTTCAGCACGAGCTGGACCACCTCGACGGCGTTCTCTTCACCGACAAGCTGACGAGCCTCGACACGCTGCGCCGGGTCGAGGAGCTGGACAACGGCGAAGAGCTCGCCGCGGCTGCGGGTTAAGACCACCTTCAAGATCGTCTTTGCGGGCACGGCGGCTTTCGCTGTGCCGTCGCTGAAAGCGCTGCATGAAAAGGGACACACCATCAAGTTGGCTGTCACGCAGCCTGATCGTCCAGGGCACCGCATGAAGCTGACCCCGCCACCGGTCAAGGTCGCGGCGCAGGAGCTCGGCCTGCCGATCTATCAGCCGGAGAGGATTCGCGATCCGGAGGCGGTGAAACGTTTGCGCTCGTTGAGCCCCGACCTGCTCGTGGTCGTCGCCTACGGGCAGATCATCCCGCGGTCGGTGCTCGAGATCCCGCGCCTCGGCGCGGTGAACGTGCACGCCTCGCTCCTTCCGCGCCACCGCGGCGCCGCGCCCGTCGCCCATGCCATCCTCGCCGGGGACCACGAGACAGGCGTCACGATCATGAGGATGGACGAGCAGCTCGACCACGGACCGATCCTGGCCGTTCAGGCAACGCCGATCGGTGAGCATGAGGACGCGGCAAAGCTGACCTCACGTCTCGCGCAGATGGGCGCGAACCTCCTGGTCGAGGCGCTCGCCAATTTCGACCAGCTGCGGGTGGTGGGGCAGGACCACACGCGGGCAACGACGGCGCCGAGGCTGAAGAGGGAAGATGGCGAGCTCGAGTGGGAGATGGGCGCCGAGGAGATCGACCGCCGCGTGCGCGCATTGCAACCGTGGCCGGGCGCGACCCTGCCCACGGCGCGAGGCCGTGTGAAGGTGTCGAGCGGGCATGTCGAAGGCGACCGTTACGTGCCCGACGTGGTGCAGCTGCCAGGCAAGAAGCCGGCACCGGCGCGGCAGGTTTTGGGCGATGACAGGGCGCAATGAATAAAGAAAAGGTGGAGCGCGACGTCGCCCTCAACCGGCGCGCGTACCACGACTACTTCATCGACGAGAAGTACGAGGCGGGCATCATGCTCACCGGGACCGAGGTCAAGTCGGTGCGCAACGGGCGTGCCAACCTTCGGGACGGTTTCGTCCGGATCGACAACGGCGAGGCATGGCTGGAGAACGTGCACATCTCGCCGTACGCACAGGGCAACCTCATGAACCACGAGCCCGTGCGGCCTCGCAAGCTATTGCTCCATCGCAAGGAAATCTCGAGCCTCATCGGCAAGGTCAAGCAGAAGGGCTACACGCTCATCCCGCTGCGCCTCTACTTCGCGCGAAACCGCGCCAAGGTGGAGGTGGGGCTCGCCCGCGGCAAACGCGAGTACGACAAGCGCGAAGCGATCGCCGACCGAGAAGCGAAACGCGAGATCGCCCGCGCGGTCAGACGGGGCTAGGAAGCTTCACCTCCCCGCTTGCCGGGGAGGTCGGCGCGCAGCGCCGGGTGGGGACGACTGTAAATGGCATTTGCTATGACAAACATTTGTTTGTACCATGGCGGAATGTCACAAACGCTGCTCCAACTGCAGATAGCCGCACTCGAATTCGCAAACAGGCCTCTCGAAGAGGAGGTGAATCCTGAAGCGCTGCGCGGTGTTGTCGATGAGCTCGAGGCAGAACTCGACATTCTGTCCGAGCCTCTCGCCGAGCGCGCGCAAATTCGCGCGGAGTCCGAGGCGTGGGTGCGAGACGCCATTCGCCAGTTGCGACAGAAGGCTGCCCAGCTGGCGAACTCATGAAGGTCCTGTTCATCGCCGGTTTTGGTCCGATCGCTTTGGATGTCGGCGAGTCACGGCGGCTCTACGAGGACGCGCTTGGCATGGCGTTCAAGGTCGAGGACGGCGACTACCTGCACACGGAAGAGGTTGACGGCGCGAGGACCTTCGCCGTTTGGCCGCTTGCCCAGGCAGCGCAATCCTGTTTCGGCACCGACCAATGGCCACCCGACATCGTCCGGCCGCAGGCGTGGCTTGAATTCGATGTCGAGGACGTCGAGGCTGCGACTCGCGAGCTGGAGGATCGGGGCTACAAGCTGCTCGTGCGCAACCGGACAGAGCCTTGGGGCCAAGTCGTGTCGCGACTGATCAGCCCAGAAGGATTGCTTGTCGGCGTCACCATGACCCCGTGGATGCGAAAGGCGCCTTAGTCGCGCAGCTCCTCGGCCAGCATGTCCATCAGCAGGCCGTCGTGCCATTCGCCGTCCGGTCCTCGCTCGTACTTGCGCATCAACCCGACGGGCTTGAACCCGACGCGCTCGTAAGCCTTGATGGCTCTCGTGTTGTGCGCCGCGGGGTCGATGGTCAAGCGGTGATGGCCGCGCTTCTCGATCAGGTGGCGCGCCAGGACGCGAATCGCTTCCGGCCCGTGGCCTTTGCCCTGCGCGCTCGATCCGAGCGCGATGTCGATGTGCGCGTGGCGATACATCGGGTCGCCTTCCTCGAAGCACTGGATGAACCCGATCAAGCCGGCGGGGTCCTCGACGACAAATGACGATTGGCCATCGGAGAGCTCCAGCGCGTCGCTGACGGCGCCGGCCGGGTCGCCCCACCACTTCGCGACCTCGGGGTCGCGGAAGATTTCGGTCAGGGTCGGTTCGTCCTCCGGCCGGACAGGCCGCAGCGTCAGGTGCCGGCCGCTCAGAACCTCATCGATCAAGCGGCGAGGTTGATGCCGATCGCCCGCAGGCGTTTGTTCAGCGACTCGATGGCGAACTCCACGATCTCGCTCTCGGTGTGCCCGTAGTCGGTCACGTAGCGCGGGTCAGGCGGGTCGAGCGTCCCCGAGATCAGGGGCAGGCACTCGACCAGCGTCTTCTGGATCAGCGGCGCATACCGCGCCGGGTTTTCGCGCACGGCATCCCGCAGAAGCTTGATCCCGAAGCTCACGTGTCGCGACTCGTCGCGGGCCACGGCGGTGAAGCCGCGGTAGAAGCCGCGCTCCGTGAGGCCCTGCTCGCGCATGGCCTCGAGCTCGAAGCGCTGACCGGTCAGCGCGATGGTCGCTTCGATCACGATGTGGTACAGCGTCACGCCTTCGACGAAGGCATCGAAGTCTTTCGGATTGCTGGCTAGGCGCTGCGAGGTCGCGGGCAGCCGCTCGTAGAAGAGCTCGTTGTATCCCTCGTTGGCCTCGGGACGGATCTCGACGAGGAGCTCGGACATGTTGCGAGCATCGGTCCCGCAAACTTCGCGCCACCACTTCTCGAAGAAGACCGTGTGCCGCGCCTCGTCCACCATCTGGGTCGAAAGAAAGACCTCGATCTCCGGTGTGGGCGCTGCCCAGACGAAGGGCGCGAGCGTGGCGGTGACCCGCTCCTCTCCGTTGAAGAAGAGCCGGTGTGACCAGAGAGTAGCCTTCCTGTCGACGTCGCTCGACTCGAGCCAGTCCTGGCGGTCGAGGGTGAAGTCGATGTCCGCCACCCTCCACTGCTGCGACTCCCAGCGTCGGTAGAGGTCCATGTAGGTCGGCATGTTCTCGATGCCGCGGTCGATGAACGAGAGGACGTCATCGATCCGGATGTCGCCCAGCTCTCTGAGGCTCGCCCGCCCAATGTGATCGAGGTCGACGGCCATGACGGAATCAAGTGTAGGGGCGAGCTCAGATGGGTAAAATCAATGGGCAACCAGCTCACTTCGTGGGGGCGTTTGGTCTCGACGGGGCAGTTGAGCTTCGGGATTGCGAGCCGATGGCGCGTGCGTTACAGCGCAGCTTTAACAAAAGCGAACAGAACTCCCGCTCTCGCCCTCGCTGCGTAAGCAGTAAGGACTAGAGCCCCGGGACATTGATCCCGGGCGCCGCCCCCGGTCAGTCCGGCGGACCGAGGAACGGCGTCAAATAGACCGGATCGCTACCGCAGGGGCGCCACGGCCCTGAGGTAGGACATTCACCGCGGCTGGCCGAAGCGGATCCCGTCGGGAGGAGCCGCCAAGCGAGAACCAAAATCCTGAACACGCTCGTAGAGATCTCGGAGGAAGCTGCTTCGGACGCGGGTTCAATTCCCGCCGCCTCCACCAAGTTTTCGCCACTGGATGCCCGTGTTCACAAAGCGGGCGGCGGTGTGGTCGTACCAGTTCGTGCTCATCGAGATGTCGGGCCGAAACCGAGCGATCATGCGGGCTACCTCGTCGAATCCTGGTGACGTGAGGAGCAGCAGCGACGGAGCGCCCTCGAGGACGATCGTCCGCATCCCGGCTCCAAGGGGTCTGAATCGCTGCTTCACGCCCTGGATCCGTGTCAGAGGTGCTTGGCGCGTTGCCGTCATCGTTCGCCACTGAAGCGTCGCCCCGTCGGAGACCCCAATCTCGAATGTAACTCGGAACAGGAACCAGTACCCATTCCAGGCAAGCGCTGCCAACCACAACGCGATGAACAAGACGAGGAGTGGGTCGCGACTGGAAAACAGCTCGATGATGAGGGCCGCGGCGACGAGACACAAAACGGCGAAGACCGTTATGGCCACCGGGCGAAACATCACCAGCCGGTACGTGACGCTTTCCATGGGCTCAGCTTGGCATGGAATTGCCGCGCAGCCTCCCGCGTTATGGATGTTCCGTGAGCAGCTTCCAAGACTTCAACACGAACCTGATCAAGGACCTCCGAGCCAACGGTGGAGAGGCGACGAGCGGCCCGTTCAAGGGGCGCGACGTCCTGATCCTGACCACGACCGGCGCCAAGTCAAAAGAGAAGCGCGAGAATCCGCTCGTCTACACGCAGGACGGTGGGCGGATCGTGATCGTCGCCTCCAAGGGTGGCGCGCCGACCCATCCGGCCTGGTACCACAACCTGGTCAAGCATCCAGACGTGACGGTCGAAATTCGGGGCGAGAAGTTCAACGCCCGGGCCCACGTGATGGACGGTGACGAGTACGAACGGCTGTACAAGCAGCACGCCGACATCAATCCCGGCTTCCACGACTACCGGCGCAAGACCTCGCGCAAGATCCCGGTTGTGGTCCTGGAGCGGACCGAGTAAACCGACCCGTTAAGGGCGGCGCAGCCGCCGAGCAACCGGAGTAACCTTCGCCCGGTGCCCGACCTGAGCCATCTGTGGCAGCGTTTCGTGATCGCCACCGCGTTGATTTTCGGCCTGCTTCTAGGGGCGGGCGCGACGGTTTTCGGGTACAGCAACACGGCGTCGGTCTCGATCGGGTGGTCGGTGTTTCGGGTCGACGGAGTGCCTCTGTGGACGGTGGCGATCGTGCCTCTCGTCGTGGTCCTGGTCGCGGGAACCCTCTACCACTGGTACAACAGCCTTCATCACTTCACCCAGCACATGAAGCACCGTCACCGCGTCCACGAGCTCGAGGCCGAGGTCGCCACGCTCCGCTCCCACCTCGACCAGCTCCTCGAGATGCCCGACGCGAGCGGAGCCAAGCTGCCGGCCAAGGCGGTCGAAGTCGAGTCGGCCTCCGAGCCTGTGGCCCCGGCCCTTCCGGCAGCCTCCAACGGGAGCGACGCGGACAAGGCAAAGCGATCGCGCAAGCGTGTCTCGTTGAGCACGGATTCCGAGCCCGTGACAGTGGCGGCCGACGGCACTTCCCAACCCGTCGCCGAAACAGAACCCGAGCCAGCCTCAGAACCCGCCGTAGAATCCGCGACCCAGGGCTGATGAACGACGCGGACAACCGTGACATTTCGGTTCGCCGGCGAGCAGGTCGTCTGGTCGTACCCAGAGAGCAGGCGCCGGCCGACCGCAGCCTGCTCGAGCGCAGCGCCATCGAAGAGCTCAGCCACCACGCCGACCCCTGGCGCGTGCTCCGCATCCTGTCCGAGTTCGTCGAAGGCTTTGACGCTCTCAACGAAGTCGGGCCGGCGATCACCGTGTTCGGATCGGCTCGATCGAAGCCAAACGACCCGTACTACAAAGCGGGCAGGGAGCTCGGCGCGGCCCTCGCCAGGAAAGGGTTCGCCGTCATCACCGGCGGCGGCCCGGGAATCATGGAGGCGGTCAACCGGGGCTGCCACGAGGCCGGCGGATTGTCCGTCGGATGCAATATCGAGCTGCCACATGAGCAGTCTCTGAACAAATACGTCGACCTCGGTGTGGAGTTCCGCTACTTCTTCGTGCGCAAGAACATGTTCGTCAAGTACGCGCGGGGCTTTGTGATCTTCCCCGGCGGCTTCGGCACCCTCGACGAGCTGTTCGAGTCCCTCACGCTCGCCCAGACCGGGAAGATCCAGCATTTTCCGATCGTGCTTTTCGGGTCGCCCTACTGGAAAGGGCTGCTCTCCTGGCTGAAAGAGCACGTGCTTTCGGCGGGCGCGATCGCGCCGAAGGACATGAAGCTCATGACGCTCACCGACGACCCCGAGGAGGCCGCCGAGATGGCGACCCGGCCGCTCCCCGTGAGGGTCGACGATCGGCGCGAGCAGACTGGGGAGCCGAAGGCGGGCGCGCAATAGCCCCCCTCGAGTTCTTCTTCCTCAACGACGGCGGTCAGGACGCCGACTCCGTCGCGAAGCGCATCGCCGCCTTCCTCGACGGCGCGACGCGGACGCTGGACATCGCGATCTACGACCTGCGGCTCGATCAGTCGCCGTCGGCGACGGTGCTCGGCGCGTTTCAGTCCGCGGTCAAACGAGGCGTCGCCGTCCGGTTGATGTTCAACCAGGACCATGCCCAGGCGATCCCCGTGCCGCCCCCGCCGGAGATTGACTGGAATTTCATCAACCAGCTCAAGTCGATCGGCGTCGTATGGAAGCCAGTACCCGGCGTCCCAGACCTGATGCATCACAAATACGTGGTGCGCGACGCGGCCGCGGTACTCACCGGCTCGACCAACTGGACCAACGACTCGTGGAATCGCGAAGAGAACGCGATGTTCACCATCGAGTCGAGCGAGGTCGCGAGCGACTTTGCCTCGAACTTCGAGGAGCTCTGGAACCGGCCCATCGTCGCGCTTTCGGGCCGCATCTCATCGCCCTGGACGGCGCTTTCGGACGGCACCCGCGTGCGTCCCTACTTCTGTCCAGGTCGCAGCGACAAGCTGGTCCATGCGATGTCGCGCTCGATCTCGTCGGCTGTGAAGCGCATCCGCATCTGCTCTCCCGTGATCACCTCGGGGCCGATCCTGGGCACTCTCGCCGAGGTGGTCCAGGCCGCGAAGGTGGACATCGGCGGTGTGTACGATGCGACGCAGATGGACGAGGTCATGCATCAGTGGGCGGGCCAGGGCGGCACCGCCTGGAAGATCGCCGCGTTCCACAGCATCACCGCCGCGGTGCACTTTGGCGCCAAGCGTTCGACGCCCTATGCAAAGGGTTCGGTGCACGATTTCATGCACGCGAAGATCCTCGTCGCCGACGACTACGTATACGCGGGGAGTTTCAATCTCTCGCACAGCGGAGAGGAGAATGCTGAGAACGTGGTCCAGATCGAGAGCGCGGCCGTCGCCGAGCTCTGCGCGGCGTACATAGACACCGTCGCGGCGAGGTACGGCGGCGGCCCCGTGAAAGCAGTGCCCTGAGCTGCTCGAGACCTCGGGTCCTTTGGCTCGTGGCCGCTGCGGTGGCCGTTGTCGCGATCGTCGCGCTGTGGGCCGCACCGCGAGTTCAACCCACGACCGGGACGCTCGTGGTCGTCGGAGCCGGGCATTGGGGCAGCACCTCAATTCCATCTTCGACGCTCAACCTGCGGCAAGGCACTTCATGGATCAGCGTGGGCACGGTCTCAGGCGACGTGCCGGCGGCGCCGGCAGAGCGCCAATTGCTCGCGCTGGAGGTCCCGGTCGGGTCCTACGACGGCGTGCAACTGGCGAGCGATATCCAACCGGCCTCGCTGACGGTCGTCGCCGGTCAGGTTTCGCCGCTGCTGCTCGGCATTGATTCGGGCCGCTTGGTGCCCGGCGCCGTCTACGCCGGCAATGACGAGGTCAACCTTGGACTCGGCGAGCTCGCCGGCAAGTTTGTCCCAGAGCCGGCCTTCGACCTGGTCGATCAGGGCGGTCACCCGTTCAACCTCGGGTCAGTCGCGGGCAGAGACGTAGTCATCGCCGCTTTTCACACCACCTGCCATGAAACCTGCCCGCTCTACACGGCCCTCTTCCTCCAGCTCGCCAAACAGATTCCGGCGAGCGTCACGCTCGTCGAGGTGACGACGGATCCGGCGGTTGACACGCCAACCGTGCTCACCGATTACGCCAAGCAGACGGGCGCGAGCTGGACCTTTGCGACGGGATCATCCGAGAAGGTCGCGAACTTCTGGAAGGCCTTTGGCGTCGAGCTGGCGAGTGGTGACTCGCACACGTCGACACTAGCCCTAGTCGACCGGCACAGGTACATCCGCCTCGTCTACCGAGGCGTGCCCAAGATCGGCAACGCGATTCCCCCCTCTGTCATGACATCGCTGAGCGCGCAGGGGTTGGCTGAGCTCGCGTCTGGAGGTGACGGGTGGGGGGCGCCGGACGTGCTCCAGGCGCTGGCCACGATTGCGCGCCCGGGCCAGTCGGCTCAAGCCGGCGGCGGCACAGCGCCGGGATTCACGCTGCCGTCGACCGACGGACGTCAAGTCAGCCTGGCTGATTTCGCCGGCAAGCCCCTGGTCATCAATTTCTGGGCGACCTACTGCCCGCCGTGCAAGGCAGAGATGCCGCTGCTCGAAAGATCGGTCGGACCCTCGGGTGCGCGGCTTGTGCTCATCGACGAGGGGGAGGGGCGCGACGCGGCACGTTCGTTTCTCACCGGGCTTGGAATCCAGGAACCTGCCCTGCTCGATATGGACCTGAAAGTCGGCCGGGCCTACGGCATGTCTGCCCTTCCAATGACCGTCTTCGTGCGCGCCAACGGCACCATCGACCGCCGCCAGATTGGTCAGCTCGATGAGCGAGTGCTTGCGTCGGAACTTTCGGTTCTGACCAGTCAGTAGACTGGCCGCAGGTGCTGTCAGCACAATTCTTCCGCGGCCTGGCTTTCACGACCGCGCTCTTCGCCTACCTACAGATCGCCCTCGGCGGTGTGGTGCGAGTGTCCGGATCGGGTCTCGGATGCCCTGACTGGCCTTTGTGCCACGGCCGCCCGTATCCGGCGGCGGACATCCACTCGATCATCGAGTACTCGCACCGCACGGTGGGTGCTGTGACCGGTGTCCTGCTCATCGCCACGGTGGTGCTGGCGTGGGTCGTTTTTCGTCAGCGCCGTCCGCTCGTCGCGTGGATCGCCACCGCATCGCTCGTCGCCATCGCGGCGGAAGGCGCGTTGGGCGGCGTTGTGGTCGTGAACCAGCTGGCGTCGTGGTTGGTGCTCATCCACCTCGGCCTTGCCATGATCATCCTGGGCGTCCTCCTCGCCACAGCGGTCATGTCACTGCCGGCGTCGCCCGGGGTACCTGGTCTTAGGCGCTCGACCGCGCTGGCGGCCGCCGGGACGTACGTGCTGCTGCTCACCGGGTCCACCGTGGTGGCGAGCAATGCCGATCAAAGCTGCCATTCGTGGCCGCTGTGCCGTGGAGGCTTCTCGCTCGACTTCAGCGCCACCAACGCGTTCACCATGCTTCACCGTGGCGCGGTCCTGGTAATCGGAATCCTGATCGTCTACGTGGCGATCGCCGCGATGCGACAAGCGATGCTGCGACCTGCCGCGATCGCCACCCTCGGTGTGTTCGCCCTGCAGATCGCGATCGGCGCGGGCGCCGCGTTGACCGACAGCGGACTGTTCAATGGCCTGCACGTCGCCATCGCAACCCTGGTCTGGGCCGGCATGTTGTCGATAGCGCTGCTGGCGCAGGCGAGGGCAGACTCCAAGCCGGCGCTCTCTCGCCTGGCGGTGGAGAGGGGGTCGGCGTGAGCGTCGCCGGCGCCCAAGCGCAGTCGCGCTCCATCGGCGGCACGCTGCGGGACTATCTCAGCCTTCTCAAGCTGCGGGTCGTTGTGCTGCTCGACGCGACGGCCGTCGGCGTGATGCTGCCGGCGGCGCACGGCCATCCCGGCGTGATCGCGGTTGCGGCTGTGTTCATCGGGCTCACATGCGCCGCGGGCGGCGCAAACGCGATCAACATGTGGTTCGACCGCGACATCGACGCGGCGATGACCCGAACTCGGCGCCGAGCATTACCTGCCGGTCGGATCCCGCCGTGGCACGCGCTCGCGCTCGGCATCGGGCTCAACGTCGTGGCGTTTGCCGTGCTCTGGACGGGTGCCAACCTGCTCGCGGCGGTACTGGACCTGACCGGAACGCTGATCTATGTCTTCGTGTACACGATCTGGCTGAAGCGGTTGACGCCGCAGAACATCGTCATCGGAGGCGCCGCCGGCGCGATGCCGCCACTGGTCGGCTGGGCCGCCGCGTCAGGACGCCTGGACCTGACCGCGCTGGCCTTCTTCGGAGTGGTCCTCTTCTGGACGCCGCCGCACTTCTGGGCGCTGGCTCAAATGATCAAGAGTGACTACGCGCGGGCCAACGTGCCGATGCTGCCGGTCGTTGCGGGTGAGCAGTCGGCCAAGCGCCAGAGCATCGTGTATGCGGTCCTCACGGTGGCCGCGAGCCTCGTTCCTTTCTTCACCGGCGCGGCCGGTGCCGTCTACCTGGCAGGCGCGATCGTGCTTGGGATGGGCCTGGTCGGAATCACGCTGCTCGATCTCGAGGGCAACCGCTGGACGCGGCGGCTGTGGACCTATTCGATGGTCTACCTTGCGCTGCTCTTCGCCGTCTTCGCCGTGTCGCCCTACCTTCCTTGAGCCTGGAGATCGTCCGCCTCCACCTGGCACGGATCGACGCGTTCAACCACATGCCGGTGCACGGTTTTGTGATCAAGCATCCGCGAGCAGGCGCGATCCTGGTCGACACCGGAGTCGGCTGGCCGACCGAGCTGGTCAAGGAGTGGAAGGTGGTCAACCGCCATGCCGCGGACGCGCTCGCCGAGCATGACCTGAGCCCGGCCGACGTGAAGATCGTCATCAACAGCCACCTCCATTTCGACCACTGCGGCCAGAACGCCGTGTTCCGGAATGCACCGTTCTACATCCAGCGGGCCGAGCTGGCGCGAGCGCGTCGTGAAGAGAAGACGACGGCGGAGTGGTTCGATTTCGCCGGGGCGCGCTTCGAGCTCCTGGACGGCGATGCTGAGATCGCGGATGGTGTGCGAGTCGTCGCCACACCTGGACACACGGCCGGCCACCAGAGCGTGTTCGTCGAGGCGGATGGCGGCGTGGCCGTGATGATCGGCGACGCCGCGTATACGGCGGACATTTACAAGGAGGCTGACAAGGCGGACCTGTCGATGTGGCCCGGCCAGCATGCCAACCGGCGCCAATGGACGCGCTCGCTGAAAAAGCTGCACGAATCGCGCCCGCGCTCGGTGCACTTCTGCCACGACGCGCGCGTCGTGGGCGCGTGATGACAGAGCGATTCGGACCGCTGGTCGAGGCCGGCTGGCTTCGCGAACACCTCCACGACCCGGACGTGCGTGTGATCGACTTCCGGTGGTACCTGCAAGGACGCAACGGACGCGATGAGTACCTTCGGGGCCACGTCCCGGGCGCCGTCTTCGTCGACCTCGAATCGATCACGGGCAAAGAAGGAGCGGGGCGGCACCCACTGCCCACAGCTGCGCAATTCGAGCGCGAGATGCGCCGGGCAGGCGTTGGTCCCGGCACCTCTGTGGTCGTGTACGACGACACGGGCGTGTCGGTGGCGGCGAGGCTCTGGTTCCTGCTCGGATACTTCGGCCACGCTGCCCAGGCGGTGCTGGACGGCGGCCTGCAGGCGTGGGACGAACCGCTGGAGACCGGAGTGCCGACGGTCGAGCTTGCCGAGTTTGCGGCGCGCGAACCCGACACCCGGCGGGTCGTCGATTTCGAAACCGTTCGCAACGTGAGCGGCATTCCGGTGCTGGACGCTCGGGCCGGGGAAAGGTATCGCGGCGAGACGGAGCCGATCGACCCGAAGGCGGGTCACATACCCGGCGCCCTGAGCGCGCCCTACGCGAATAACCTCCGGTCGGACGGCCGGTTCAAATCTGCACAGGAATTACGGCGCCGCTACGAGGAGCTCGGCGCCTCGGGCGGCGCGGTCGTGTACTGCGGTTCAGGGGTGAACGCGTGCCATCACCTGCTCGCGATGGAAGTCGCGGGCATTTCCAACGGGCGACTCTATGCTGGGGCCTGGAGCGACTGGTCGCGGCGGGATGCACCAGTGGCCGTCGGCCCGGAACCTTAGGCTCGCGCCTTAGAGTTATGGCGACATGATCCTGAAAGGGAAGCGAATCCTGATCGCCGGGATGTCAGATCGGCGCAGCATCGGTTATTCCATCGCGCAGGAAGCGCAGCGAAACGGGGCTGAAATCCTTCTCACGAGCTTCGGCCGGATGATGAGCATCACGCAGATGACCGCAAAAAAGCTCGACCCGGTGCCGGAAATTCTCGAGATGGACGTGACCAAGCCGGCCGACATCGCGAATGCGGTGAACGAAACGTCGAAGCGATGGAATCGGGTCGACGGCCTCGTCCATTCGGTCGCATACGCGCCACCCGACGCGCTGGGCGGCCAGTTCATGAACACGCCGTGGGAAAGCGTCGCCACCGCCCTGCAGGTCAGCGCTTTTTCATTCAAGGAATTGGCGCGCGGATTTCTGCCGCTGATGAAAGAGCACGGCGGGTCGATGGTCACGCTCGATTTCGACAATTCCACCCAGGCGTGGCCGAAGTACGACTGGATGGGCGTCTCCAAGGCCGCGTTGGAATCAGTGACGAGGTACCTCGCACGCGACCTTGGCCGCTACAAGATCCGCGTCAACGCGGTGTGCGCCGGGCCGCTGGCCACGCTCGCGGCGAGTGGCATCCCGGGGTTCAAAGACTTCGAAGAGGTGTGGGAGAAGAGAGCCCCCCTCGGCTGGAGCCTGCAGGACAAATCTCCGGTTGGACGGGCGGTCTGCGTGCTCCTGTCGGATTACCTGAACCTGACCACGGGCGAGCTCCTGCACGTCGACGGCGGCTACCACGCTATGGGGACTGAACTGCCACCGATCGAGTAACCCCACATGTTGTATTTGCCTGGGGACAAGCGCGCAACATCGTGTTAGGCTCTCCGAAATCCTCGTTCGAGGAAATACCGCCAAGACGGGAGGAATGCAGTTTGCGGGAGTGCCTGGTGATCTACGTGGACGCCGCGCTCGACAAGCACGGCCGGGCCGGGTGTGGCCTGGCCGTTTTTGTTAGAGGTCGGGCCGTCTACACGGAGTCGTTCGGCTTTTCGCATATGGGTGGTTCGGCTCAGCTGGAAGCGCATGTCTGCGCCGGCGCTCTGGATCTTGCCGCCGCGCGCTGGCCCTATCACCGCGTGATAGTGCGCACGGATTGCGCTCCAGTTGTCCGCAGCCGGATGCCGTCGAGCGACAGCTTTCGCCTCGCGGTGCACGAAGTTCGCGATCGATGCCGGCGTGGTTGGCGCGTTGTCCGTTATGTGAGTCGTAAAGCAAATCCTGCGCATGAGCTTGCACGCGAGGGATTGAAGAGTCTTTCCAGGCAACAGTTGCTCGTCGCCGCCTAAGCCTTAAAAATAATTTCAATCGGGTGCGGTTAGTATTTGCCTCCGCACCCGATTATTTTTTGGCAGGAGTGAGAATGGCACCAGAGGAAGCACAGCAAAATGCACCGCGCCGCCGCGGACGTCCGCCCGGCAGCAAGAACCGAACGACGACCACGCGACGCAAGCGCGCGGGGGCGGGCGACCTGGTGGGTCAGCTCAACGCGATGGTCGCGGAGCTCATCAGCAAGAACCGCAAGCTGCAGACCCAGGTCAACAAGCTCTCCAAGCGCGCGGGCGCATCCGCCACGGGCAAGAGCGTGGAGCGCGGGCTGCGGACCATCTCGCGGCGTGTGCAGCGAGCCCTGAGCGGAACCACGAAGCGCCGCCGGCGCACCACGACTGCCTCGGCAAATGGTCGGCGCCGCAAGGCGACCACCACGCGGAGACGAAAGGCGAGCTAAGAACCCGGCGCGGGGGTCTGGGTGTGCTTGGCGGTCCTATACGCGTCCACGATGCTGTAGACCCACAGGGCACCCGGGCCCAGCTCCAGGGGCACGCCGAGCGATAGTCCGATCACGCTCGCGTCAAGGCCCAGGTCGAACATCTGGAAGCCGATGATCCCGACGAGGTAGCCGATTCCTTTGAGGTTGTGGCCGAGGTAGAAGTGGCCGCATCCCGGGATGATGGCGAGAGCGGCGGCCGCCCACGGATTCTTGCGCCGTGCCGGCTGGGTTCCGTAATAGGCGCCTGACGCGGGCGCGCCGCAGCGTGGGCAGGGCGCGGCGGGATTGGTGAGCAACGCGCCACAGCGGCCGCAGAGCACGTCCGATGCCATCGCTTCCAGTTTCCCTGATTTCGATATCCTCGAACCGTGGATCTCGGCTTCACGGCGGAGGAGGAATCCTTCCGGCACGAGGTCCGAACGTGGCTCGAACGGAACCTCCCCTCCGAGTGGCGCCACCGCGGCGTCGGCGGATACCGCGAGGAGCAGGAAGAGGAGACCCAGATCCAGCGGCACTGGCAGCGGCGCCTCTTTGAGGGCGGCTGGCTGAAGCTCGGCTGGCCTGTCGAAGCCGGCGGGCGCGGTGCGACTCCGGTGATGCAGGCCATCTTCCAGGAGGAGCTGGCGAAGGCCGGCGCGCCAGGCATTCTCGGGCGGCTTGGCGTGACCCTGCTCGCGCCGACCCTCCGCGTCCACGGAAGCGACTGGCAGAAGGACGCCTACGTGGAGAAGATCCTGAGCGGCGAGCTGATCTGCTGCCAGGGCTTCAGCGAACCCGACGCGGGCAGCGACCTGGCCGGCCTGCGCGCGCGGGCCGAGAGACGAAACGGGAAATGGGTGCTCAACGGCCAGAAGACGTGGTCGAGTGGCGCCCACTATTCGCACAAGAGCTTTCTCCTTGCTCGAACCGATCCAGAGGCCGAGCCTCATCGCGGGATCGGTTTCTTCCTCGTCGACATCGAGCAGCCCGGGGTCGAGGTCCGGCGCATCAAGCAGATGACGGGCGGCGGCGAGTTCTGCGAGATCTTCCTTTCGAATGCTGAGGTCGACGAGCGCGATCTCGTCGGGCAGCCCGGCGACGGTTGGAAGATCGCGATGACCGTCTTCGGCTTCGAGCGCGGAGGTCTCGCCCAGGCGGCGCGGTTCGAGCGCGCGGTCGCCGAATTGGCGGCGCTGGCCCGCGAACGAGGCGCGGGCTCCGACGCGTCCACGCGCCAGCGCATCGCGCAGGCCCAGATCGAGGCTCATGTGTTTCGCCTGATCGGGCTTCGCAGCCTGACCCGGGCCCAGCAAGGTCACGCTCCGGGACCCGAGGCGAGCGTGACCAAGCTCTACTGGAGCGAGATGGACAAGCGCCTGCAGGAGGCGGCGGTCGGGGTCGAGGGCATGTACGGCGCGCTGGCGCCAGAATCGGCGCTTGCGATCGAGGGCGGCCGCTGGCAGTACGGCTGGATGTGGGCGCAGGCCGAGACCATCTACGCGGGCTCCTCCGAGATCCAGCGCAACATCATCGCCGAGCGCGTGCTCGGCCTGCCTCGCGGCCGATGATCACGACTGCCGAGGCCATCGACCGGATCAAGACCCGCATCGGCGTGGAGGGCCCGGCGGTCACCGCGCCGGTCGAGTCGGGTCATGTTCGGCGCTTCGCCGAAGCGATCGGCGACCCCAACCCACGCTGGGAGAAGGAGGCGCCGCCGACGTTCCTGGTTGCGCTTGCGCCGGTGTCTCTGCATCTCAGCGATGCAGAGGAGTACGGCCAAGGCTGGCTGAACGGCGGCAACCGGTTCGAGTACTTCGCGGCGGTGATGGTCGGCGATCTGATCACCGCCAAGGGCCGCGTCGTCGACGTCTACGACAAGGCGGGCTCGAGCGGGAACCTGCTGTTCATCATTTTCGAAACCGACTACACCAACCAGCGTGGCGAGAAGGTGGCGCGCTTGCGCGGGACGGCGATCCGGCGATGAAAGTACAGGTCGGCGCCGAGATCCCCGAGCTGGTCAAGCATCCGACGACGCGCCAGCTCGTCCAGTACGCCGGAGCGCAGGGCGACTTCTACGAGATCCACTACGACCAGCCGTACGCAAAGAGTGTCGGTCTGCCCGGCGTGATCCTCCACGGCCTGCTCAAGGCCGCCTTCCTGGGCGAGCTGGTCACGGATTGGCTAGGGGACGACGGAACGCTCCAGACGTTTGAGGTGAGCTACCGCGGCGTGGACATGCCCGGACATCCGTATCGCTGCCGCGGCCGTGTCACGCGAGTCGAGGGCAAGGAGGTCGAGCTGGAGGTCTGGGGCGAGGACGAGAGCGGGAAGCGGACCACGGTGGGAACGGCTACTGTCCACATGCGCGCCTGATGTTCTCCTTGTATCTGCTGCTTAAGTTCATCCACATTGCCGCGGCGATCACGGCGGTCGGGGCGAACATCACGTACGGCGTCTGGAATGCGCGCGCGGCAAGCGAACCTGCGCATGTCGGTTTCGCGCTGAAAGGGATCAAATTCCTGGACGACCGGATCGCGAACCCGGCCTACGGCATGCTCCTGCTCACGGGGGCGCTGATGTTGATCGTCGGCCATTGGTCGATCGCGTCGCTCTGGATCATCGCGGCGCTTGTCCTGTTCGCGGTGCTGATCGTGGTCGCCGTGCGGGTGTACACGCCGCTCCTCAAGAGTCAGATCAGGTTGGTCGACGCGGGAGACACCTCCTCACCGGAGTTCGCACGGCTTGAGCGCAGGTCCCGAATCGTCGGACCGATGATCGGGCTGGTCGTCGTCCTGATCCTGGTCATGATGGTTTTCAAGCCGACCCTGTAGGTCCAGAGGACGAGCAGGACTGACCCGTCGATCACGCAGTAGCCGCCGGCGATGACCGACGGCGGATTGCCCGACGGGATGTGCGTCCACGGCGCGACCGGCATCCAGTACCAGTTGCCGAACGAGGTTCCGCATATCTCGAGCTCGCTGACGATGATGAAGATGGCCGCGAACAGCGGCCAGCGCGGCGAGCGAAGCAGGAAGTAGGCGAAGACGGGAAGGCACAGCGCGCCCTGCACGTCGATTCGGTGGGTCACGAGCGGCAGCACGGTCAGGCCCGCGGCCGCCCAGACGCTTGCTCCGCCGAGCACCGCATGCGCGACGCGGCGGCCGTACTGGCGGACGATCGGGGTCTGGGAGGCGAGAAGTCCGAAGAGGTACACGATGCCGTGTCCAGGCGGCACGAACAGAGGCAGGTTGTGCATTCGGTAGCGGTAGACGCCCCACACGAGCGAGCCGAAGATCTCGAAGCACGTCGCGACGATGACGCACGTCCAGACCTGGACCCGCTGCTCGCGAGGCGCTTTCAGCGCCGCCAGGTAGAGAACCGAGAAGGTCAGCGCGCCGAGCAGGTACTGCTGCCAGGGCGCGGTGACGCGGCTGTCCGCGAAAAGACCGATCGGGGTGTAGAGGAGAAGGTAGGCCTGCAGCCAGTAAGGCCGCAGGCCTTCGGTGATCCTTTTGGCTACTTGATGGTCCCCCGTGAGTCGATCAGGTTGCCCTGCAGCGACCAGCCGGTGCCGTTCCAGGTGATGACCTGCTCCTGCATGATCGGGAAGTGGTCGCTCGAGCTCGTCTTGACCTTGACGCCCGGCAGGAGGAACGGGTTGGTCTCGTTCAATTGGTTGGCCGCGATGTTCATGACGTTGGCGCGCGTCATGTTGGTGCCGGCCTGCTTCAGGACGTCGACCATCGTGTACGCGACCGCGACGCCGTAGATGTTGAATCCGTCATCAGGCTTGCACGTCGAGCAGAGGGCGATGATCGTCCTGTACTGCTGCATCGCGCTGTCGCTCGCCCATTGCGGGTCGGTCGGGTCCTTGATGTAGCCGACGCTGGTGACGTTCTGCAGAGCGGCGCCATTCTTCTTGGCCGCCACCATGTAAACCTGCGGGTTTGATACTCCGTTCAGATAGACAGCGGGCGTCCAGTGCAGCGCCGTGATGATCACCAGAGACTGGACGGCAGGCTTCGGAGTCGCGAAGAGAAACAGGGTGTCGGCCCCCGCCGCCTTGAGCTTCGCAAGCTGCGCCGCCGGGCTGGCCGCGGTGAGGTCGAAGGGCTCCTTGTCCACGATCATCGACGCGTTGGCGCCGAGGCCGTCGACGAGCCCCTTCAGATAATCCTGGCCGTAGTCGTCGTTCTGGTAGAGGACGCCGATCTTTGCGCTCGCGTGGTTGGCGAGGATGTCCTTGGCATAGATGCGAGACTCGCCCTGGTAGGGCGGCTGCCAGCCGAGGGTCCACTTGTTGGTGGAGTAGTCGAGGTCAAACGTGGTCGCGCCGGTGGCGACGAACAATTGCGGCACCTTCTTGGTGTTGAGGTAGTCGCGCACCGACGTTTGCGCCTGCGTGCCAAGCCCGCTGAACATGGCGAACACCTGGTCCTGCTCGACCAATTGCTTGGTCAGGAGCACGGTGTTGGCAGGGTTGTAGCCGTCGTCGAGGATCTTGAACTGGATCTTGCGCCCGTTCACCCCACCCTGGTTGTTGATGTACGTGAAGTAGGCGTTCTCGGCGTTGGCGATTGTGCCGTACGCGGCGGCCGGGCCGGACTGCGCGATCGTGTTGCCCAGGAGGATCGAGTTGCTCGTGATCCCGACGTCGGTTTGAGGCGCGGGAGTACCGGACCCTCCGCAGGCGACCAACGTGACGAGGACTACCGCCACCAGGGCCAGACGAGGTCCGTTTCGTGCCATAGAAATTCCTCCCGGTTTAATGAACTGCTATTTAAACAGTCTGGGGACCTGACGGCATCTGTCCAGTCTCCCGATCGCCGGCCCCCCGCAGCCGGCGTTGCAGCATACGGTAGCCGCTTTCGACCAGGCCGACGATGCCGTTCCGGGCGAAGATCATGATCACGATCAAGATCACGCCGTACGAGACGGCGGGTCCGGCTTTCTCGACGGTCGACGCGATCTGGCTGGGTATCCATGACTGGCTTGGCACCCACTGGTTCGATTCGATGGGCAGGAAGTAGGCGAAGATCGCGCCAAGAAGCGGCCCAGGGATCGAGGCCAGGCCGCCGACCACCACACCGACCAGCAGCTGAATCGACAGCGAGACCGGGAAGGTGTCCGGGCTGATGAAGCCGGTAGCCAGCCCGAAGAGCGACCCGGCGATGCCGGCGTAGAAGGCGGAGATGCCGAAGGCGAGCGTCTTGTAGCCCGCGACGTTGATCCCCGAGGCGGCGGCCGCGACCTCGCCGTCGCGGATGGCCCGCATCGCGCGGCCTGGGCGAAAGCGCAGCAGGTTCCACGCCAGCCAAAACAAGAGCAGGGCGCAAAAGAGGGTGATGTAGTAGATCCACTGGTCGGTCGTCATCGCCGTCCCGGTGATTGCCGCGAACGCGTCCTTCGCGGGCTGTGGCGGGTCGGGCTGGACCAGCAGCAGGCCCTGCGGACCGCCTGTCCACTCTTTCGGCCGCTTGATGAGGCTCGGAGTGACGACGGCGAGCGCGAACGTGGCGAGGGCGAGATAAAGCGCCGACAGTCGCAGGGCGGGAATGCCGAAGAGAAAACCGATGCCGCCAGTCAGCACGCCCGCGATGGGGATGGTGACCAGGTAGTCCATCTTGTATTTGTGCGCGAGGATCGCCGAGATGTACGCGCCAAGCGCCATGAACGCGCCGTGCCCGAGCGACAGCTGCCCGCTGTAGCCGACCAGGATGTTCAGGCCCATGATCGCGATGGCGAGGATCAGCGCTTGGGCCCACTCGCTGGTGAGGAAGCTGCTGATCACCGTCGGCAAGCCCGCCAGCAGCAGCACGACGATGGCGACCAGCGCGTAGCGGGGTGGCGCGTTGCGAATCCGCTGCCTGAGCACGCTAGACACGTCGCACGCTCGCGCGTCCAAAGAGGCCGTTGGGCCGGATGATCAGCACCGCGACGATGATCGCTAGGCCGACCGCGAGCTGAAGGTCGCCCCCGACGAACGGCACGTAGACGCCGGCCAGGTTGACGGTGACTCCGACGATTAGACCGCCGACGACAGCGCCAAGCGGGCTTTCGATGCCGCCCAGGACCGCCGCCGCGAAGGCGTAGATGATGATCGCCTGCATCATGTTCGGCTCGAGCAGCAAGACAGGGGCGACCATGATCCCCGACACCGCGCCCACGGCTGCGGCCAGACCCCAGCCCAGAGCCAGCATCCAGCTCACGTGCACGCCGAGCAGCCGGCTCGCCTCGGGGTGGTGTGCCGCGGCGCGCATCGTCAAGCCGACAGTCGTGTGCTGCAGAAGCAGGTAGACGAGCAGCAGGACGACGCCTGACACGCCGATCACGCCGAGGTCGCGATAGCTGATGAACACGCCGAGCACGCCGACGGTGTCGCTGGAGAAAGGACTCTCGAATGGGCGCGGAACGTAGCCGAAAAGGAAGCCCGCGACGCCATTGACCAACGTGGCGAGTCCGAGCGTGATGATGACGAGGGTCAGCACGGGCGCGCGCTCGACGGGCCTGATCACGATCCGCTGGATCGCGATGCCGCCCCCGAAGGCGAGCACCAGGGTGACCGGGAACGCGATCCAGAAGCTCATCCCGCGGCTGATCAGCGCGTACGCGATGAACGTCGCGAACATCGCCATCTCGCCCTGCGCGAAGTTGACGAGACCCATGGCGTTGTAGATCAGGACGAGCGCCAGGGCGAGGCTGGCGAAGATGCCGCCGGCCGCGAGCCCGCTGACGACGAGCTGGAGAAATTCCTGCATCGCCTAGTAGCCGAGGTACGAGCGGCGCACGGACTCGTTGCCTTTCAGCTCGTCGCTGTCGCCTTCGACTGCGACTCGGCCGACCTCGAGCACGTATGCGTGGGATGAAAGGTCGAGCGCGATACGCGCGCTCTGCTCGACCAGCAACACAGCGACCTTGCTCTCGCGATTGATCGTGCGGATGATCTCGAAGATCGCGCGAACGACCATCGGCGCGAGACCGAGCGACGGCTCGTCGAGCAGCATCAGGCGGGGCTTCATCAGGAGCGCGCGGGCGAGCGCGAGCATCTGCTGCTCACCGCCCGACAGCGTGCTCGCGGACAGGTGGCGCCTTTCCTTGAGCACCGGGAAGTAGGCGAAGACGCGGTCGTAGTCCTTGCGCAGCTCGGCGCCGTCGCGGCGCATATGGGCGCCGAGTCTCAGGTTTTCGTCGACGGTCAGCTCCGTGCAGATGCCGCGCCCCTCGGGCACGTGCGCGATGCCCCGGCTCACGATGTCCTCGGTGTGCATGCGGCGCAGCGAGCGTCCGCCGAAGCGGATGTCGCCGCTCCAGTGGACGCCCCCGGTGATCGCGCGCAGTGTCGTGGTCTTGCCCGCTCCGTTCGCCCCCAGCAGCGACACGGCGCCGCCTTCAGGGACTGTGAGCGAGACGCCGTGCAGGACTGACGTCGGGCCGTACCCGGCATGGACGCCCTCGAGCTCGAGGAGGGCGGTCACGCCGCCCCCAGGTAGGCTTCGATGACCGCCGGGTTGCGCTGGACCTCGGCGGGCGCGCCCTCGGCGATCTTCCGCCCGAAGTCGAGGACCACCACACGGTCGGAGATCCCCATGACGAAGGTCATGTGGTGCTCGACGAGGAGCATCGTCACGCCGAGCTCTGTGTGCACGCGACGGAGCAGCCGGGAGATCGAGTCGACCTCCTCGTGGCTGATTCCGCCTGCCGGCTCGTCGAGCAGGACAAGCCGAGGCCGGCAGACCAGGGCCCGCGCCAGCTCGACGCGCTTTTGCGTGCCGAACGGCAGCGACCCGACGTGTCGGTGCGTGACCGAGCCCAGACCCACGAACTCGATCATCTCGAGCGATCGCGACCGGCACGCCGCCTCCGAACGCACCGAGGTGGGAAGCGGGACCGCGTCTTCCAGCCAGCGGGTGTTCGACTGGATATGGTTTCCGACCTGCACGTTTTCGAGCACGGTCATCGAGCGGAACAGGGCGACGTTTTGAAAGGTGCGGGCGACGCCATGCCCGACGACCTGGTGGGGACGCAGGGAGAGCACCGACTGGCCGTCGACCAGCACCGTCCCGCCGCTCGGCCGGTACACGCGCGTGATGACGTTGAAAAGAGTTGTCTTGCCCGCACCGTTGGGACCGATGAGCGCCACGACCTGCCCGGCGTCGACGTTGAAGGAAACCCGGTCGAGCGCCACGACACCTCCAAAGCGGACGCTCAGGTCGCGCACTTCGAGGAGTGACACTCCGCCGAATACTAAGTTGGCACGGGCCTCCCGGCCAACTAATCGCCTGGTTCGGGCAGGTCCGGCGCGCCCAGCTCGGGAGGCTCGTCGGGTGGCGGAAGCTCCGGGTAGCCGGTATCGGGGGGGACGCTGATGCCCCATCCGGTCTCCAGCGTTCCGGTGTCCCATTCCGCCGTCGGAGGTTCGGCCGCCTGCTCTGGCTCGGTCGTCGGAGCCGCAGATGGAGCATCCGACTGGGTCGGCGGCATCGGCTCGGCCCACGCCGACTCCTGCAGGGGCTCGGCTGCGGCTGGCGGGGGAGTGCCGAACTCAGCCTTGTAGTCGGGACGCGTCGCACGGTGCACGACGGCGGCCGAGGGCAACTGTCTCACTCGCGGCCTCCGCAGCACGCTGAAGAGCCAGTAGATCAGCGAGACGAGGATGGCGAACGCGCCGGCGAGCGGGAGAAACACGAACGGCGGTTTGGAGATGACGTCGAAACCGTTCAGCGTGGCCGCGACCGGTGTCGGGCTGAGAGATGGAGTGGTCGTCGGCTCCGGCGTAGGCGAGGGAGACTCGCTTGGCGTCGGCGATGGGGAAGGCGAGGTCGTGGCCGCCTCGAGCGTGAAGTTGGCGCAAGGGTTCGGAGCCACGCTCGCGCACAGCTTGTGGACGCCGGGCGCGTCCCCAGGGAAAGGCTTGACGTGGGTGACGAAGTTGCCGCTGGTGTCTGCGGTTCCGCCGCCCGCCACCTTGTTCGGCTGGTCCCAGTAGAGGGTCATCTGCTCGTTGGGTAGGAAGGCGCCGCCGTTGACGGTGATCTGTGTGTTGGGCCCGCCGGCGGTCACGTCAAGAGACAGGAAGGCGTTGGTCGGTGTTGGCGTGGGTGTGGGTGTCGGGCATGACGTGCTCGCTGTGGGTTGGCAGTCGGCCCGTGCCATCGGAGCCACGACAAAGAGCAACGAGGCTGAGGCGAGGGCGGCGAGGACGACGATGGCTGGGCTCAACCGAGGGTTTAGGGGCCCCCGCGAATTCACGCGCAAGCTCTGAATTCGTGGGGATCCGAACCGCGCAAACGCATGAAGCCCGGGAACGATAGCAGAGCCTGGTTGGTTACACGGGCGGCCAGGGGATCGACCATGGCGACGCAGGCTCGGGAAAGCGCCAGCGAGGGTCCAGCACCCCACGGAGCCGCCGCTTCAAGACGCGGATCTCCTGGGTGCCGATGAGCTCGGGCATCGATTTCGCGAGCGCCCCTCGCTCGAGGTCGATCAACGCGCGCTCTACGTCACCGCAGAGCTCGGACGGGAGCGGCTGCCCGCTGAAGTCCCAGATGACCGTGCGCAGCTTGTGGTCGACGTGAAAGGTCAGGCCGTGATCGATCACCCACACGTCGTCCTGCTCATCGAAGAGACAGTGGCCGGATTTGCGGTCGGCGTTGTTGACGATCACGTCGAACAGCGCAATGCGAATCCACGTGTCGTTCCCGGTCTTGTGGTCGCCCAGGAAATGGCGTCGGTCAGCCTCGATGAACAATTGGAGGGCGCCGACCCCATGCGGTGCCTTCTCGCGGATCACGGTGGGTGGGATGCGAGGCCACCCGAGGACCTTGCTCAGCTGGTACGCCGCGACCTCGCGCAGATAGAGGGTGCCCGCGTCGAAATCCCACAGGGGTGACTCGCCCCTCGCGGGCTTGTACACGGCGCGCAAACCCGATGGCGGGTGGGGCCCGAGTCGCGCGAGGAACGTGTAGTTCGACGCACCGTGGAGGATTCCGAGCAGCTTGATCTCAGGCAGCTCGCGGAGGAGCTCCTCGGCGGGCTCAGAAGATGGGGCGCGCGCCATTCATCACCGGGCAAGGATGGCCGGAGGGGTCCATGGGCAGGCCGCACCGCGGACACAGCGGGCGGCCCGCGGTGAGTACTGTCTCGGCCTGTTTCGAAAACGCGACGACCTGCTGGTGGCTGAGCCAGAAACGGACGCTGGGCGCATCGTCCGCGGGCGGCTCCTGCTCGGCGGGCCCGCCCGCCTCGCCCGTCTCGCCCGCCGCCGCCTGGCTCGCGACGAGGACGAACATCTGGCGGGCCTCGTGGTAGCCGAGACCCATCTCGCCGATCTGCCACTCAGGCTCGCCCGGCTCCAGCGACGCCGGCTCCAGGGCAAGCTCCGGCTGCTCGATCTTCTGGGCCTCGAGCATCTGGTTGAGGCGGAGGATGAGGGCCTGGACCTGGGACTTCTCACACGCGAGCGTCAGGGTGCGGCCCGATCCTGTGGCAAGGAGGAAGAAGCGCCGCTGCCCCGGCTCGCCGACGGCCGCGATCCCGATCCGGTCGACCGGGTCGAGCTCGTAGATGGCCACTCTCTAAAGACTAGGGTTCTCAGGCGTTTTGCAGACTCGGATGCTGGGAAGAAGATCAGAGGTAATCACTTTGAATTCAAATCACCCTATCTGGAGGAGCAGCTAACCAATGCCAAAAACCGTAGGAATCGACCTGGGAACGACCAACTCGGTCATCGCCGTCATGGAAGGCGGCGAGCCTGTCGTGATCCCGAACTCCGAAGGTTCGCGCACCACACCCTCCGTCGTCGCCTTCACCAAGTCCGGTGAGAGGCTGGTGGGCACGCTGGCTCGCCGCCAGGCGGCAGTCAATCCCGAGAACACCGTCTACTCGATCAAGCGGTTCATGGGCCGCAAGTTCGCCGAGGTTGACTCGGAGCGGAAGATCGTGCCTTACCAGGTCAAGCCGGGCAAGGACGATCGAGCCGTGGTGTTCGTGCCGAACGCCAACAAGGAATTCACCCCCGAAGAGATCTCGGCCATGATCCTGCAGAAGCTCAAGGCCGACGCCGAGGCTTACCTCGGCGAGAAGGTGACCGACGCGGTCATCACGGTGCCCGCGTACTTCAACGACTCGCAGCGCCAGGCGACCAAGAACGCCGGGCAGATCGCGGGCCTCAACGTGCTGCGCATCATCAACGAGCCGACCGCCGCCTCCCTGGCTTACGGCCTGGAGAAGAAGGCGAACGAGACGATCCTCGTCTTCGACCTAGGCGGTGGCACGTTCGACGTGTCCGTCCTCGACGTCGGCGACGGCGTGTTCGAGGTCAAGTCGACCAACGGGGACACCCACCTCGGCGGCGACGACTACGACCGCCGCATCGTCGACTGGCTCGCCGACGAGTTCAAGAAGCAGAACGGCATCGACCTCAAGACCGACCGCCAGGCACTCCAGCGCCTGACCGAGGCCTCCGAGCGCGCGAAGATCGAGCTCTCGAGCCGGCTCGAGACGACGATCAATCTGCCGTTCATCACCGCGGACCAGACTGGTCCGAAGCACCTCGAGATGACGCTGACCCGCGCCAAGTTCGAGTCGCTGACGGCGGACCTCACGGAGAGAACGCGCGGCCCGTTCCTCGCGGCCCTGAAGGACGCGAACCTGACCCCGCAGCAGATCGACGAGGTCGTCCTGGTCGGTGGCGCGACGCGCATGCCGATCATCCAGCAGCTCGTCAAGGGCTTGCTCGGTGGCAAGGAGCCGCACAAGGGCGTCAACCCGGACGAGGTCGTGGCGGTGGGCGCCGCGATTCAGGCCGGAGTGCTGAAGGGCGAGGTTAAGGACATCCTGCTCCTGGACGTGACGCCGCTGTCCCTGGGCGTCGAAACTCTGGGCGGGGTCATGACCAGGCTCATCGACCGCAACACGACGATCCCGACCTCCCGCTCGCAGGTGTTCTCGACCGCGGCGGACAACCAGACGTCCGTCGAGGTGCACGTCCTGCAGGGCGAGCGCGAGATGGCGCGCGACAACCGCACGCTCGGACGCTTCCACCTGGACGGGATCCCGCCCGCGCCCCGCGGCATGCCCCAGGTCGAGGTCACGTTCGACCTCGACGCCAACGGCATCCTGAACGTGAAAGCGCAGGACAAGGGCACCGGTCGCGAGCAGTCGGTCACGATCACGGCGTCCTCGACACTGAACAAGGACGAGGTCGACCGGATGGTCAAGGAGGCGGAGGCGCACTCCGCCGAGGACCGGGCGAAGCGCGAAGAGGTGGAGCTCCGCAACCAGGCGGACCACATGATCCACCAGGCTGAGAAGGTCATCAAGGACAACGAGGCCAGGATTCCTGAGGACGTCAAGAGCGAGGTCAACACCAAGCTCGAGGCGCTCAAGAGCGCGGCCAAGGGTTCGGACACCAAGGACCTGCAGCGCAAGATGGACGACTTCAACGAGGCCCTGCAGAAGATCGGCCAGCACATCTACCAGCAGGCCGGAACGCCGGCGGGTGCACCGGCGGCCGATGGCACCGCTTCCGGTGAGGACCCAGAGAAGAAAGAAGGGGACGTGGTCGACGCGGACTACCGCGAAGTCAACTAAATAGATACCGCCAGAGGGCTCGGACTTGAACCCCGCAAACTCGGAGGCTGGCGCCTTGAGTTTGCGGGGACCCCGTTAACGGGTCCGAGCCCTTATTTTTTGCCCACCTCATGGCGGATTACGTGCGAGAGCGAAGCCGGCTTTCGGCGGTGGCGGGCCTTTGGGCCGGCATCCTGCTCACCGCCTTCAACCTCTACGTCGCCGCCACGACCTACGTCCCGGGGTATCGAGTCCGCAACGACTTCCGCCTGATCTACGGCGCGGCGGTGGTGGGTTGGCGGTACGGCTACAGCCACCTGTACGACCTCGCGGCGCAGAAGACGGTCGTCGAGGGCCTGGGTCCAGGCACCTACTGGTCGCCCTTTCTCAACCCGCCGCCGCTCGCCTGGCTCGCCACTCCGTTCACTGCCGCCCCGTTCGACGTGGCGATCGTCCTGTGGACCGCGCTCGTCGTGGGCGCCGCGTGGCTCGCGTGGCGGCTCGCCGCGCCCGGCGGCACCCTGTCCCGGGCGGCTCACCTCGCCCTTTTCGCCGGCCTGTTTCCCACCGCCTACGGGCTGATGGTCGGCCAGCCCGTGGCCCTGGTCGCCGCGGCGGTGGCGCTGACATGGTGGCTGGCCGAGCGCAAGCAAACAATGCTCGCCGGGCTGGCCCTGAGTCTCATCGCCCTCAAGCCGCAGCTCGCCTTGCTCGTCCCTTTATGCCTCCTCGCCTCGGGCCGCGTGCGGCTGTTCGCGGTCTGGGCGACCGCAACGGCCGCGATGGTCCTCGTCGCGCTGTTCCTGCTCGGCCCGGACGGCCTGCACCGCTATCGCGACGCCCTTTCTCTGGCCTCGCAGTGGGAGCCGACGCGGCGCTACGCCATCGCGGGTCCCCTCGGCCTCGGTCCGCAGGTGTACGTGGTGGAAGCGGTGGTCGTCGTGGTCGCCGTCGCGGCCGCGTTCCGGCAGCGCCGGGCGGGCGTGGCGATGCCCATCGCGATCGGCATCGTCGCGTCTCTACTGTTCACGCCGTACGTCGGGTTCCAGGACTTCGCGATGCTGGTCGTCGCCGGCTGGCTGCTCCTCCGCGAGGGCGCCACGTCGGTCCAGATCGCGCTGCTCGTCGCCGGCTACGCCCTGCTCGAGATGTCTCTGGTCGTCCTGGCTGTGCCGATCCTCATTGCGGAGGCGTGCCTACTCCTGTCGATGCTCTGGAGCCGACGGTGGGCCTAAGACATGACAGGTCAGGGATTCGAACCCTGACCCTCTGTTTAGAAGTCGGGAGCCTGCGGTCGATCAAGGTCGGCCAAGGTCGATCGCGAATACAAAGCGTCGACGACAATCGGTCACGGTCGGCGGGCTTGGCTATACAGTTTGGCTGCACAAGGGAAGCTGTTCCGACTACCGGAAAGGGGATTTCATGAGGCACTACACTAGGCGACGCGAGGCCGTGAGCCAGGCGTACTTGCGCACGGGCCAGCGATCAGCAGACAAATCAGCGAAGACAATCACTTGGTTGACCTGGTCGCTCGTCGGCTTCGGGTTAGCGACTGTGCTTCTAACGGGGGCTGTGGCATGGCTCACGTTGGTACTGACTCAATTGCACAAGTGATGGGTCGCGTGGGCATCGTCTTGAGCCTGTTTAGAATCGCGCGACCTGCAGCCACTGGGCGTTGGGCCGGGCGGGATTCTGGCGCCCGCTCTGGAAGCTGAAGCGCCTTCGAGGATTGCTCCCTGGCCGGCCCAGCGTAGGTCGCGGACGTTGCGGAGCGACAGGCTGACCTGAGCCTGACCCCTCGAACTCCGTACCCGCCCTCTGCTGTTGGATGATCTTCAGATGGACCAGGGTCGGGCACCCACGCTTCGCGATGTTGTCGTTCGTTACGTCGAGGCGGCGATGCCGATCGCGACTGCCAACCTGCAGCAGGGCGAGTTGATTGGCATGCCGGCGGGCCGATGGATTCGCCAAGGCGACGGCCGCTACACGCGGCAAGACACCATACGGGTCTCGTGGGTCAGCGCCATCGACCGCCGGGAGCAAGAGCTCCACGCATTGCCGGAGTACAGCGCGGCGGTTGCGTTCCTCCAGGGAAACGAGCAGTGGGCCCGACAGTTCGACAACCTAGTCGGAACCAGCTACATGCGGGTTCGCCTCGACCTAGCGCAGTTCCTCGACGGTTGCCTCGGCGAAGCGCTGACGGCTGGCCACGAAGGACGCGACCCCCTCGCGGCCGCTGCCGCCGAAGCGTCGAGCATTGAGGGGTTCCTCAACGCGCGCGATGTAACGGTCGAGACCTTCGCGCCCCTACTCGGATTCAACTCATTCGGGCTCGGCTCCGTGAGACTGACTCCCGACCTCAGCGTCGAGCCAATCGACGAGGCCGAGCTCGAGCGGCTATTCACGGTCGGGAGTCTCGCGCCCACGTCTCCGAGGCTCAGGTTCTTCGCCCCGCCCTCCCACATTGTGCGGTTCACACATCGCACTCCTAAGGGCATCGGCGAAGTCGATGTGTCATCGCGACCGTTGACTGTCGACGACCCAACGCAGGTGGCAAACGAAGCGCTAGACGATTTGGTTGCCCATCTGCGCGTTTTCAAGCCCGGGCTTATTGCGGTCGGCGGCAAGGCGAGCACCATGCCGCCACCCGGTGGCGGCTACCAGGTGCACGGCGGCTCGTCGGGAGACCATCTGCTCGGCTGGCGGATGGGCCCTTTCTTGCCAAACGCCTACGTGCTAGGCGAGTCGGAGGTTCCCGAGCTTCAGAGGTTCTGGCAGAAGGTGCACAGCCCACGGTATCGAGAGTCGAGGCAGCTCGCTCTCGCGGTTCGGAGATTCGCCTATAAGGGCGAACGAACGCGGGTCGATGACCAGTTGGTGGACCTAATCGTCGCCGCCGAGGCGCTATTCCTAGGTGACGACGAGTCTGGCGGCGAGTTGCGTTTCAGGCTGTCGACGCGAGCCGCTTGCTATATCCGAGACCCGACTCGAAGCAGACGGTCGGTGTACGGGCTGTTCATGGCCGCGTACCGCGTGAGGAGCCGCTTGCTCCACGGCCACGAGGCGAAGCCGATCAACGTCGCGGGCGAGGAGTTGACCCCGGCACGTGTCGTCGAGGCGGTCGAGGAACTGCTTCGCCTGGCGCTCAAGCAGGCGATCGACGAGGCCGCCGCGGGTTCCACTGCGTGGGCGGCGGACTGGGAGGGCCTTCTCTTTCCCGAGCCGCCGAACCCGCTGTAACGGGTGAGCGACGACGTCTTCGCAACTATCCTGATTCGGCGGTGGAGGTTGCAGTTAGGGCGGGCCCCAGCAAGGCCCAGGTTAACAAGGCCGGCCAGACCATTCGCCGCTGGATTCGCAACGGCGCGGACCGGGACGACCCGCAGGTCGACGTCGCGCTGCAGGTCATCTGGGACCATCGTGCCGCCTACCAGTCACCGCTCGCTAAGGCCACCATGGGCTTGCGGTCGGTAGTGAAGACCGAGGGGTGCCGAGTCGAGGTGTCGCAGCGGCTCAAGCGGCTCTCGACGATCCTCGACAAGCTCATGCGCGAGCCGACCATGGCGCTTGGAAACATGCAGGACATCGGCGGCTGCCGTGCCGTGCTCGACTCGATCGACGAGCTGAGGCGCGTCGAGCAGCGGCTGAGGAAGAACCGACCGCCGCTGCGCGTTTCTGACTACATCAGCCAGCCACGCGCTTCCGGCTACCGTGGGGTACATGTCGTCGTCGCCTACCCCGACAAGGCGGGTGACGACCGCGGCATCGAGGTTCAGTTGCGCACCCGGACGATGCACGAATGGGCGATCACCGTCGAGCGTATGTCCGGTCGGCTTCAGCAGGACCTCAAGAGCGGCGTCGGCCCGGCCGAAGTGCTCGAACTGCTGGGTGCGGTCTCGGAGGCTATGGCCATCGAGGAACGGGGCGGCGTCGTCGGCCAGGATCTTATTTACCGGATGCAGCAGCTTCGCACGGCTGCGGTACCCTTCATCACAGGAGACCAGGCATGACCAAGGGCATCAGCCACTTTCTGATCGTGTTCGACCACCAGGCGGGCGAGCTCAAGGAGCTCGTCGAGTTCGGCGAGGACAGCGACCGGGCCGTGGCCGCGTATACCTCGAAGGAACGCGAACTGAAGGGCCGGGACCTAATGGAGATCGTGCTCATCGGCTCCGACTCCCTAGACACTGTGAAACTCACCCACGCGAATTACTTCGACGGCAGCGTTGCCGTCTCGAAGTACCTGGCAGGCCTGCGCTGACCTAAAGCGCGCCCAGCTGCCAACCGAGCTCAGATTCCACGACTTGCGCCACTCCTGGGTGGCCCTGCTGGGCGATGCCAACGTCGATGTCGCGGTCGTGAGCAAGATGGCGGGCCACTCGTCCGTGTCGCTCATCTGGAACACCTACCGGCATGTGTTCGAAAAGCCGCAGCGTGAGGCTGCCGAGACCATGGACCGTATCCTTGGTGGCGGCGCGTGAAGGCGCGGCTTCGGCGTGCGACAGCCGGGCTCCGGCGCGTGGCGACTCGGCTTCGGGGTGATGCTGCCGCCGTCGCTGCGGCTGTCGTGGGGGTGACCCTCACGTGGTACGCGGGATGGATCGCGCTCGAGGGTGTGTCGGTGGCCGGTGCCCTGCTCCTGACAGCCTGGTCCCTGTGGCTGTTGCGCCAGGACCGCGTGGCCGACTACCAGCGGTCGCTGGTTCCGTGGGTGACGGTACGGGTCGGGGACTATGACGCTTCGTGCCAGTACATCCCGCTCGAAGTCACAGCCCTCGGCAACGGCACCGCCTACAACGTGATCGTCAACCTATTCCAGAAGCACCCACCGGGCGGTGCCTTCTTCATAGCGGAGCCGGTGTTGCCGCAGCTGTCCGCCGGCGAGCACAAAGAGGTCCGCATCGACATGGTGTCCCCACCGTTCGCCGGGCAGCTCGAGGTCGGATATTTCGACCCAGCGGGTCGTCGGCACGTCGCCTGGCACTCCGTCAACGCCGCTATCGGCTTCCTTAAGACGACCTCCCACCTCAACTGGATTTGCCCGCCGGGGTGCGTCGTCCACCCTCATGGAGAACCGCGCACGTGAACTGGGCGGCGTTGGCTATACATGGTGGCTTTACACGACCCCACGAGCACTCGCAGCCGGGGCTTCTTGCGGCCGAGGAGATGGTCCTGATTTGTATTCGAAACGAGCGCTGCCTCAATGGTGCCCCGCGAGGTCTGGAGCCGACGGTGGGATTCGAACCCACGACCTGCCACTTACGAGGCGGCTGCTCTGCCAGCTGAGCTACGTCGGCGTTAGTCGACCGCGGCCGCGCCCAAACTTCGCTGACGAAATTTGGCGATGCCGCGCGGGGCCTAGGCTAACATCGGACGGGGATGCGAACACTCGACGTTGAGCGCTTGGCGGTTGGTGATTATTCGCTCATCAAGCCGCTTCTCGTTGAGCTTCACCTCACCGAGCAGGTCCACTATTCCGACCATCCGCAATTACCGCGCGAAGAGATCGAGCGGCACCTGACGCAGGTTCCGTCGGCGTTTCGCGGCGAGAACGTCATCTACGCCGTCCGTGACGAGATCGGGGCGGTGGTCGGGTTCTGCTGGATCGTCCTATACGACCCGGGCACCGGGCTCGAGGGTGAGGTCGCCGAGCTTTACGTGGCCGAGGCGCACCGCGGGCGAGGCATCGGCGAGATGCTCGTCCGGCAGGCGGTCCGGCTCTTCGCCGAACGGCGCGTCACCCTGGCGTACGTCTGGACCCGCCCCGACAACGAGGCCGCCGTGAAGCTCTACCGCTCGGCCGGATTCGAGCCGAACCGCCAGCTCGTCATGACCTGGTACCCGCTCGACCCTTCGAATCACTAGGCACCTCCGCACCTAACATCACCTCTCATGCGACCCATCCTGGCGATCGCGGCCGGGCTTCTCGTCACCGCGCTCGTCGCCACGGGCGTCACCCTGGCCATCTTGCGCATTGAGTCCCGCACCAATCCGCAGCAGGTCAACCTACGGCCCGGCATCACGCTTTCCCAGGACTCCGCCATCGTGCAAGCAGCGGCGAAAGCACGGCCGGCCGTGGTCAGCGTCGTCACCCAGCAGCAGCCCACGCTCGTCCGCGGCTCGGGCTACCTTGCGACCAGCGACGGCTACATCGTGACCAGCATCAACGTGATCGCCGGGGCGACGGCGCTGACAGTCCTCATCCCCGGCGACTCGAAAACGCACGATGCGCGACTGGTCGACTACGACTGTGAGACCGGGGTCGCCGTGGTCAAGGTCGACAAGGTCAGCGGGCTCCCCACGCTTGTGTTCGCCGACCCGACCGCACTGGTCCAGGGAGAGGTCATCGTCGCCGTGGGCGGGCCCGTGGACGGCGGCGCGGTCGTGCCCGGCTACGTCAGCGCGATGCACCGGGTCGTCACAGTCAAGGACCCGCTCGACGCGGCCCAGTCGCTCAACTTCAGTGACGCTATCCAGACGAACGCCGCGATCGACGGAGGTACCGCCGGCGGCCCGCTGCTCAACGTCCAAAGCCAGGTCGTCGGCATCGCGATGGAGTCGCAGTCGAGCCTCGCCGGGTTCGGTCTCAACGTCGCCGACATCCAGGACGACGTGCAGCAGATGCTGCAGAGCGGGCAGGTGACGGTGTCCTCGCTGGGGGCGACGTCGACCGATGTGACAGCAGAGAACGGCGCCCTCAGCGGCCTGCCCGAGGGCAGCCAGGTCATCGCGCTGGACAAGTCAGGCCCCGCCGCCGCGGCGGGACTCCAGGCCGGCGACGTGATCACCCAGCTCGACGACGTCCGGATCGATGCCGCCCATCCGCTCTCGCTGCTGCTGCGGTCGCGGTTTCACGCCAACCAACGCGTCACCGTGACCTACACGCGAAACGGCTCGTCCACTCAAGCGGAGCTCACCCTTTCCGCGCATCACCCTTCCTGCTGATGGCGTTTGTGCTTTCGGGTGGCGTGCGGGGGACGATCCAGGAGGCCCTGGTCGAGGCAGTGCGGAAGCTCGGCGTGGAGGGCCAGATACCCGACCTCGAGCTGGGTCGGGCGAAGGTCGCGGGACACGGCGACTACGCAAGCTCGGCTGGCCTGAAGCTCGGCCGCGTGCTGCGTCAGGACCCGAAGCTGATCGCCGCCCGCCTCGCCGAGTCGGTCGCAGTGCCGGACGGCGCCGCCAAGGCCGAGGCGGACGGAGGTTACGTGAACTTTCGATTCACCGACGACTGGCTCCAGCGCCTGGTGGCGCGGATCCAGCCGGGTTACGGCGCGCGCGACATCGGCCGGGGCGAGCGCCTCCAGGTCGAGTTCGCCAGCATCAACCCCACGGGCCCGCTGCACATCGGACACGGCCGCGGAACCATCCTAGGCGACTCGATCTGCCGCGTGCTCGAGTTCACGGGCCACGACGTTCAGCGCGAGTACTACGTGAACTCCGACAACTCGCAGACCCGCCGTTTCGGCGCATCTGTGTACGCACGGCTGCACGGCGAGGAGCCGCCCGAAGGCGGCTACACGGGCGACTACGTCACCGAGCTGGCGGAGATGGCGCGCCATGACCTGCCCGGCATCGATCAGCTGCCCGAAGCCGAGGCCGAGCCGAAGCTGCGCATGTACGCGCTGGGCAAGATGGTCGACCGGATCAAGGCGAGCGTCGCCCGGCTGAACATCCGCTACGACGAGTGGTTCTGGGAGAACCGGCTGTGGGAGTCGGGCCTGCCGCAGACGGCGATCGAGCGCCTGCGCGAGGCCGGCTACCTGAAAGAGAAAGACGGTGCGCTTTGGTTTGGCGATCCCGAGGATGTTGAAGAAGAGGACCGCGTCGTCATCCGGTCAAACGGCCAGCCCACCTACTTCGCCTCAGACCTCGGTTACCTCCTCAGCCGGTTCGATGTGCGCGGCTACAACAAGGTCGTCGAGGTCTGGGGGGCGGACCACCACGGGTACGTGCCGCGCATGAAGTCAGCCGCGGCGGCACTCGGCATCGACCCGCAGAAGCTGGTGATCATCCTCCACCAGATGGTCAACCTCAAAGAAGGAAAGATGTCGAAGCGTGCCGGCCGGTTCGTCACGTTGGACGAGCTGGTCGATCGCGTCGGCAGCGACGCGGTCCGCTACTTCTACCTGCTCCGGTCGCCGGACACCACCATCGAGTTCGACCTCGAGCTCGCGGTCACGCAGGGCAACGAGAATCCCGTCTACTACGCCCAGTACGCGCACGCCCGGCTCTCGAACGTTGAGATCACCGCGACCGAGCGTCATCCACGGCTGCCGGAAAGGGCCGACGTCTCACTCCTGACCCAACCCTGGGAGCTCGACGTGGCTCGGCAGCTGGCCTTCTGGCCGGACGTCGTCGAGGACGCGACCACGACTCTCGAGCCGCACCGCATTCCTTATTACGTGCACGAGCTGGCGACGGCGGTCCACCGCTTCTACCACGCGGGCAACGCGCAGAGCGAGCACCGCGTGGTGGTCGACGATCCTGAGCTGACAAGGGCGAGGCTGGAGCTTTGCCGGGCGGCGCGTCACACTTTGAAGACCGCGCTGGACCTGATCGGGGTCTCGGCGCCTGAACGGATGTAAGGAGAAGGCACTTGGACGTCACCTGGCTCGGACACGGCTGCTTCCGGCTGCGCGGCCGCGGCGCGGCGGTGGTCACGGACCCCTACCCGCCCACCATCGGCTTGAAGTTGGCGCGCATGGACGCGGACCTGGTTACCGTGAGCCACGACCACGACGACCACAGCTACACGCAGGTGGTACGCGACGGCGCTTACGAGGTGCGCGGGCCGGGTGAGTACGAGGTGGCCGGGGTGAGCGTGATCGGCTTGCCGACCTACCACGACGCCGAGAAGGGCGCCAAGCGAGGCCGCAACACGGTCTACCTGATCGAGATCGACGACGTGCGCATCTGCCACCTGGGCGACCTTGGCCACAAGCTGGACGACGTGGAGGCGGAGGCCGTCGCCGCGCCGGACGTCCTCCTGGTGCCGGTCGGCGGCCGGACGACGATGAACGGCGAGCTGGCGGCGGAGGTCGTCCGGCAGCTCGAGCCCCGCTACGTCGTGCCGATGCACTACGCGATCGCCGGGCTCAAGGTCGAACTCGACTCGGTGGATCGGTTCCTCAAGGAGATGGGCGTCGCGGCGGCCGTTTCGGAGCCGCAGCCGAAGCTGTCGGTCCAGAAGTCATCGGTCAGCGAGTTCGAGACCAAGGTGGTCGTGCTCGAGCCGAAAACGGAGCCAAAGGTTTAGTCACGAACGCATTCCGGTAACATTTGAAAAACCGCCCTGGAGGTCCTCTATGTCGAAGTACGTTTTCGTGACCGGGGGTGTCGTCTCCTCTCTCGGCAAGGGCATTACCGCGGCGTCCATCGGGAACATCCTGAAGGCCCGCCACCTCACCGTCTCCCTTCAGAAGCTCGACCCGTATCTGAACGTGGACCCCGGGACGATGAGCCCTTACCAGCACGGAGAGGTCTTCGTCACCGATGACGGCGCGGAAACCGACCTCGACCTGGGGCACTACGAGCGGTTCGTCGACGAGAACCTGACCGTCGCGTCCAACGTGACGACCGGAAAGATCTACCAGGACGTCATCGCGCGCGAGCGCCGCGGCGACTACCTGGGCGCCACGGTCCAGGTCATCCCGCACGTCACCAACGTGATCAAGGAGAAGATCCTCCGCGCCTCGAGGGATCCCCAGGCCGACGTGGTGGTGGTCGAGGTGGGTGGGACCGTGGGCGACATCGAGAGCCTTCCTTTCCTGGAGGCGATCCGCCAATTGAAGAACGACCTCGGACGCCAGAACGTGTTCTACGTCCACTGCTCGCTGGTGCCGGTCGTCCGCGGCCAGGAGATGAAGACCAAGCCCACGCAGCACTCGGTGCAGGCGCTCCGGGCAATCGGGATCCAGCCGGACGCGATCATCTGCCGCTCCGAGCTGCCGATCGAGGCCGACCTCAAGGAAAAGATCGCGTTGTTCACCGATGTGCCGCGCGAGGCGGTGGTTTCCGTCCCGGACGTGCAGTCAACGTACGAGGTTCCGCTGATGCTCGAGGCCGCAGGTCTCGGCAAGGTGATGGCGAATCACTTCGAGCTGGACGAGTCGCACCAGGTGCCCGACAACGGTGCGTGGATTCAGATGGTCGAGCGGATCAAGCATCCGCGGGCGTCGGTGCCCATCGCCATCGCCGGCAAATACATCCAATTGCCCGACGCCTACCTCAGCGTCATCGAGTCGCTCCGCCACGCGGGCATCCATCACGGCCTGGAGATCGACATCCGCTGGGTCTCGTCGGAAAAGCTCGACGCGGGCGACACGTCGCCCCTCATGGGCGTGGCCGGAATCGTCGTGCCAGGCGGTTTTGGATACCGCGGCATCGAGGGGAAGGTCCAGGCCTCGCGTTACGCGCGGCACAATCGAATCCCGTACCTCGGGTTGTGCCTCGGCATGCAGTGCGCGGTGATCGACTTCGCGCGCGAGAAGCTCGATGCCCCAGACGCCAATTCGACCGAGTTTGCCGCGTTCACATCGACGCCCGTCATCGATCTGATGCCTGAGCAGCGCAACGTCGATCAGATGGGCGGGTCGATGCGACTCGGCCTCTACCCCTGCAAGCTGGTCCCTGGGTCGCTGGCGCAGAAGGCTTATGGCGAAGAGGTGGTGTACGAGCGGCACCGCCACCGCTTCGAGTTCAACAACGAGTATCGCGAGGTCATGCACGAGGCCGGCATGAATTTCACCGGCCTCTCGCCCAACGGGCGGCTCGTCGAGATCATCGAGCTGGCCGACCATCCGTGGTTCGTGGCCACGCAGTTCCATCCCGAGCTTCGGTCCAGGCCGAACCGGCCGCACCCGCTGTTCCGCGATTTCGTGCGGGCGGCATTTCTCCAGAGCGGCGACCAGATGGAGCTCCGTCCCGCCGAGCTGCTCGAAGAAACCGACTCCTAAGGACCCAATGGAGCAGCAGAGAAGCGGAATCCCTTCTTTCCAGGCGCGCGGCGAGCTCTCGCTCGAGCTCGTGCACGCCACGGAGGCGGCGGCCCTGGTGTGCGCGAGCCTTCTCGGCAGGGGCGACGCGGATGCGGTCAGCGACGCGGCCGGCAAAGCGATGCGCGCCGCCCTGGAGCGGTTGGGCGTCAGCGGCACGGTCGTGCTGAGCCCGCGTACGCAGAGCCACCTTCCGCCCGGCGCCGCGATCGGGACCGGCGACCGGAAGGTGGACCTGGGCGTCTACCCCGTGGAGGGCGCAAGCCAGACAGCTCGCGGGCACATCAACGCGGTCTCTTTGCTCGTTGCGGTCGAGCCTGGGGGCTTCGCCCGCCTTCCGGCCGTCTCCCAGGTCGAGAAGTTCGTCGCCGGCCCCGCCGCGCGAGGCGCCATCGACTTCGACGACACGATCGCCGACAACCTCCGACGGGTCGCTTTCGCGAACGACGTTCGGGTGCAGGACCTGACCGTGGCCATCCTCGAACGTCCGAGGCACCAGGACCTCATCGCCGAGGTGGCGGCGACCGGCGCGCGCATCCGGATCCTCGAGGAGGGCGACTTCGCGAGCGCGGTCATGGCGGCCCTGCCCGGCACGGGGATCGACGCCGCGATCGGGATCGGTGACCTGCACGCGATGCTCATGTCCGCGTGCGCGGTGCGATGCCTGGGCGGCGAGTTTCAGGCCCGACTCTTGCCTCGCAACGACGAGGAGCGCCAGCTTGTGGGCGATGGCGGCTCGCGAGTTTATCGAATCGAGGAACTAGCGCCTGCGGGTGAGATCTCGGTCGCGATCACGGGCGTGACGGGCGGCCCGCTGCTGCCGGGAGTCGCCTTCGGCAGCGGTTACGCCGAGACGTCGTCGCTTCTAATCTCGAGCCGCCACGCGACCGTCCGCCGCCTTCTGACCCGCCACCATGTGGTGCAGGGGGCCCCGGCGAGCTAGCTCGCCTTAGCGGATTAGCCGCTTCGGGCCTGGGGTATCTATAAGTAGAACAGTGAGCCAGAACGACCCCTACGCGCCGCCCCAGGGCGGCCAGTACATTCCCCCGCCGCCCCAGTACCAGGCGACCTCGGACATCCCCCCGCAGTCGCCGTACCACTACTCGTCCGCGCCCCAGCAAGGGAGCCGCGGAGGGCTCGGCTGGCTGGCTTCGGCCGCCCTCGCGGTCTGGGCGGTGGTCAAGTACGGGCTCATCTTCCTCGTCAAGATCCCCGCTCTGGCGACCCTCCTCTCGGCCGTGGTGAGCTTCGGCGCGTACGCCTGGCTCAGGGGTCCTGAGTTCGCGGCGGCCCTCATCACGATGCTCTTCGTCCACGAGATGGGCCACTTCGTCGAGATCAGGCGCCAGGGCATGGCGGCCACAGTGCCGGTCTTCATCCCGTTCCTCGGCGCCGCCATCTTTCAGCGCGAGCACCCGACGAACGCCGTGAGGCAGGCCCAGATCGGCATCGCCGGCCCGATCGCGGGCACCCTGGGGGCCACGGCAGCGTTCGCCCTCTACCTCGCTACGGGGAATTCGTTCTTCCTGCTCGCCGCGGCGATCGGCTTCTTCCTGAACCTCTTCAACATGATCCCGGTCTGGATGCTCGACGGCGCCTGGATCCTGGCCCCCGTCTCACCGTGGTTCCAGGTCGTGGGCCTGGTGGCCGTTGCGGCCGCGGTGCTGATCTTCCACTTCGTCAGCGTGCTTCTGATCATCATCGCGGTGCTCGGAATCCAGACCGCGCGCGCCGGCTTCCGCAACGCGCGCAACCCCTACTACGCGTCGGTCCCGAGCCGCGATCGATGGGCGCTGGGGTTCGCATGGCTGGCGCTCGTCCTTTATCTCGGCGTGATGAGCCTTCAGACCGAGAATTTGTTCTTGTTGTTGTCCCGGTAAACTAGCCTCCCTGGAGTCACCGAATTGAAAGCACAGATTCATCCCACCTTTTACGAAGACGCGGTCGTCACCTGCGCGTGCGGGAACACGTTCACGACCGGGTCCACCCGCAAGGAGCTCAAGACCGAGATCTGCTCCGTGTGCCACCCCTTCTTCACGGGCACGCAGCGCATCGTGGACACGGGCGGCCAGGTCGAGCGGTTCCGCAAGCGGGCTGCGAAAGTCCAAACCCGGGCATAGATGAGCCTGCCGGAGGCAGCCGCCCCGGAGGCTACCCCGAAACCAAAGCAACAGCCCTTTTTCTATGGCGGCCAGGCCGTCATCGAGGGCGTGATGATGCGCGGCAAGCAGCACTACGCCGTCGCCGTCCGGCTCCCCACCACGAAACAGATCGTGGTCGACCGTGGGGAGCTGAAGGCGCCGATCTACACGCACCCCGTGTGGAAGCTGCCGTTCATCCGCGGCCTTGCCTTGATCGGCGAACAGCTCCACCTCGGGATGAAGTCGCTCATCTGGTCGGCGAACATGAACGCCGGCGCCAACAACATCGAGATCGGCAAGAAAGAGATCACGGGCTCGGTCGCGATGGCGGGTGTCTTCGCGCTGGCCATCTTCATCGGCCTGCCGCTGCTCCTCGCCAACTTCGCGGTGCATCGGAGCTCCAGCTTCACGTTCGTCCTCGTTGAGGGGCTGATCCGGGTTGCACTCGTGCTGGGTTACCTCACGGCGATCGGGCTGCTGCCTGACGTGAGACGCGTGTTTCAGTACCACGGCGCCGAGCACAAGACCATAAACGCCTTCGAGTCAGGCTGGGCGCTCGACGTGCCGTCGGTCCGGCGTGCGAGCACGCTGCATCCGCGCTGCGGCACCGGCTTCCTGCTCGTCGTGCTGGTCGTCAGCGTGGTCGTCTTCAGCGTCGTCGCCATCTTTCACCCGAACCTCTTCTGGCTTGTCGTCTCACGCCTACTCGCCATCCCGCTGATCGCCGGGGTCGGCTTCGAGCTGATCCGCTTCATGGCGTGGCACCGCAACAATGCGGCGATCCGGATCGCGCTGCTTCCGGTGCTCGGGACGCAGAAGTTCACGACGCGCGAACCGTCCGACGACATGCTCGAGGTCGCGATCACCGCCTTCAACAGCGCCCGTGAGGGTGAGGAGGAAACTACAGGGGCGGCGGCATGAGAAAGCACAAGGGGGGCAGGCCCCCCTTGTGGGGAACCCCCCGTTCAATCCGGACGTCATTGCCTGCGATGTTCGGGTGCGGCGGCCTGGCGGAGCCAGGCCGCGCGGACGGACGAGATGATTGACAGGCTCGAGGCCATTGCGCGTCGCTATCACGAGATCGAGCGGGAGATGGCGCGACCCGAGGTCGCGATCGACCACGAGAAGCTCACTCTCCTGGCTCGCGAGCAGAGAACTCTCCGCGAGACGGTCGAGACCTACAACGCGTACAAGCGCGCGCGTCAGGATCTCGACTCCGCGCGCGAGATGCTGCGCAAAGAGAAGGATGCCGAGATGCAGGAGTACATCCGCGCCGAGGAGCGGCGCGCGTCGGCGCAGCTGGCCGAGCTCGAGGAGAAGCTCAAGGTGCTCCTCCTGCCCAAGGATCCCAACGACGACCGCGACGTGGTGGTGGAGATCCAGGGCGCCGAGGGCGGTGACGAGGCTGCACTCTTCGCCGCCGACCTGTTCCGGATGTACACGAAGTGGGCCGAGAAGAAAGGCTGGAAGGTCGAGGTCGTCGACGCGTCGCCGAGCGGCATGGGCGGCTACGACAAGATCGAGTTCGAGGTCCACGGCCACGGCGCCTACTCGCAGCTGAAGTACGAGGGCGGCGTCCACCGGGTCCAGCGCGTGCCGAAAACGGAAGCGCAGGGCCGCATCCACACGTCCGCCGCGACGGTCGCCGTTCTGCCCGAGGCGGACCCCGTCGAGGTCGAGTTGAAGCCTGAGGACATAGAGGTCAAGACGTCGACGTCGACAGGCCCCGGCGGCCAGAGCGTCAACACCACCTACTCCGCGATCCGGATCACCCACAAGCCGACCGGGCTGGTGGTCAGCATCCAGGACGAGAAGTCGCAGCTGCAGAACAAAGAGAAGGCTATGCGGGTCTTGCGAGCGCGCCTCTACGAGATGAAGCTCGCCGAGCAGCAGGAGGCGATCGGCGCGCAGCGGCGCGACATGGTGCGCAGCGGCAACCGGTCGGAAAAGATCCGGACCTACAACTTCAAGGAGAACCGCGTCACCGACCACCGCATCAACCTCACGCTGCACAAGCTGGACCGCGTGATGAACGGCGAGCTCGACGACCTGGTCAGCGCGCTCGTTGCCGCCGAGCGCGCCGCGAAGCTCAACGGCGGTCCTGCGTGACTGGACTCGGATGTTCCTTGCAGCTTCGACGCCCTAGACGGCCGGGCGCCTGCGGCGCTGAAGCCAGCGTCAAGGGGCCCGGCGCTGCGTCGTCACGCATCTATCGATGCGCTCCTAGCCGCGCCACCCTTTCCTTGGCTCCGGCCGTCGAGGGCGCGAATCTGCGGCGGAACCCCGAGTCCAGTCACGCTTGACGATCGTCGAGGTCCTGAAGCTCTCGGCTGACTACCTGCAGAAGCACGGCTCCGAGTCGGCGCGCCTCGACGCCGAGCTCCTCCTCGCACACACGCTCGCGCTGCGCCGCCTCGACCTGTACCTGAGCTTCGACCGTGCACTCTCCGAAACGGAGCTGAGCGCGTATCGGGGCCTGGTCGCGAAGCGCGGTAAGGGCGAGCCGGTCGCGTACCTGGTCGGGCACAAGGAGTTCATGGGCCTCGACTTCGAGGTCACCCCCGCGGTGCTCGTTCCGAACCCGGACACGGAGGTGCTCGTGCAGCGCGCGGTGGCCATCGCGCGCGAGGCGAACCGCACGATCCGGGTGGCCGACGTCGGCACCGGCAGCGGATGCATCGCGATCGCGGTAGCGCACTACGCTCCGAACACCGAGGTGTGGGCGACCGACGTAAGCCGCGAAGCGATCGAGGTCGCCGCGCACAATGTCGCGCGCCATGAGGTGAGCGATCGCGTTCACCTCGAGCGCGGGGACATGATGGGACCGCTCGCGGGCGACTTCGACCTCGTTTGCGCGAATCTTCCATATGTGAGCATCGGCGCGGGGTTGCCTGCGGAGGTGACGGTGCAGCCGGCGCGGGCGTTGTACGCCGAACAGGGTGGCGCGGCGCTGGTGGCCAGGCTCCTCGACGAGGCGCCCGCACGGCTGCGCCCGGGCGGCCGGGTGCTCGCCGAGCTGGATCCGTCCATCCTTGCCACGGTCACCGTAACGGCGGAGCGGCGGTTCGCGCAGCGGCGCATCCATCGCGACCTGGGCGGTCACGAGCGCGTAATCGAAGCATGGTCCTTCATCCCCACGAACTCAGAGCCTTCGGCGTGAGTTCGCGGGGACCCCTTGTGATGAAACCAACCCAGCCGGGGTTTCGGCGCGCGGCGCAGCTATTGCGCAGTGGCGCAGTCGTCGCGTTTCCGACCGACACCGTTTACGGGCTGGGCGCCAGCGCCGACGACGAGCTGGCCCAGAAGCGCGTCTATCAGATCAAGGGACGGCCGGTCGGCATGCCGCTGATCCTTATGGTGGCCGCCGAATCCCAGCTCGAGAACTACGTGCATGTCGACTCGCGAGCGGAGGCCATGATGCGGCGCTGGTGGCCGGGACCGCTCACCTTGATCCTCTATGCGAAGGGTGGGGGCACGCTGGGAGTGCGGATTCCCAAGCACACGGTCGCGCTCGGGCTGCTGAGCCATGCCGGCCCTCTCATGACGACGAGCGCCAACCTCCACGGCGACGACCCGGCGATGACGGCGGAGCAGGCGGCTGCGCTCAACGGCGTGATGGCGGTGCTCGACGGCGGCACAGCCCCCGGTGGGACGGCGTCGACAGTGCTGGACCTGACCGGACCTGAGCCACATGTCCTGCGCGAGGGTGCCATCCCGACGCCGGAGCTGCTCGGCCCTCCAGGTCCGCGCTCGGGATAGCATCAGGCCGTGAGCACCACCACGATGTCGCTGCGGGCGCTCGAACGGGAAGACCCGGCGATCGCCGACCTCATCCGCAAGGAGTTCAAGCGGCAGTCGGAGACCCTCGAGCTCATCGCCTCCGAGAACCTGACCAGCCCCGCCATCCTCGAAGCCCTCGGCACGCTGCTGACGAACAAGTACGCGGAGGGCTACCCGGGTCGCCGCTACTACGGCGGGACGGGCGAGGTCATCGACAAGATCGAGACGCTGGCGGTCGAGCGCGCGAAGCATCTCTTCGGAGCCGACTACGTCAACGTCCAGCCCCACGCCGGCTCACAGGCCAACGCGGCCGTCTACATGGCGGTGTGCCAGCCGGGCGACCGCGTGATGGGGATGGACCTCTCCGCCGGCGGGCACCTGACGCACGGCAGCCCTGCCAACTTCAGCGGCAAGCTCTACGAGATTCACTCGTACGGCGTCGACCGCGAAACGGAGCGAATCGACTACGACGACGTTCAGAAGATCGCCGAGCAGGTGCGGCCGAAGATGCTCATCGCGGGCTTCTCCGCCTACTCGCGGATCGTCGACTGGGGCCGCATGCGCGCGATCGCGGACTCCGTGGGCGCGACGCTCTTCGTCGACATGGCGCACGTGGCAGGGCTGGTTGCTGGCGGCGTCTACCCCTCGCCGATCCCGCATGCGTCCATCACGACGACCACGACTCAGAAGACGCTGCGCGGCGCCTGGGGCGCGATCATCCTGTGCACGAACGACTGGCAGAAGGCGATCGACTCGGCCGTCTTCCCCGGCATCCAGGGCGGGCCGTTGATGCACGCCATCGCCGCCAAGGCGGTCTGCTTCGGTGAGGCGCTCAAACCGGACTTCAAGGTTTACGCGAAGCAGGTCGTCGTCAACGCGAAGGCGATGGCTGCCCGCCTGACGGAGCGAGGCTTGCGCCTCGTCACCGGAGGAACCGACAACCACCTGATGCTCATCGACCTCCGTCCGCAGAAGCGGACCGGCAAGCAGGTGCAGGACGTCGCCGACACCGTGGGGATCACGCTGAACCGCAACTCGATTCCCTTCGACGACGCCTCCAAGTTCAACCCAAGCGGCGTGCGGGTCGGCACGCCCCTGGTCACCACGCGCGGCATGCGCGAGGCGGAGATGGTCGTGATCGCAGACTGCATCGCGGACCTGGTCGAGCGGATCGACGATCGCGCGACTCTTAATTCGGTCCATGAGCGCGCGTTGGAGCTCTGCCGAAAGTTCCCGATCCCGTACGCCTTCGATTGAACGACTTCATCAGCACGGACTCGATCACGAGCCTGCGCGATCACCTTCTCCCGGGCCTGTGGCCGTTCCTTGTCGCGTTCGCGGTGTGCGTGGTCGTCGTGCCGGTGGCGATCCGCCTGTCCAGGCGTCTCGGCCTGATCGCCGAGCCTGGCGGGCGTCACTCGCACGCCAAGCCCACGCCGATGTTGGGCGGCCTCGCCTTGTTTGTCGGGTTTGCCGTGGCCGCTCTGATCTTCGCCGTCGGTTACGGCCCGACCATCGGTGTGGTCGTCGTGTCGGGGCTTGCGATGGCCCTCCTGATCCTCGACGACAGGCGGCCGATGAAGCCGCTCGTCAAGCTCGCGATCCAGGTCTTCCTGGCCCTACTCGCCGTGGTCGTGTTCAACGTCAAGATCAGCTTTTTCAGCCTGCCGGGCGGGCACATCGTCCAGCTCGGCCTGCTCATCGCCCCGGTCAGCGTCTTCTGGCTGCTCGGGATGCAGAACACGGTCAACTTCCTCGACGGGGCGGACGGCCTCGCGGCGGGCGTGATCGCCATCGTGGCGGTGATCCTGATGCTCGCGGCGGGCGAGCTAAAGGACATCGACGTCGTCAAGCTCAGCGGCGCCCTCGGCGGCTGCTGCGCCGGCTTTCTGATCTTCAACTTCTATCCCGCGCGCATCTTCATGGGCGACTCCGGCGCGCATTTCCTGGGGATGGCGCTCGGCATGATCTCGATCCTGGGCATCGCCAAAGTCGCGGTGGCATTCGCCCTCGCCGCGCCCGTGCTGGCCCTGGCCGTGCCGATCGCCGACACCGCCTGGGCGATCCTCAGGCGGCGGATGCGCAGGGAATCGGTGGCCGCGCCCGACCTCTTCCACCTGCACCACCGCCTGCAGTCGTTCGGCCTCGACCAGCGCCAGACCTGCTACGTCTTCTATGCCGCGAGCGCACTGCTCGGCGCCGTCGGCCTGACCCTGTTCGGGCACGGCCGCATCCTGGCCGTGGTCATCGTGGTGACGGTGGCGCTGGCGTCGACGGTCGCCGCCGACGTCTTGCAGCACACGGGCTGGCGAATCCCGGCGCCCTTCCTCCGCCGCCTGTTGGCCGAACCGAGTACCCGATAGAATTCGGAGGGGCATGACGCCCACTTCGGGTTCGGGCCCAACCGGGTCGGATCTGGCCGGAATCGGTTTCTACATGGCGGCCGCGGTCCTGATTCCCCTACTTGCGGGCGTGGCGCTGGACCGGTTGTGGCACACGGCTCCACTCTTGACGCTTATCGGCCTTTTCATCGGCCTGGCCGCGGGCGCGGCGGGCATCTGGTTGAAAGTGAGGGACTTGTCGAAGTGAGGGTGGGGACCATCCAGGTCGAGACGGTGGGCGCGTCCTTGTTCCTGGCGGCGGCCGTGACTCTTACGGCCGGCGTGACGGGCCACGGGAGCATCGGGGTCGGGATCGGGGTCGGCCTTGTCCTCGGCTCGATCAACGGTTTCATCATTCAGTTCGTGCTCGACCGACGTGCGCCGATCCTCCCCACGAGCGTCCTTCGCCTGGCGCTGATCAGCCTTCTGGCACTGATCGCCGCGCGTCTGGCCGGCGGTGCGGTGTGGCCGGTCGTGATCGGTGTCGGGTTGGCACAGCTCGTGATGGTTGGCGTCGGCGTTCGTCAGGGACGGCGTGCGTGATCCTCTCTGATACTTCGATCGGCACTCACCCCACGATCGAAATCGGGGGTTGCGGAAACTGGTGCACGTTCAACTACGACAGCCTTATCTCGAGCTTTCTCGCCGTAATAGTCACGCTCGCGGTAGCCTTCTGGCTGCGGTCGCAATTACGTCACGGCGAGCCTTCGAAGGTGCAAGCGGTCTTCGAGTGGGGCTACGACCAATTGCGCTCGCTGATCAAGAGCAACGTCTCCGAAGATGCGCTGTTCATCGTCCCGCTCGCGCTGACCCTGTTTCTGTACATCCTCGTGGCCAACTGGCTCGAGTTTCTGCCGCTGGGTCTGGTGCCCATCGTCCATGGCGCCAACGCCGACCTCAATCAAACGCTTGCGATGGCCCTCGTCGTGTTCGTGGTGGTGGAGTGGTACAGCATTCGCGTTCTCGGATTGTTTGGATTCCTGCGCCGATTCACCAAACCGTTCGAGCTGCCGCTGCCGGCGCGAATCGTCTTCATCCCACTCAACCTCATCGAGGAGCTGACCAAGCCCGTCACGCTGTCGATGCGGCTCTTCGGCAACATCTTTGCCGGCGCGGCGATCATCACCCTGATCATCGGGTTCGGCACGCTCTCGCTGCCACTCGTGGGCACGATCCCCGGCCTGATCGTGGGCAGCCTCCTCCTGTCGGTGTGGAAGGCTTTCGACGTCCTGTTCATCGGATTCATCCAGGCTTTCATCTTCATGCTGCTGACGGTCGTGTATTTCGGCGCCGCCCGCGAGGGTCTTGAACATGAGCATCAATAGGAGGTAGTTGAGTGACTGACCATGGGATTGGAATGGCCGCTGCCCTCCTCGGGTTCGGCATAGCGCTCGGGGGTGCTGCGATCGGAGCGTGCATCGGCGACGCGGTCGCCGGCAACGCTTTCCTCGGCGGCATCTCCCGCCAGCCCGAGGCCCAGGGCCGCATGCTGCCCTGGCTGTTCGCGGTGATCGGCCTGGTCGAAGGAATGTACTTCGTCACGTTCGGGTTGGGGTTCATCCTCCTGTCCCAGGTCAAGTAGTGCTCTTTCTGGCGAGCGCGGGCGTCGTCACGATCGACGGAACGGTGATCGTCGAGCTGATCACCTTCCTCGTGATGCTCGGCGTCCTCGGTCGCTACGTCTACCCGGAGATAGTGAAGGTCGCCGAGGCGCGCCAGCAGGCCATCGCCCAACAGCTGAAAGACGCTGAGGAGGCCAGAGCGAAAGCCGAAGCGCAGCTCGCCGAGGCGACCGAGAAGCTCAACGACGCCCGCAAGTCGGCGCAGAGCGTCATCGAGGCGGCCACCAAGTCCGCGGAGCAGCTTCGCCAGGAGCTGAGGCAGAAGGCGGACGAAGACGCCAAGCGGACGGTCGAGAACGCGCGCAAGCAGATCGAGGCCGAGCGGGACCAGGCCATTCGCACGGTCCGCACCGAGGTGGCGGACCTCGTCGTGACCGCGACGGAGAAGGTGATCGGCGAGACGCTCGACGCGACCAAGCATCGACGGTTGATCGAGCGGGCGATCGAGGAGGTGGCAAGTGCCTCCCAGTAGCTTGAGAGCGATGGAAATCGAACCCGGGGTCCCCGCGAAATCGAAGATTTCGTGGGGTGGGAGGTGGTGGCAAGTGCCTCCCAGTAGGTTGATAGCGATCGGAAACCGATCCCGGGGTCCCCGCGAAATCGAAGATTTCGTGGGGTGGGAGGAGGTTGCTAGTGGCGACGGCAGCCGCTAAGCGGTACGCGCGAGCGGTCTTCGAGCTGGCCGAGGAGGAGGGCGACGTCGAGGATTGGGGGCGTCGCATCGCAACGATTCGCGAGCTGTTCGCCGACCCAGGGGTCGCCGCGGTCCTGGCCAACCCGAGCATCGCGACGCTGCGCCGCGAGGCGCTTGTCTCGAGCGCGCCGCACTTCCTCGACACGAAGGGCGGCAACCTCGCCAGGCTGCTCGTCGAGTCGGGACGCACAAAAGACGTTCCCGGGATCGAGGAGGAGTTCGAGAGCCTCGCCGATCAAGCCGCCGGCCGCGTGCGAGCCACTGTGACGACAGCCATCGAGCTCGAGAGCGAGGACCGCGATCGCGTCGAGCGAGAGCTCTCGAAGCGCTTGAAGAAGGATGTGCGCCTGAGCGTGCTCGTCGATCCCCGCATCATCGGCGGGTTGAAGCTTCAGTACGGAGATCGCGTCGTCGACGCGAGCGTCGCCACCAGGTTGCAGCAGCTTCGCCGCCGCCTGGCGGCCACGTAACGTCTAGGAGAAGCCAGTGGGAATCAGCACCAAAGAGATTTCGGAAGTAATCAAAGAACGGCTCAAGGATTTCGACGCGAGCCTGGTCTCGGCCGACGTGGGCCGCATCGTCGCCGTCGGCGACGGCATCGCCCAGGTTTACGGCTTGCAGAACGCGATGGCCGGGGAGCTCCTGGAATTCCCGCAAGACACCTTCGGCCTCGCCCTGAACCTCGAAGAGGACCAGGTGCGGTCGGTCATTCTCGGCGAGTTCGGTCACCTTCACGAGGGCGACGAGGTGCGCACCACGGGACGTCTGCTCGAGGTCCCGGTAGGTGATGAGCTGCTGGGCAGGATCGTCAACCCATTGGGCGTTCCGCTCGACGACAAGGGTCCGATCAAGACGACCAAGACGCTCCCGGTCGAGAAGATCGCCCCGGGGGTGATCACCCGCAAGCGAGTGGACAGCCCCGTGCAGACCGGCATCAAGGCGATCGACGCCATGATCCCCATCGGCCGCGGCCAGCGCGAGCTGATCATCGGCGACCGCTTCACAGGCAAGACGACGGTGCTGTTGGACACGATCATCAACCAGAAAGGAAAGAACCTCTTCTGCATCTACGTGGCGATCGGGCAGAACGCCGCGTCGGTCGCGCGCGTGGCCGCGACGCTGGAAGAGGCCGGCGCGATGGACTACACGATCATCGTCGCCGCGACCGCGGCCGACCCAGCGTCGCTGCAGTACATCGCGCCTTACGCGGGCTGCGCGATGGGCGAGTACTTCATGGACCAGGGCAAGGAAGCCCTTTGCTGCTACGACGACCTGACCAAGCAGGCGTGGGCCTACCGCCAGGTGTCTGCGACGCTGCGCCGCCCACCGGGCCGCGAGGCCTACCCTGGCGACGTCTTCTACCTCCACTCGCGGCTGCTCGAGCGGGCCGCGAAGATGAACCAGGCCCACGGTGGAGGTTCGCTCACGGCGCTGCCCGTGATCGAGACGCAGGCCAACGACGTCTCAGCGTTCATCCCCACCAACGTGATCTCGATCACCGACGGCCAGATCTACCTGCAGTCCGACTTGTTCAACGCGGGCCAGCGGCCGGCGCTCAACGTCGGAATCAGCGTGTCGCGCGTCGGGGGCGATGCGCAGACGAAGGCCATGCGGCAGGTGTCCGGCAAGCTGCGCCTCGACCTCGCGCAGTACCGCGAGCTCGCCGCCTTTGCCCAGTTCGCGTCAGACCTCGACACGGCGACGCGCAACCAATTGGAGCGGGGGGCGCGTCTGACCGAGCTGCTCAAGCAGGACAAATACCAGCCGGTGCCGCTGGGGGAGCAGGTCGCCGTCCTGTACGCAGGCACGCAGGGACACCTGGACAAGGTTGCCGTGCCTCGCGTCCTCGAGTGGACGGCGGGCTTCATCCGCTTCTTGAAGGGCGACCGCCCTGGCCTGCTCGAGGCGATCGACAAGCAGCAGGCGCTGGACGACACCCTTTTCGCCCGGCTGAACGCGGCGATCTCGACGTTCAACCATCAGTTCGGGGTCGAGGGCTACACGGACCAGCCCGACCCGAGCGGCGCGCAGCCAAAGCCCGCGGCCAAGGAACCCGCGGCCAAGGAACCCGCGGCCAAGGAACCCGCGGCCAAGGAACCCGCGGCCAAGGAACCCGCGGCCAAGGAACCCGCGGCCAAGGAACCCGCACCCAAGGAAAAGAAGTAGTTGCCTTCATTCAGGGACATCGTCCGCCGCATCGACTCGATCAAGAACACGCAGAAGATCACCAAGGCGATGCAGGTCGTGGCGGCGACCCGGCTGCGCCGCGCGCAGGCGGCGGTCCAGGCCACGCGGCCGTACGCGGACAAGATGGTCGAGGTCCTGCAGACGGTCGGCGAGCGGGGGACAGAGTACAAGCACCCGTTCCTCGTCCGCCGGGAGGGCGGCCGCGCGGTGATGATCCTCGTCACCACGGACAAGGGCCTGTGCGGCGCGATCAACGTCAACAACATCCGCGCGGCGACGCGCTACATGAACCAGACCTACCCAACGCACCAGCAGTACGTGACGCTTGGGCGCAAGGGCCGCGATTTTCTCCTGCGCTACCGGCGCGAGGTCCTGGCGGAGGTGAGCAACCTTCCCGACAGGCCCAGCGTGGGCGAGGTGCTGCCGGCAGTCACCGTCGCGCTGGAGGAGTACGCGAAGGGCAACACCGACGCGGTCATCCTCTGCTACTCGAAGTGGATCTCGACCCTCCGGCAGGAACCGGCGATCCGCGTGCTCATCCCCGCCGAGATACCGAAGCGCGAGGAGGCGAAGGAGGGGCCGCAAGCCGACTACATCTACGAGCCTGAGCCCGAGGCGGTGCTCGACGGGCTCCTGCCGCGATATGTCGAGACCCAGGTTTTCCAGGCGGTGCTGGAGAACAAGGCAAGCGAGTACTCGGCCAAGATGATCGCGATGCAGAACGCAACCAAGGCGGCGGGCGACCTGATCGACTCGTTGACCCTCTACGCAAACAAGGTCCGGCAGGCCGGCATCACGACCGAGCTGATGGAGATCGTGAGCGGCACCGAGGCTGTCAGCTCGAGCTAGGAAGGAGTTCCGAATGGCGAAGACGAAGGCGAAGCCGGAGAAAAAGAAGACGACGAAACAGGGCCGCATCAGCCAGGTGATCGGCGCCGTGGTCGACGTCGAGTTCGATGCCGGAGACCAGCCAGAGCTGTTCGAGGCCCTCGAGGTGACGAGCGCCGACGGGCGCAAAGTGATCCTGGAGGTCGCGTCCGACATCGGCGACAACGTCGTGCGATGCATCGGGATGGACTCCACGGACGGAATCCGCCGCGGCGATCCTGTGCACGCCACGGGCTCGCCAATCTCGGTGCCGGTCGGCGTCGAGACGCTGGGCCGAATGTTCAACGTGATCGGAAACGCGATCGACGACGAGCCCACGCCCGAGGGAGCAACCCGCTGGCCGATCCACCGCGCCGCCCCGCCGCTTTCCGAGCAGCAGCCCAAGGTCGAGATCCTCGAGACGGGGATCAAGGTCATCGACCTGATCTGCACCTTCGCCAAGGGATCGAAGATCGGCTTGTTCGGCGGCGCGGGCACCGGCAAGACCGTGATCGTGCAGGAGCTCATCCGCAACATCGCCTACCACCACAAGGGCCGCTCCGTGTTCGCGGGCGTGGGGGAGAGGACGCGCGAAGGCAACGACATGTACGTCGAGATGCAGGACGCCGGCGTGCTGCCTCAGACCGCGCTGGTCTTCGGCCAGATGAACGAGCCGCCTGGCGCGCGTGCGCGTGTCGGCCTCACCGGCTTGACGATGGCCGAGTACTTCCGCGATGAAGAGGGAGCCGACGTCCTGCTCTTCGTCGACAACATCTTTCGCTATCTGCTCGCCGGTTCCGAGGTTTCCGCGCTGCTCGGACGCATGCCTTCGGCCGTCGGCTATCAGCCGACCCTGGCCTCTGAGATGGGCGAGCTGCAGGAGCGGATCACGTCGACACGCAAGGGTTCGATCACGTCGGTGCAGGCCGTGTACGTGCCGGCCGACGACTACACCGACCCGGCCATCCAGACCGTGTTCGCCCACCTGGGCGCGACGCTTCGCCTGGAGAGGTCACTGGTCGAGATCGGCATCTATCCCGCGGTCGATCCCCTCGGCTCGTCTAGCCGGTTCGTCGAGCCGGCGATCGTGGGGCAGGACCATTACGACGCCGCACAGGGCGTGAAGAAGATCATGCAGCGCTACAAGGACCTGCAGGACATCATCGCGATCCTCGGCATGGAGGAGCTTTCGGAAGACGACAAGCAGGCCGTCTCTCGGGCGCGCAAGGTCCAGCGCTTCCTTTCCCAGCCCTTCAACGTGGCGCAGCGGTTCACCGGGCGCGAGGGAAGGTTGGTTCCCATCGCGGAAACGGTCCGCGGCTTCAAGGAGATCCTCGAGGGCAAGCACGACGACCTGCCCGAGCAGGCCTTCTACATGGTCGGGACCATCGACGAGGCCCGCGAGCAGGCTGATGCGATGAAGAAGACCGAACCGACGAAGCAGACCGAACCGACGAAGCAGACCGAAGCGCCAAAGCAGACCGAAGCGCCAAAGCAGACCGAAGCGCCAAAGCAGACCGAAGGGACGAAGCAGACCGAAGCGCCAAAGCAGACCGAAGCGACGAAGCAGACCGAAGGCGGCCGTTCCAAGTGAAGTATCCCCTTCGAGTGGTCAGCGTCGAGCGAAGCCTCTTCGAGGGCGAGGTCGAGTTCATGATCGCCAACGGCGCGGAAGGTGAGCTCGGCGTGCTCGCGCGACATGCGCCGCTCATGACGATCCTCAAGCCGGGGCCGCTGCGGATTCAGGAGATCTTCGGCGGCCCGGAGCAGGTCCTGTTCGTGGGCGGCGGATTTCTCGAGGTGCTGCCCGACCGCGTGACGGTGCTGGCCGACGTGGCCGAGCACGCGGAGGAGATCTCGGTTGAACGCGCGGAGGAGGCCAGGCGCCGCGCCCAGGAGAAGCTCGCGGGCACCCTGACCAGCGCGGAAGAGACGGAGTTCCAGAACGCGCTGGCGATGGCCGAGGCGCGCCTGCGCCTGGCGCGGACCAGGCGGGGATAAATCCCCTGACGAGGAGAGATTGGCACCCTCTCCCCTTCAGGGGAGAGGGAGGGGTGAGAGGCTCTACGTGAAAGGAACCGCGCCCGGGCGCAACCACGCCATCCACGTCACCGGGGGCGCTCAGCTCGCCGGCGAGATCTGCGTCAGCGGCTCGAAGAACGCGGCGCTGCCCGAGATGGCCGCCGCGCTGCTGACGGCGGACCGCGTGACCCTGCACAACGTCCCGAGAGTCACGGACTCCGCCGTGATGGGCGAGATCTTGAGCTTTCTCGGCGGCAGCGCGAGAGGCGGTGGCACGGTCGTCATCGACACAGGCAAGGCGACCAAAAGTGAAGTGCCGGATGAGCTCGGCCGCCGCATGCGCGCAACGATCGTCCTCCTCGGCGCGATGCTGGGCCGCTTTGGACACGCTCGGGTGCCACGTCCGGGCGGCGACGACATCGGGGCGCGGCGCATCGAACAGCACTTGCGCGGCCTCCGCATGATGGGCGCGCACGTCACGGAGACCGAGAGCGAGATCGTAGCCGAGGCGGACCGCCTGCACGGCGAGCGCATCGTCTTCGACCTCCCGACGGTCACGGGCACCGAGAACATCCTTCTCGCGGCGGTCAAGGCGGAGGGCAGAACCGAGATCTTCAACGCTGCGCGCGAGCCTCATGTGCAGGATCTCTGCACGCTGCTCGCCAAGATGGGCGCGCGCATCGAAGGCATCGGCACCGAGCGCCTGATCGTTGACGGCACCCCGGAGCTTCACGGCACCGACCACACCGTGATCGCCGACTACCTGGAGGCGGGCACCTATGCGATCGCGGTCGCGGCAGCCGGCGGCGACCTGCGCATCGAATGCAGCCGGCCTGAGGACCTTCAGGTCCCGCTGCTCAAGCTGGAGCAGGCGGGCGTCCACGTCGAGTCGAGGGACGGATCGATGCGGGTGAGCCGCGAGCCCGGGGCGCACCTGCGGCCGATCGACATGTCCACCTGGACGTTCCCGGGCTTTCCGACCGACCTCCAGGCGCAGTACATGGCGCTGATGACGCAGGCCGACGGCCAGAGCGTGATCTCGGAGTATGTGCACGAGAATCGCTTCCAGCACGTGCGCGAGCTGGCGAAGATGGGCGCGGGGATCACTGTCGAGGGTCGCCTGCATGCAGTCGTGCACGGGCCGTGCCGGCTGCACGGCACCGACCTCGCGATCCCCGACATCCGCTCGGGGGCGGCGCTCGTGATCGCCGCGCTGTGCGCCGACGGCCAGAGCACGCTGCGCAACGCGTGGCACGTCGAGCGGGGCTACGAGGACATGGCCGGCAAGCTGGCCTCTGTCGGGGCGCGGATCGAGACCGTCGAGCTGGACCCGGAAACCGGTGGGCCGCACCACCTGTACGAGTGAGGCTCTCGGTCCTCTCTCGGAAGATCGGGATCGACCTGGGCACGTCGACCGTCCTGATCTACGTCAAGGGCGAGGGCATCGTGGTCAACGAGCCGTCGCTCGTGGCGGTGAACCGCGATGGCACGCGCATCCTCGCGGTCGGACGGCAGGCGTTCGAGATGGTAGGGCGCGCGCCTGAGGCGATCCAGATCGTGCGGCCGATGCGCGATGGCGTGATCGCCGACTTCGTCGTGACCGAGGGGATGCTCCACCATCTGATCGGCAAGGTCCAGGGCCGCCAGCGCCTCTTCAAGCCCGAGATCATGATCTGCGTGCCGTCGGGGGTCACATCCGTGGAGCGCCGCGCGGTCACCGAGGCCGCCATCTCCGCCGGCGCGCGCCAGGCGTGGCTCATCGACGAGCCGCTCGCGGCGGCGATCGGGGTGGGGCTGCCCATCGCCGAGCCTCGCGGCAACGCCATCTGCGACATCGGCGGCGGCACCACCGAGATCGCGGTCATCTCGCTGTCCGGCATGGTCGTCGCGCACTCGATCCGCGTCGGTGGCAATCGGATCGACGACGCGATCGCCGCCTACGTGAAGCGCAAGCACAACCTGCTGATCGGCGAGCGAACCGCGGAAGAGGTCAAGATCGCCGTCGGCTCGGCCGTGCTGATGAAGCAGCCGCTCATCACCGAGGTGCGCGGACGCGACCTCGTCTCGGGGCTGCCGAAGAACGTGGACGTCTCCTCGAACGACGTGGTGGAGGCGATCCAGGAGCCCCTCCGGCTGATCGTCGGCGCGGTGCGCGACGTGCTGGAGGAGACTCCGCCCGAGCTGGCGGCGGACATCTTCGACCGGGGCATCGTGCTGTCGGGCGGCGGGGCGCAATTACGCGGGATCGACCGTTACCTGTCGATGCACACGGGCATCCCCGCCCTGGTCGCCGACGACCCGCAGACTTCGGTCGTGCGCGGCACTGGACTCGCGCTCGAAAACTTCGAAGTCCTGAGACGGAACCAGAGCTACTTGCGCTGACTGGTCTCAAGCTCGTGGCGGATGGTTCCGGGCTCGAGCGGCCTCGGGCCGGGGTCGGCGTCTACACGACCCAGATCCTCCACGCGATGGCCGTCGACCGCCCCGACTGCGCCCTGACTGTCTTCGGTCCGCCCGGCGGATTCGTCCACGTCCCCGACGCCACCTACCTCTTGCTCCCGCAGACCAGGCTCATCGGCCGCCACCTGCGGTGGCCGGCCATGATCCGAGGCCTGAGGCCGCACGCCTATTTCGGTCCGGCGGGAGCCTTGCCTCTTGGGCGCATCGACTGTCCTTCGGTGATCACGATCCATGACCTCGCCATCTATCGCGACCCGCGATGGTTCCCCGGACGCCAACCGCTCAGCACGCGGTTGGTCGTGCCGCGCTCCGTGCTCCGCGCCGATGTCGTGATCGCGGTCTCCGAAAACACCGCGCGCGACATCGTGGAAATCTTCCGGCTCGACCGCGCCCGCATCCAGGTCGTCCCCCACGGCGTGTCGCCGAAGATGCGGCCGATGAGCACGGAGGAGCTGGTCGACGCCCGGTCGCGCCTCAACCTGCCCGACCGGTTCGTCCTGTTCGTCGGCACCGTGGAGCCGCGCAAGAACCTGCTCACCCTGCTGGAGGCCTGGGCGACCATGCGCGACCGGCCGGACCTCGTGATCGTCGGTTCGTGGGGTTGGCTGTACGAGCCGGTCCAGGAGATGATGTCGCGCCTGGGCCCGCGCGTCCATCACCTCGACTCGGTGGACCCGGCGGACCTGCCCGCCATCTACAACCTGGCCCGCGTGCTGGCGCACCCCGCTTGGTACGAGGGATTCGGGCTTCCACCGCTGGAGGCGATGGCGTGCGGGACGCCGGTGATCGTCTCCGACCGCTCGAGCCTGCCCGAGGTGGTCGGTAACGCGGCGCTCATCGTTCCCGCCGAGCAGCCGCAGGCGTGGCGCAAGGAGCTCGAGCGGGTCCTGGACGACACGCAGCTCGCGGCGGACCTGCGGCACCGGGGCATCCTCCGCGCCGCCGAGTTCAGCTGGTCGAGGTCCGCGAGGCTCACGTGGAGCGCGATCGACGACGCGATTAGGAACCGAGTGTCTCCTTGATCACCGCGGCCACACCGGCTGCGGTCCTGTCCCAAGTGAACTTCGCCGCCCGGGCGCGAGCCGCCCGCGCGAGCTTGGTGCGCAGCGCCTGGTCGCTGATCGCGACCTGAAGCACGTTCGCAAGCTGTTCCGGGCTCGCCGAGCTGTGGAAATAGAGCGCGGCCTCGCCGCCGACCTCAGGCAGCGAGGAGGACTTGGCCGCCACGACGACCTTGCCGCGAGCCAGCGCCTCCAGCACGGGCAGGCCGAAACCTTCGTACAGGCTGGGCACGACGACCGCGCTCGCGCGGTTGTAGAGAAGCTCCAGCAGTGGCGCGTCGACAAAGCCCAGGACGCGGCAGTGGGTTGAGTTGCGCAGCTGCTCGGACAGCGCCTGGTCTCGCTCGGGACCGGCGACGACCAGCGTCACGTCGTCGAGCAGCTCCACCGCCGCGAGCGCGGCTGCCTGGTTCTTGCGCGCCTCCACGCGGCCTACCTGCAGCACGAAATTCCCGTCGAGACCCAGTTCGGTCAGGCGCGATGCCGGAGCCGGCGACGCCTTGGGGACGTTCACGCCGAGCGGCACCACCCGGATTCGGTCCTCCGGCACACCGTATGCGTCGACGAGGTCCCGCTTGGTCGACTCCGACACCGCGATCAACGCGCTGCAGCGCGCCGCCGCCCAACGCGTCGTCATCCGCAGGTAGGTCCGCTCGGCGACGGAATACGCCTCCGGATGCCTCTCGAACGCCAGGTCGTGGACGACCGCGATCGCCCGGCCCGGCCAGGTGAACGGGACCGCGTGGGCCGGGACGAACAGCAGGTCCGGCCGCTCCGCCGCGAGCGTGACGGGCAGCCTGACCTGGGACCACATTCGCCTGAAGGGCACCACGACCACGTCCACCCCGAGACCAGCCCGCGGCCGCGACGCGAAGAAACGCCATTGCATCTCGGGTGCGGCAGCGGGGAGCCGGCGGCAGACCTCTTGGGTGAAGATCTCGGTCCCCGTAACCACAGCACGCGTCGCAGGGTTGATATCGACGGCGATGGTTAACGGTTTTGTCCTGGAAGCCACCTCTGCACGACCTTAAGCTATCGACCATGGGGCAGGCCATCGGCCGCGTCGTGGCTGTGGCTGCCGCGTTGCTCGCTTCGACCTACGCGCTCCAGTTCGGCGACTCGGCCCCCGCGCAGGCGCCGGCCGCGGCGCCCCAGGTCCTGGTTTCACCGATGTTGGTGGCACAGGCGCAGGCGGGCGACCGCGAGTACTTCATCGCGCGCCACGAGGTCATTCCGCTTGGCGCCTCGACGCTCCGCCTCCCGATCCTGATGTACCACTACATCCGGACGCCGCCTTCGACGCGCGTGGATCTGCTCGGCTACAAGCTTTCGGTGGCGCCCGAAGTCTTCCAGGCGCAGATGGACTGGCTCTACGTTCATGGCTATCACCCGGTCAACTTCAATCAGGTGCGCGCTTACTTCGCGGGCGTCGAACCGCTCCCGGCGAAGCCCGTGATCATCACGCTGGACGACGGCTACCGCGATCTGTACACCGCGGCCTATCCGATTCTCAAGGCGCACGGATTCACCGCGGTCGCCTACATCGTGAGCAGCTTCGTCGACCAGAGGCCCTACGTCACGCGTGCACAGGTCCTGGAGATGGACCGCGGCGGCATCGAGATCGCGTCGCACACGGTCCACCACGCTGACCTGGCCCGAATGTCGTACGGAGGCGCCATGAACGAGCTCGTCCAGTCAAAGCAATGGCTCGAACACCTCGTGGGTCATCCGGTCGTCGACTTTGCATACCCTTCGGGCAAGTTCACCCCGCAGACCATGGTCGCCGTGGAACGCGCCGGGTACAGCACGGCGGTGACCGAGCAGGTTTCGATCACGCACAGCATGGACGACCGCTACCGGTGGACGCGGGTACGAGTCGGCGGCGGAGAGTCGCTGCAGGACTTCGTCCTGGGTCTGGGCACCTGCATGTCGGCGGTGACGGTCACCAACGTCGACGTCGAGACTCCCGCCGCGCCGTCGGTCTCACGAGAAAGACGCCTACGATCTGACGTTTGAAGCAGACGCGCGTCCTCGGAACCAGGGTCGACTGCGTTGACATGCCTGAGGCTCTCGCGGCAATCGAGCGATACGTCGACGAGGGCAGTCACCACCTGGTCGCCACGATCAATCCCGAGTTCGTGATGCGAGCGCAGCGCGACCGCCAGTTCGCGCGGGTCCTCGAATCCGCGGACATGTGCCTCCCCGACGGCACCGGAGTTGTGTGGGCGGCGCGACGTCAGGGTTGCTCGCTGGAACAGCCGGTCGCGGGCACGGACCTGGTCCGCCCGCTCGCCGCCCTTTGCGCGCGGCGCGGTTTCGCCCTCTTTCTGCTGGGCGCGGCGGATGGCGTGGCGGCCGAGCTGGCGTCGAAGCTCGCCGCCGAGAATCACGGGCTGAAGGTGGCCGCACACGCGGGGTCACCCGAGCCATCAGATGACGCCACGACCCTCGAGCTGATTCACAACCACGGCACCCAGGTCCTGCTCGTCGCGTATGGCGCGCCGACCCAGGAGCTATGGATCGACCGGCTGCGCGATCGCCTCGGCGTCGCCGTGGCGATCGGAGTCGGCGGCGCCTTCGACTACCTGACCGGTCGGGTCCCGCGGGCGCCGGAGTGGATGCGACGAGCCGGACTGGAGTGGCTGCACCGGCTCGCCCGCCAACCCTGGCGTGTCCGCCGGATGGCGGTCCTGCCCCTCTATGCGATCAAGGTTCTCAGCGCCCCCAAGTAACATCCCCACCCGTGCTCAGCATCGTCATCCCCTGCTACAACGAGGAGCAGCGGCTGCCCCGGACCATCGAGCAGATTCAGCGCTATATGGACGGGAAGGGCACGCCTTACGAGCTCATCCTGGTCGACGACGGAAGCGCCGATGGAACCCGGCTGATCATGGAGGCCGCGGCGGAGCGCCATGGGGCCGTAAGGGTCGAAGCGCTGCCCCAGAACCGGGGCAAGGGCCGCGCCCTCGCGGTTGGCGTCGACGCGGCGAAGGGTGACGAGATCCTGCTCACCGACGCGGACCTCTCGACCCCGATCGAGGAGCTCGACAAGCTTCAGGCGGCGCTCGACAACGGAGCCGCGGTGGCGATCGCCTCGCGGGCGCTGCGCGATTCGCGCGTCGAGGTCTCGCAGCCCATCTACCGCGTGATCATGGGCAAGACCTTCAACCTGATCGTGCAGGCTGTCCTGCTGCCGGGGATCTGGGACACGCAATGCGGCTTCAAGCTCTTCCGCGGAGACGTGGCGCACCAAGCTTTCGCCCACCTCAGCACCGACGGGTTCGGCTATGACCCGGAGGTCCTGTACCACGCGCGGAGGCTGGGTGTGAAGATCGCCGAAGTCCCGGTGGTCTGGCGCAACTCGGCTCCGACCAAGGTCAGCGCGTTCAGCAGCTCGCTGGACATGCTGAAGCACGTCTTGCGGGTGAGGTTCCGCGGTTGAGCGAGCGCCGGCTCACCGAGCGGAGATCTTCACCTACCGAGGTCCTGGTCGTGCTTCCGACGTTCAACGAACGGGAGAACCTGGAGCGTGTGGTGGCTGGGGTCCGCCATCTGGGCCACGACGTGCTGGTCGTCGACGACGCATCGCCGGACGGGACAGGCGAGCTTGCCGACAGCCTCGCGGCGGCGGACGGCGGCGTGCGCGTCCTGCATCGAGAGCGCAAGCTCGGCATCGGCAGCGCGTATGAGGATGCATTCCGCATCGGGCTCGCCGAGGGCAGCTCACTCTTCGTGGAGATGGATGCAGACGGTTCGCACCTGTCCCAGGACCTCGACGCGATCGTCGACGCCGCGCGCGGCTGCGGAGGGTTGTCGATCGGCTCCCGTTACATGCGGGGAGGAGAGATCGTGGGTTGGCCGCCTCACCGCCTGCTCCTGTCGCGCGGGGCGAATGCGTACTGCCGCAGCTTGCTGCGCCTGCGGGTGCGCGACTGCACGTCCGGCTTCCGCTGCTACACGCGCGATCTTCTCTCGAGCATCCAGCTCGACAAGGTCGTCTCGCAGGGCTATTCCTTCCAGATCGAGATGGTGCATCGCACCGTCCGGCTGGGCTACCCGGTGGTCGAGGTGCCGATCCGCTTCGAGGACCGCGTCGCCGGCGCCTCCAAGGTGTCGCGGGGAGAGATCCGCCGAGCCCTCTGGACCGTTCTCCGCCTGAGCATGTCCCGATGAAGACGCAAGCAGCTTCACCTCCCCGCTTGCCGGGGAGGTCGGGCCGCGAAGCGGCCCGGGTGGGGACTTCCGGCTGGCAAGGGTCGGTCGGCGAATGGCGCCTCCCCCTGATCATGGGCCTCGTCCTCGCGGTCCTCACCGCGATTCCTTATGTGTACGGCTACGCCGTCCAGCCCGCGGGCCACGTGTTCGGGGGCTTCTTTTACCTCGGCGACGACGCAAACACGTATCTGGCCAAGATGCGCCAGGGCTGGGAGGGGTCCTGGTCCTGGCAGAATCGCTACACCACCGAGACCAGCCCGGCCGCCTACCTCTTCATGTTCTGGATCGTCCTCGGCCACATATCCGCGTTCCTGAACGTGCCCCTGATCGTGACCTTCCACTTCGCGCGGCTCGTCGCGGCATTCGCCCTGATGGCCGCGGCGTGGCTGTTCATCACGCACTTCATCCAGGACCGTTCGGCGCGGCGCTTCGCCTTCTTCTTCTGCGCCATCGGGCTCGGCATGGGCTACCTGATCTATGCCCTGGGCCAGCCGGTCATCTTCGGCAACCAGACCGACACGCTCGACTGGCGCATGCCTGAGCTGACCGCGTTCTACTCGGTCCTGGCCTTGCCGCACTTCGCGTGGTCGGGGGTGTTCGCGGCGCTGGGCGTCGCGCTGACCCTGAAGGCGATCGACAGGGGAAGCATCGTGCTCGGCGGGCTGGCTGGGCTGGCGTGGCTGGGCCAGGCGTCGATTCATCCCCAGATGCCCATCCTGATGGGTGGCGCCGTCGGCGTCGCCCTGCTTCTGCGCCCGGCGCGAGCGCGCGGGTGGGTGGCCGGCGCGATCGCCTTCGCGATCCCGGCCCCCTACATCCTTTATTCGTACCTCGCGTTCATCGGCAACCCGGAGGTGCAGCGATGGACGTTCCACTCGAAGAACGCGCTCCCGCCCGAGTCGATCAGCCTCTTCTTCGCGATCGCTCCACAGCTCCTGCTTGCGCTGGTAGGCATCCCCGGCGCGCTGCGCCGGCGCTCGCGCGAGGACCTCTTCCTGCTGGCGTGGCTCGTCTTGCTGGCCGCGATCCTCTACCTGCCCAACCCGGCGGGCGACCTGCGGCGGCGGTTCCTCGACGGCCTTTACCTGCCGCTTGTCGTACTGGCCGCGCGCGGCATGTACGAGACGATTCTGCCGCGGCTGCGCAGCCTCAGGGCACGGCGCCTCATACCTTTCTCCTATGTGGCGTTCGCGGCGATAGGCAGCGCGTTCCTCATCCTGGCGCCGCTCGCGGTGGCGGCCCAGCCGCAGTACACGATGACCACGGCCGAGCACGACGGCCTGGCGTGGCTGGGCAACGAGCCGGCCGGCCGCGTTCTCTGTATGCCGGGGGTCGGGCTGTACGTCCCGGCGTACAGCCCCGACACCGTGTACGCCGGCCACTACGATGAGACCTTCGATTACGCGAACAAGACCCAAACGGCGCTGAAGGTCCTGACGGGCCAGGCCGACATCGAGCAGTTCATCGCCGACAACCACATCCGCTACGTGGTCTGGACCAGCGACCTGGGTCCGCCGCCGTCAGTCCTGGGACCGCCGGGCTACGACACGCCGGCCTTCAAGATCTGGAAGGTGTACTAGGGCGCTTTGCGGACGTAAATTACCGCGACGTCATCCTCGTATACGAGCGTCCAGTCCGGCTGCGTCGCCAGCACGTTGGACAGCGCCTCTCCTTTGTTGTAGACGACGTAGTCGACACCGTACTTGTCGAGCACCTGCCGCCAGTCCGGGCGCAGGGTCTGCACGTCCTCGTACTCGTTGAGCAGCCCATCGCCCATCAGCGCCGCCTCCCCGAAGATGAAGACGCGCCGATTCTGCTGCGGGTAGAACCTGTAGGCGAGGTAGCCGCCCCAGCCGTACTGGTTGTACATGTGCGTGCCAACCTCGGGGTGGGCCGCCAGCCAGTCGGCGGCGGCGACCGGGTAGGTCGTCGTGTCGAGCTGCTGCTGGCGTGAAGGGCTGATCGACCCGGTGACTTTGAAGGCCGTCAACCCGAGGATGAGGACCAGCACAATCGCCGTGACAACGGCGAATTCAGGGCGGGGCGGGATGTCGAGCGTCCACTTGCGCGACCCGGCGAATCCTTTCCACCAGGAGCTGTAGGTGTTGATGAGCACTGGCGTCACCGCCGCCACGAACAGTGCGATGTTGCGCACCGACTGCAGGGCCAGGAAAAGGGCGACCGCGGCCAGCAGGAACTCATAGAGCGACGGCCGCCGGAGGGCAAACCCGCCAATCACGAGAAACACCATCAACTCGAAGGGCCGAAGGAAGAACTGGTGGAAGTCGGGCGAGAACCACTCCACGATCAGGCGCTGCTGCGCCACGCTGCCTTCGGTCTGGAACGGGTAGGGGTACAGGCTCAAGAAGTGCGGGGTGGCGGCGACCGCCACCGCTGACGCCGCGCCGATGACCGCCAGGAAGCGGACATGCATGCGGTGCGCGGGATTCTCGCGGTCGGCCACCCAGGCCGCGAGCTTGGCAACCAGAGCCACGCCCAGCCAGACGAAGCCGATCACCCACCCGCCGTGCAGGTTGGCCCAGGCGACCATGACCAATGGGAAGAAGTTCAGCGCCCGGCTTCGCCCGCTCAGGTAGCCCTGCAGCCAGTACAGCTCCAGGCAGCTGAGCGCGAACGTGATCATCTGGGCGCGGGGTCCCCAGATCGGCGATCCCGCGATGGCGCCTATCGCCAGGCCGACGCCCACGATGACGAAGGGCTGTCGGCGGACCTGGGCGTAGATCAGCCAGAAGCCGGCCCAGGTCAGGAGTCCGAAGGCGACGCACAGCGCCGCGATGCCCAGCTTGCTGTACGTGAGCCACATCAGGATCTCGGTCAGGTACTCGTGGTCGGTCCAGACGTGGCTCGGCACGGTGTAGGTGAAGATGTCGGTCGAGGGCAGCCTGCCGTTCTCGACCATCCAGTGTCCGATCCGCAGGTGCCACCAGAAGTCGGGGTCCTGCTCGGAACCGATGAACAAGAAAAGGATGACGATCATCACGCCGCCGAGGAGCAGTGTCCGGGCCGTCAGCCAGTCGATCAGCCGTTCGGTGAGGCTCACTCAGCCTCGGGGCCGAAACGGGTTGGGGAAGTACCGCGGCACGCGCTGGGCGTAGCCCGGGTAGTCGCGGGGAAAGGCTCGGGCGAGCACGCCCTCCTCCCACCGGATGCGCAGCAGCTCGCAGGCGATGAAGTAGCCGACCGCGAGCGCGCCCAGCCACCCGGCCGTGGCCAGGTTGACCCCGATTGCCGTGGCGATCTCGCCCAGGTAGACGGGGTGCCGGCTCAGCGAGTACGGGCCGCCGGTGACCAGCCGCCGCGCCTCCGGGATGATGGAGAACGATCGACGGAGGTAGGCCAGGCCCCAGACCGAGTAGGCGAGTCCCGCCGTGGCCAGGACGTCCGCGACCACGACGAGGGATTCGCGGCGCGTGCCGCCTCCCAGGAAGGTCGCGCCGATCGCGGCGAACGTGCCCGTGAAGGCGATGAAGATGACCGCGAGCCGCCGGTCGGTCCCGCGTTGCGGCAGGCGCACGGCGTACAGGACGACCAGCATGGTGAAGTAGGCCAGCGCGAGAAGCTGCTGGATCAGGAACGGCACGTCGGACGCCGTCCGGACCCCATGCACGGCGCCGCCCAGCAGGATCAATTGGCGGGCCAGGAAGAGGCTGAAGAAGAGGGAAGGGAGGAGGCGGCTGAAGGCGAGGTCTCGCCAGTAGGCTCCCGAGCGCCGTTGCAAATGCTCTGCGACGCCCGAGACGGTCATTCCCGGCGAAAGGTTAGCGACCGGAACGGCTGGGTCGGTCGTTTTGGCTAATTGAATTGACCTGCCCTCGACCGATGAGTAGCATCCTCGTCCGCGAGAGGACTCGGGCGCCCGCAAGAAAGGGCGACGGGCGGCGTCAGCAGGTATAGAAGCCTGTAACCCAGGAAAAGGAGGTGAAAACGCAGAAATGTTGAGCCTTTACATGAAGCTTCGCAGTCTTACGACTCGTCAGGAAGGCCAGGGCATGGTTGAGTACGCTCTGATCCTCGTGCTGGTCTCAATCGTGGTCATCGTGATCCTTCTTACGATGGGCAACCAGATCAAGAACGTGTTCTCGAACGTCGTAGCGGCACTCGGAGCCTAAGAGCCCACGTAACAGCACCTTCAATGAGAGAGAGCCCCGCAAGGGGCTCTCGTCTTTAGTAGACAAGCGGGGGGACGATCGCGGTTCCCATGGTTACAATGGCGCCGATCTTGAGGATTCCATCGGAGGTGACTTAGTCTTGGCCGTCGCACCTGCTGCAGCTAGACCCCGTCCCGGCGGGGGGCGTCTTTTCATCATCGTCGGCTTGCTTCTGGCCGTCGTCGCGTTCGGCGCGGTGTTCCTGCTCGGCAGCCTGGGCGGTGGGGGCAGCTTCGGTGGTCCTCCTCCGCAGCAGTCCGTGGTGGTCGCCAAGCAGTCGATTCCGCTGCGCCACCAGATCACGGCGAACGACCTGGCGATCGGCAAGGTCTCGGCGACCGGTCCCGCCCAATTGACCAACACCTACACCAGCACCCATGACGTCATCAACCTGATCTCGGAGATCAACATCTCCCAGGGATCGGTCATCACGTCCGACATGCTGGCCAAGGACATCAACCTCGTCCCATCCGGCGCGGCACCCGCATACCTGCCACTCGCGAAGGGCTACGTCGCCATGACGATCCCGACCGGTGAGCAGATGGGCGTCGCCGGACACATCAGCGTCGGCGACTACATCACGGTCATCGTCTCCGCGCAGCTGACGGTGTTCGGCACGACCGGGCAGCAGGTGGGACCCGTGAAGGTGGTCAGCAAGACCGTGTTCACCAACCTCCGGATCATCGGTCTCGGCCCCTCATCTGGCGGGGTCCAGTCGGCCTCAGGCGGCGGCGCCGCGACGACGGGAGGCGCGACGAGCGGCGTGACGTCGAGCCTCACGGTCGAGGTCTCGCAGTGCGACGCCGAATACCTGACCTGGTTCCTCGCCAACACCACCGTGCGGTACACCCTCGAGTCCTACAAGGACTACGGGACGGCGCCCGAGGACAACGGCGACGCCAACTGCAAGAACATCACCGACGCGGGCGGCGTCAGCCAGAAAGAGGTCGACGCGAAGTTCCACTTCACAGCGCTGTGATCCCCGGTCCCGATGGGTCTCCTCGATAGGGTCAAGCAGAATCAGACGGCTCCCCCGGCGGGACCATCCGGAAATGGTCCCGCCACTGCAACCCTGCCGGGCGCGACCACGTACACACCTCAGCCCGCGCCGGTAGCTCAACCGGCGGCGCCGGCACCCGCGCCGTCACTGTCGCAGCGGTCGGTCGGCGCCGAGCTGACGCCCGCGTTCACCGCCGCCAAGGTGCAGATCCACGCCAAGCTGATCGAGAAGTTCGCGGACGAGATCGACTCGAGCAACAAGGCCGGCGTTCGCGAAAAGATCGTCGAGCTCGCCGAGGAGTACTTCCGCGCGACGGCGATGACGATGACCAAGAACGACAAGGAGCGCCTTGTCGAATCGGTCCTCGACGACGTGCTCGGCCTGGGCCCGCTCGAGGCTCTGCTCGCGGACCCGAACATCACCGAAATCATGGCCAACCACCCAAAGCAGATCTACGTCGAGAAGAGCGGCGAACCAATCCTCTCCTCGGTGACGTTCGAGTCCGAACGCCAGATGCGCCAGGTCATCGACCGCATCGTCAGCCTCGTCGGACGCCGAGTCGACGAGTCGACCCCGATTTGTGACGCGCGACTGAAAGACGGCTCGCGTGTCAACGTGGTCATTCCGCCCATCGCGCTCAAAGGCCCTGCGCTTACGATCCGAAAGTTCGCCAAGGAAAAATGGGGCCCGGCGGACATCGTGAACCGCTTCCACTCCTCGAGCCCCGAGATCATGATGTTCCTGCGGTCCTGCGTACGGGCACGGTTGAACATCCTGGTCTCCGGAGGCACCGGCTCAGGCAAGACGACGCTGCTGAACATCCTGTCTTCGTTCATCCCCGAGAACGAGCGCCTGATCACGTGCGAGGACGCGGCCGAACTGCAGCTGCAGCAGCCACACTGGATTCAGCTCGAGTCCCGCCCACCCAACGTCGAAGGCAAGGGCGCGGTGTCCATCCGCGAGCTCGTCAAGAGCTGTCTGCGTATGCGACCCGACCGCATCATCGTCGGCGAGTGTCGTGGTGGAGAGGCCCTGGACATGCTTCAGGCCATGAACACCGGCCACGATGGCTCGATGTCGACCCTCCACGCCAACAACCCGAAGGAGGCTCTGGTCCGACTCGAGACGCTTGTTCTCCAGGCCGGACAGGACCTGCCCTCACGCGCCATCAAGGAAACCATCGGCTCCGCCATCCACCTGATCGTCCAGCAGTCTCGATTGCGCGGTGGCATCCGCCGCATCGTGAGCGTCGCCGAGATCACCGGCATCAAGGACGGCGACATCCAGTTCCAGGAGCTCTTCCAGTTCAAGCAGGTCGGCGTCAACGCCGAGGGCAAGGCGGTTGGCTACCACACCGGCACGGGAGCGATCCCGATGCGCATGGAGCACCTCAGGGCCGAAGGAGAGGACGTGTCGGAAAAGCTGTTTACGCCTATCAACCAGCCATCGCCGGATAAGCTGTACTGACCGTTTAGGAGGACTTCATGCCAATCCCCGTGGTTTTTGGGCTCATCGCCTTCGCAGGCGTCTTCCTCTTCTTCATCGGAATCAGCCAGATGCGGCGTGCAGCGGGCGGAGCCGAGGACTTCCAGGCGCGCCTTGCCGCCTACGGGGTCACGACGGCCGGCGCGCAGGCGATGCCGCAGTCGGCCGGCCTCCGCGACACGCTCAACCGGCTCTTCCAGCCGGCGGCCGACCGCGTTGGGCGCGGCGACGCGAAGAAGGGCAAGCCGTCCGTGGCCGAGCAATTGCAGCGGGCCGACCTGAAGCTTCGCCCATCGGAGTTCTTCATGATCCAGATCGGCAGCGCGCTGCTCGTGGCGTTGATCATCTGGCTGCGCTTTCACGCGTTCGCCGGGTTGCTCCTCCTCTTCATCGGCTACCTGATCCCCGGCTTCTACGTCAGGTACCGCGTCAGCGTGCGCCTGAGGAAGTTCAACAACCAGCTTGGGGACACCCTCACGCTGCTCTCCAACGCCCTCAAGGCCGGCTATTCGTTCGCGCAGGCCATCGATACGGTGGCCAAGAACGCGACCCCGCCCATCGGTGATGAGTTCAGTCGCGCCGTCCGCGAGATGAACCTCGGTGGTTCACCTGACGAGGCGCTCTCGAACATCACGCGGCGCATCGCCAGCCAGGACTTCGACCTCGTCGCCACGGCCTATTCGATCCACCGCACGGTCGGTGGCAACCTTGCCGAGATCCTCGACAACATCGCGTACACGATCCGCGAGCGCGTGCGCATCAAAGGCGAGATCCAGACGCTCACGGCGCAGGCTCGCGCGTCGGGCTGGATCATCACCCTCCTGCCGATCATCCTCGCCGCGTTCATGTTCTTCGTGACGCCGACCTACTTCCAGCCGATGTTCGGAAACGTCATCGGGTGGATCCTGATCGTCATCGCGGGCTTCATGATCTTCATTGGCAACCTGATCATTCGCCGCATCGTGGCGATAGAGGTTTAAGCAATGTCCACCACCCTTCTTCTTGCCCTGGTCTGCGGCGGCGGCGTGCTCCTGTTCTTCATCGGCATCGCCAGAACGCCGTCGACCAACACTGCGGCGATGGTCCAGCAGCGTCTCTCCGTCTACGGCGGTGAGAAGCCGCTGACGGTCGAAGAGATCGAGCTGCAGAAGCCGTTCAGCGAGCGCGTGCTGCGGCCGATGATCGAGAAAATCGGCTCACTTCTGTCGCGCTCGACGCCGCAGAAGGCGCGCCAGGACACGATGAACCGGCTCGAGCTGGCCGGGCGGCCCGGCAACCTCACACCGGAAGACTTCGTCGCGGTTCGGCTCGTCGCGGCGGCGATCTTCGCCGCGCTCGGGTTCCTGATCGGGCTTCTCTTGGGCAACGTCCTCTACCTCGTCATCTCACTCGCGCTCGGGGCCCTTCTCGGCTACTACGCCCCGGTGCTGTGGCTCAAGCAGAAGGTCGACGCGCGGAGGAACGAGATCCAGAAGGGCTTGCCCGACGCGCTGGACCTGCTCGTGATCTGCGTCGACGCCGGCCTCGGTTTCGACGCCTCCCTGGCCAGGGTCACGGACAAGTACAAGAACGCTCTCTCCGACCTGCTCAGCAAGGCCCTCCGTGAGGTGAGCCTCGGCCGTCCGCGCCTCGAGGCGCTGGACGAGATGGGCCGTAACAGCGGCGTGGAGGATCTCCACAACTTCATGCAGGCGGTCATCCAGTCGGAGCAGTTCGGCACCGGCATCGGCAAGATCCTCCGGATCCAGGCCGACGAGATGCGCCGCAAGCGTCGCCAGCGCGCCCAGGAACGGGGCGCTCAGGCCACCTTGAAGATGATGCTGCCGATGGTCGGCTGCATCTTCCCGACGCTGTGGATCATCCTGCTCGGTCCCGCCGTCCTGATCATCATGCACCCGCGCTGAGGTAGAGGGCACGCTTCTCGCCCTTCCACCGTCGCTGACCCTGTCGGTGAGCGCGTTGGAGCTGGCGCTCAGGGCGATCGGGACCTACGCGGCGCTGCTTATCGCGCTGCGCATCTTCGGCAAGCGCGAGATCGGGCAGTTCACGGTCTACGACCTCGTCTTCATCCTGCTCGTGGCAAACGCATTACAGCCCGCGATGACGGGACCGGACACGTCGTTTGTCGGCGGGCTGATCCTCATCCTGGCGCTGGTCGGCACCAACGCGCTGATCGGCCGGCTGGATCGCATTCCCCGCTTGCATGAGCTGTTCGGAGCGCCGCCGACGGTGATCATCAAGGACGGCAAGTTCGTACCTGGCGCCATGCAGCGCGAGGGCGTGACCCAGGATGAGTGCGAGATGGCGATCCGCGAGCACGGCGTCAAGGACCTCAAGGAAGTTCAGCTCGGCGTCCTCGAGCCCGACGGGACGATATCCATCGTGCCGACGAGCGACTTGGCGCGCAGAAGCAGGCGCAGAGTCCGATTCCTGCATCGGACCTAGTCGCCTTCGGTCAGAAACTCGATCGCCGCCGGCTTGAACTCTCGCGCGGTCACCGCGCTCATGTGGTCGCGGCCTGCGAGGGTCACCAGGCGAGCGCTCGGGATCAGCTCCACCAGCTCCGGCGCTCCGCTCGCGATGTCGTCGCGGTCGCCGACCACGATCAGGATCGGCGTGCGGATCTTCGCCAGCCGGGCCGGGTTGGCGTCCGGCTTGAGCCCGGTGATGCAAGCGGCCAGCGCGAGCAGGTCGTTGATGGGGCGGGCCGAGGCGAATTTGTAGAAGGTCTGCGCGACCGGGTCGTCGGTCGGCTCGCCGATTCGAAATGCGTGCGCGATCTGTTCGGCGTGATCGATGGCGCCTGCCGCGCCGATGCCACCGAGCACGGCGCGCTGGACGCGCTCCGGAAACTCGAGCACGACCTCGAGGCCGATGCGCGCGCCCATCGAGTAGCCGAGATAGTCGGCCGATTGCACATCGAGGTGATCGAGCAAGCGCACGATGTCGCCGGTCATCACCTCGACCGAATACGCGGAGGGGTCGTGAGGCTTGTCGCTGTGGCCGTGGCCGCGACAGTCCAGGCCGATGACGCGGAACCCGGCGGCGGTCAGCGTCTCTTGCCAGCGGCTGCCGACCCAGTTGAGGCGGTAGTCGGAGGCGAAGCCATGGACCACGATGATCGGCGCCCCGCGCTCAGGACCGTCGACCTCGAAGTGCAGGCGAACCCCATCGCTGTCGAAGTCCATGCGGCGGTCATTACGCTAGTGCATCGCCATGAAGGGACGGAGCGCCGTGCACGAGCGCACCGGCAGGATCCTCGCGGATGACCTCGAGCGGCCCGCGACGATGTTCGGCCGCGGCCTGGGCCTCATGTTCCGCAGAACCCTGGAGCCGGGTCGTGGCATGTGGATCATTCCCTGCAGCGGGATCCACATGATGTTCATGAGGTTTCCCATCGACGCGGTTTTCCTGGACAGGCGCGAACGCGTCAAGAAGGTGTATCGCAAGCTCCCCGCGTGGTACGGCGTCGTGTGGTGGGAGATCGGCGCCCACAGCGTGCTCGAGCTGCCGCCGGGGTCGACGTCCGAGGTCGACCTGCGGAAGGGCGACCAGGTAATCATCCAGTAGCGTCTCCCTGTTAAGACCGGGTTGACCGCGTCCATACGCTGGTCTCGTGCCCCTGCTCGACCTCTTTCTGCCGCCGCGCTGCGGCGGGTGCCGCCGAGTCGGCTCGTGGCTGTGCGAGCGCTGCCGCGCGAAGATCCGTCGCCTCGAGGAGCCGCTGTGCCGCCGGTGTGGCGTGGAGCTGCCATCGGCGAGAAGGACGTGCGGATGCCGCACAAGGCTGCGGTCGCTTACCCGGCTCCGCTCCGCGGTCGCCTACGAAGGGCCTGTCGAGCACGCGGTGCATCGTTTCAAGTACGAGGGATGGCGCCGCCTCGCCGAGCCGCTGGCTCAGCTCCTCGCCGAGCGCCTCGTCGTCGAAGGAGTCGCGGCGCGGTGGGTGGTCGCGGTCCCGCTGCATCCCGCGCGAATGCGGCAGCGTGGCTTCAACCAGGCCGAGCTGCTGTCCCGAGAGCTGCGCAGACGGCTTAGGCTCGGGACTCCGCCCGGCGTACTGGTACGTACGAGGGCGACGCCCCCGCAAGTCGGCCACGACCGCCGCTGGCGTCTCACGAATGTGAGCGGCGCGTTTGCGTGGAAAGGGGACTCTCTGATGGGCGAATCGATCTTGATCGTGGACGACGTCGCGACCACCGGAGCCACTCTCGACGCCTGCGCAAGCGCTTTGCGCGCGGCCGGATCGGGGCCCGTAACTGGGGTCTCTGTAGCGAGGGTTAACGTATAGTTGGCCCTCGGTTTATCAATCCGCGAGCGGAGGCTAGCCGATGGCAGTCCGGATCCCAGGTATCAACATCGATGAGTACTACCAACAGCTAGGGCCGATCGAGCCCCTGATCCGCGACGACCGCGTGACCGAGATCATGGTCAACGGCAACGACCACGTTTACGTCGAAATGGGCGGCAAGGTCGTCCTCACGAACATCAAGTTCGTCGACGAGGACCAGCTCCTCAACGTCATCCAGTTCATCGTCCGCACGGTCGGGCGCCGCATCGACGAGCGCTCGCCGCTGTGTGACGCCCGCCTCGCGGACGGCTCCCGTGTCAACGCGGTGATCCGCCCGCTCGCGCTGAACGGGCCTCTGCTGACCATCCGCAAGTTCTCTCGCGACCCGTACCAGGTCGACGACCTGATCCGGTTCGGCAGCTGCAACGAGGCCGGCTTCGGCTTCTTGAAGGCGGCGGTGCTCTCCAAGGCCAACATCATCGTCTCGGGCGGAACCGGCACCGGCAAGACGACCTTTCTCAACGTCCTCTCGGGATTCATCCCGGTGGAGGACCGCATCGTCACGATCGAGGACGCAGCCGAGCTGCAGCTCCACCAGGAGCACGTCTGCCGGCTCGAGACCCGACCCAAGGACATCAACGGGGAAGGCGAGATCACGATCCAGCGCCTCGTCATCAACTCTCTTCGTATGCGGCCCGAGCGCATCGTCGTCGGCGAGTGTCGAAGCGGCGAGGCCCTCGACATGCTGCAGGCGATGAACACCGGCCACGACGGTTCCATGACCACGCTTCACGCCAACAGCCCCCGCGACGCCCTCGCGAGACTCGAGACCCTGGTCCTGATGGCCGGCGTCGACCTGCCCGTCCGGGCGATTCGCCAGCAGGTTGCGGGCGCGATCAACCTCATCGTCCAGCTCAACCGCCTTCGCGACGGTTCGCGCAAGGTGACGGCGATCACGGAGATCGTCGGCATGGAGCAGGACGTGATCACGATGCAGGACATCTTCGTGTTGGAGCAAAAGGGCGCGACCGCCGAAGGAAAGGTGATCGCGGAGTTCCGCCCGACCGGCCTGCGCCCGAAGATCCTGGACCGGATTTTCAACCAGGGAATCCCGCTGCCCAAGGAAATCACGGCGCTGTTTCCGCCGCCTCCGGGATACAAGCCCTCAGCCAAGTAACCGCGCATCCGGCCCAGCCCGGGCCGCATATACTCAGGTTGTGAAGGTCGTCCTGCACGACCGTACCAACGGTCTGGGGCAGGAGGTTCGCGACATGGCGCAGCGCAAGCTGAACCGCCTCGCGCACCACTTCGGCAAGGTGGCGGACGCGGAGGTCGAGTTCTCAGAGGAGCGCAAGCGCAGCGGCCTTGCGACCACGGTCGTCCGGATCCACGTCCACCTCGACGGACGGCGCACGCCGGTGCTGTCCGCGCGCGAGCGGGGTGCCGATCCGCAGTCGGCGCTGGACCTGGCGCTGGACAAGATCGACCGGCAGGTGGTCAAGCACAAAGAGAAGGTCACGCACCGCAAGCAGGCTGCGTCGCCCGTCCGGGTCCCACAACCCGAACCCGGCGCAGAGCGCTCGGCGGAACCTGAACGGCAGCGCCTGAAGGTCCGGCCGATGAGCCTCGGCGAGGCCATCTCTGAGCTGCAGGCGGACAGTCAGCCGTTCTTCGTCTACCTGGACGAGGACTCGGGCGAGCTCCAGATCGCCGTGAAGCGGGCCGACGGCTCCGTGGCGGTGATCGAACCGGTGGTCACTTAGCCGGGGAGCCGGATTCGAATTGGCCCCGGCCGGGTAACCTGAAAGGGCACCCATCATGGTCGTCCTCACCCGTCTACTGGACCCCAACGAGCGCGAGGTCAAGCGACACCTGGCTGTCACCCAGGCGATCACCGCCCTCGAGCCCGAGCTCAAAGAGCTCGACGACGACGGCCTGCGGGCGAAGTCGGAGGAGCTCAAGGAACGCGCACGCGAGGGACACGACCTCGACGAGCTGCTGATCGAGGCGTTCGCCCTGGGCCGCGAGGCGGGGCGCCGGACGATCGGACTTCGTCATTTCGACGTCCAGCTGGTCGGAGGCATCGTGCTGCACCAGGGAAAGATCGCGGAGATGAAGACGGGCGAAGGCAAGACCCTCGTGGCAAGCCTCGCCCTCTACCTGAACGCCCTGGCGGGCAAGGGTGTGCATCTGGTCACGGTCAACGACTACCTGGCAAGGCGTGACGCCGGATGGATGGCGCCGATCTATCACGCGTTGGGGATGACGGTGGGCATCAACGTGGGCACCGCCGGCACGTTCGTCTACGACCCCGAGTACCTCGACGAAACCCACCCGGACTCGCGCCTCCAGCACCTGCGCCCGGCGAGCAAGAAGGAGGCGTACGGCGCCGACATCACGTACTGCACGAACTCCGAGCTCGCGTTCGACTACCTGCGCGACAACATGGCGCGCGACCTCGAGCAGTGCAGCCAGCGGGCGCTGAACTACGCGATCGTCGACGAGGTCGACTCGATCCTCATCGACGAAGCCCGCACGCCGCACATCATCTCGGGGCAGTCCGACGAGTCGACCGAGAAGTACTACCAGTACGCGCGCTGGGCCGCACGTCTGACCGAAGGCGAGGATTACGACGTCGACCTGAAGCACAAGTCCGCATCGCTCACGGAAACAGGCATCGCGAAGATGGAGCGCTGGACGGGGATCAAGAACATCTACGACCTCGAGAATGTCATCGAGGCGCACCAGATCAACCAGGCCCTGAAGGCGAAGGCGCTTTTCCTCCGCGACCGCGATTACCTCGTCAAAGATGCGGAGGTCGTGATCGTGGACGAGTTCACGGGCCGCACGATGCCGGGCCGGCGGTGGTCCGACGGACTACACCAGGCGGTCGAGGCGAAGGAGGGCGTCAAGGTCCAGCAGGAGCAGAAGACGATCGCGACCATCACCGTGCAGAACTACTTCCGGCAGTACGAGAAGTTGGCGGGCATGACGGGTACGGCGGTGACCGAGGCGGAGGAGTTTCACAAGATCTACGGCCTGGACGTTGTGGTCATCCCCACGCACCGTCCAATGGTCCGCGCGGACATGCCTGACGTCATCTACAAAAGCGAGAAGTCAAAGTTCGAGGCCGTTATCGACGAGGTCGTCGAGATGAACAGGCAAGGCCGGCCGGTCCTGGTCGGCACCGTGTCGGTCGAGAAGTCGGAGCGGCTCGCGAAGATGCTCGAGCGCCGCGGGCTCAAGCACAACGTGCTCAACGCGAAGCAGCACGAGCGCGAGGCGGCCGTGGTCGCGGAGGCGGGGAAGGCCGGAGGAGTGACGATTGCGACCAACATGGCCGGCCGCGGCACCGACATCGTGCTGGGTCCGGGCGTGACGGACGTCGGCGGCCTCCACATCATCGGCACGGAGCGCCACGAAAGCCGGCGGATCGACAACCAATTACGAGGCCGCGCGGGCCGCCAGGGAGACCCCGGCTCAAGCAAGTTTTTCATCTCGCTCGAAGACGACCTGATGAAGATCTTCGGCCCTGCCGCGGACCGCATCGGCCGCCTGATGGAGACGCTGGAGGTGGAGCCCATCGAGCACCCATGGGTCGCACGCTCGATCGCCAGCGCGCAGAAGAAGGTCGAGGGCATGCACTTCGACGCCCGCAAGCACGTGGTCGAGTACGACGACGTGATGAACAAGCAGCGCCAGATCGTCTATGAGGAGCGGCGCAAAATCCTCGAGGGGGCGGACGCGCGCGGCAACATCCTCGGCTACGTCCGCGACATCATCGTCAAGGGCGTCGACCAGCACTGCTCCAGCCGCCACTACGAGAACTGGGACCTGGAGAGCCTAGTCAAGTACCTGTCGGGCTACCTGCCGATCGCGCCCGGCACGGAGATCCCCGACGAGGCTTTGCACAAGGGCACCGAGGGCCTGATCGAGCATATCCAGGCCGCGGCCGCGGAAGCTTACGACCGCAAGGTCGAAGAGATCGGTGCCGAGACGATGCCGTTCGTGGAGCGGAGCGTGATGCTGCAGGCGATCGACTACCAATGGATGGAGTACCTGACGCAGATGGAACAGTTCCGCGAGGGCATCTCGCTGCGCGCTTACGGTCAGCGCGACCCGCTCGTCGAGTACAAGAACGAGGCCTTCGAGATGTTCAACGAGCTTCGCGAGCGCATCCAGGGCTCGATCGTTTCTGGGATCTTCCGCGTCCAGGTCACGCGGAACGCTCCGCCTCCTCAGGCGCAGCCGCTGGTGCGCCAGGTCACCGAGAGCGGTCCCGCCGAGATGGACGGGTCGAACGGGACCGGCGGGAAGCCGAAAGCCCAGCAGCGCCGCGGTGCGCCGGCGGCGGCACGGTACGGCGCGGCTGTGCCGGCGGGCGAGGCCGCTAAACTCGGGCGCAACGACCCGTGCTGGTGCGGGTCAGGCAAGAAGTACAAGAGGTGTCACGGTAGGTAATGGACGCAGAACTGAACCCCAAAGAGCTACTGAACCGGATCCTGCAGCTCAAGGAGCACCTTTGACCTACCCGCGAAAGCAAAGCGGGCTGACCAGCTAGACGCCCAATTGACGCAGCCGGGAGTCTGGGACGACCCCAGGCGCGCCGGCCAGATGGCCCGTGAGGCCGCCGAGTACCGCGACCTCATCGCGACGTGGGATCGCCTGGAGAGGCGCGCCCGGGACCTGGTCGAGCTGGATGTGCTCGCCGCGGGCGACCCCGACCTGGAGAGGCAGGTCGCGGAGGAGCGCGCCTCGATCGAGCGCGAGCTGCGCGCGCACGAGCTCGATCTGCTGTTCACGGATCCGTATGCGAACCACAACGCGGTGGTGACCATCTCGGTCGGGCAGGGCGGGATCGAAGCCCAGGACTGGGTGGAGATGCTCATGCGGATGTACCTCAAATGGGCGGAGCGCCGTCACTTCGAGACCGAGATCATCGACGAGTCACGCGGCGAGGAGGCGGGGCTGAAGAGCGCCACGTTCATCGTGCGTGGGCCGCGTGCCTACGGTCTCCTGCGCTCCGAACACGGCGTCCACCGGCTCGTGCGCATCTCTCCGTTCGACCAGAACCATCGACGTCACACCTCGTTTGCCCTGGTCGAGGTGATGCCCGAGCTGGAGGACGCCGACGCGAACGCGGTCGTGATCAACGCGGCGGACATCCGGATCGACACCTACCGGTCGACGGGCGCGGGGGGCCAGCATGTCAACAAGACGGATTCGGCCGTCCGGATCACGCACCTGCCGACCGGCATCGTGGTCACCTGCCAGAACGAGCGGTCGCAGATGAAGAACCGCGAGATGGCGATGAAGGTCCTCAAGGCGCGGCTGTTTCAGCGCCAGCAGCAGGAGGCGGCCGAGCACCTGGACCAGATCCGGGGCCAGGTCATGCCGGCCGAGTTCGGCTCCCAGATCCGGAACTACGTCCTGCAGCCGTACACGCTGGTCAAGGACGTTCGGACGGGCCTGGAGGTCGGGAACGCGCAGGCGGTGCTCGACGGGGAGATCGACCCTTTCATCGAGAGCTGGCTCCGCTGGCGCCTAGACAAGAACGGCCGGGTCGCGCAAGCCTCATAGCTCCCGTTCGTTAAACCATTGTTTGACACCTTGGGAAGGGGTTGGAGCCGCCGGGGGCATGGGTTATACTGCCCGCGACCTAGCCATTCGCGCCTTCAGGCGCGTAACGCCACAGCAAGAGACGCAGCTTATGGTTTTGACACCCGATTTCGACACCCGGCCGGTCATCAGCTTCCAGCACGTCTTCAAGACCTACCCCACGGGCACCCAGGCGCTTCGCGACGTCAACCTGGAGGTGCCTGAGGGAGACTTCCTCTTCCTGGTCGGTCCATCCGGCGCGGGCAAGTCGACCCTCGTCAGGCTGCTGATCCGGGAGGAGAAGCCCACCCGGGGCAAGATCTTCGTCGACGGGATCGAGCTTGGGCGGATGAAGCGACGCAGGCTCCCGTTCTACCGGCGCAAGGTCGGGCTCGTCTTCCAGGACTTCAAGCTGCTGCCCAACCTGACCGTCTACGAGAACATCGCGTTCGCACTGCGCGTGCTGGGTGAGCCTGACCACCACGTTCGGGCCCGCGTGGCCGAGGCACTCGACACCGTGAGCCTCTCCGGCAAGGAGCACACCTACCCGGCCAACCTCTCCGGCGGCGAGCAGCAGCGGGTCGCCATCGCCCGCGCGCTGGTCCACGCGCCGCGTTTCATCATCGCCGACGAGCCCACCGGCAACCTCGACCCCGCGACCGCGTGGGAGATCATGCAGCTCTTCCTGCGCATCAACGCGCGCGGAGCCACTGTCGTGATGGCGACACATAACAGAGAGATCGTCGACCTGCTGCGCCGCCGCGTCGTCGCCATCGACGCGGGCCAGGTTGCGCGGGACGACCGTTCAGGCAGGTACCACGATGATGTTGCGCAATCTCAAGTTCGCGCTTAACAGCGCCTGGCAGAGCTTCTGGCGGAACCTGGCCGTGAGCCTGGCCGCGGTGCTGTCGATCACGCTCATCCTCATTCTGGCCGGCATCAACCTGCTGGTGGGACATGCGTTCTCGCAGGTGCTCGACGGCTTTAGGGTCAAGGTCAGCGAGATCTCGATCAACGTCGCGGACGACACGCCGCTGCAGACGACGTACGAATTTCAGCAGCAGCTCGCCGCTGATCCACGCGTCATCAGCGTGCGGTTCGTCACGAAGGACGAGGCGCTGGCGCAGTTCAAGGCGGACCCGCAGAACTTCGTCCTCGCGCAGCAGATCGATGGCAATCCTCTCGACGCCAAGCTCGAGGTCCGCGTCGCCAGCCTCGATGACGTGGCCGCGATCGATGCGATGGGCCGGCGGTGGTCCGGCGTCGATCCCACCGACCCGACCAACTATCAGGGCGACTTCGTGAGCCGCATGCTCTCGCTGTCCTCGTGGCTCAGCCTCGCCGGCATCGGGCTGATGCTCATCCTCGTCATCGTTTCCGTGGTCATCGTCATGAACACGATCCGGACCGCGGTCTATCACCGCCGCAAGGAGATCGAGGTGATGAAGCTGGTCGGCGCGACGGAGTGGTTCGTGCGCGGGCCGTTCGTCCTCGAAGGCGTGATGACAGGCTTGATCGCCGCGTCGATCGCGCTGGCCCTGCTCGTCGTCGCGTACGAGCCGGCCGTCGGCCGCTTCAAGTCGGATATCGCGTTCATCCCGCTGTCCTACGACCCGGCCTTCATCTCGAGCCTGGCCCGAGACCTGCTTCTCGGGGGCGCGATGCTGGGCGCGCTCGGCAGCTACATCGGCGTCCGCCGCTACGTGAGGGTCTAAGCCGCCATGAAAGCGCGCCTCGCCGCGGCGTCTCTGCTCGCCACCACGCTGGCGCTCCCGCTGTCAGTGAAGCCGGCATCGGCGATCTACTGCTATCCCGGCGACCCGCCGGCCGTCTACCAGGCCTGCCTTGCCTACAACAGCGGGATCGGCCAGCAGGTCATCAACCAGAACCAGCTCGACAGCATCCAGGCTCAGATCGGCAACGCCCAGGCCCAGATCAACGCGATCGACACGATGATCCACAACCTGGACAGCCAGATTGCGGCGCAGAGGGCGCTGATCGCGCAGACCCAGGTGGCGATCGACGACGTGAATCGCCAGATCCGCTTCAGCGAGGCGGACCTCATCCGAATGAAGGCTCACGTGACGGTACGCGAGCAGCTGCTGAACGCGCGTCTTCGCTACATCGATTCGCATGGGAGCATCAACTACGTCCAATTGGTGTTGACCTCGAGCAGCTTCAACCAGCTGATGAACCGCATGGTGGGTGCGCAGCAGGTGGCGGCATCCGACAGGCGGCTGCTTGACAACCTCGCGCTCGAGCGCGCCTCCCTTGTGCAGGCCAATGCAGATCTGAACGTGAAGCTGAACCAGGTCGCCGCCCTGCTGCAGCAGCAGCAGGCCCAGGACGCGGATCTCGAGAAGAACCAGGCGACCGAGCAGGCCGCGCTGCTCGTTGAGCAGCAGCTCGAGGTCAAGCTGGCCGACGACTACAACAAGGTCCAGGCCGAGCGCGCCGCGATCGATGCCCAGGTGGCAAAGCTGGCGCAGCAGTACGACGCCGCGGCCGAGAAAGCCGGCGGGGGCTCGGGGGTCTTCGAATGGCCCGAACCGGCGTGTGGATTCAGCTGCATCTCCCAGAGGTTCGGCTGCTCGAGCTTCTACCTCGAGGTGTATGACCCCAACTGCCCTTGGCCACACAAGATCCACACGGGCCTGGACATCGCGGGCCCGTACGGCACCACGATCGTCGCGGCTGACACGGGCGTCGCGTACCTCTACCCGGGGAGCATCGGATACGGAAACCTGCTGGTGATCATCCACGGCAACGGCTACTCGACCTACTACGGTCACCTCGCCGGCTATGCGCCGGGCCTCAGCACGGGCCAGGTGGTGCCGCGCGGCACGACAGTCGCGTTCGAGGGCTCGACGGGGTGGTCGACCGGGCCCCATGTGCATTTCGAGATTCGCGTGTATGGCGTGTACAAGGACCCCTGCATCTGGCTCGGCTGCTAGCCTCACCTTCCCCGCTCGCCGGGGAAGGTGACCCGGCCGCGAAGCGGCCCGGTCGGATGGGGGCGAAGGTTAGTCTCCTTACATGAACCGCCGCGCCGCCCTGCGGGGTGGCGCCACCGCGCTGCTGCTCGTCGTCGGTTTCGTCGCGGGCATTTACGTCGACCAGGCGTTCCCGGAGTGGGTTCCGTACATCGGGCATCGCAACGTCGCGTCGGTCGACCTGACCCCGGTGCAGGAGGCCACGCGCCTGATCCAGGCCGACTACGTGGACACAAGCGTCGACCCCAACAAGCTCTCGCACGGGACGGTGCAGGGCCTCGTCAGCAGCCTGGGCGATCCTTACTCCGCGTATTTCGACCCGGAGCAGTACAAGCGGCTGCAGGAGAACTACCAGGGCCGCTACACAGGCATCGGGATCTACCTCAGCTTCAGCAGCACCGACTACCCGGTGATCACGGGGACCGTCCCCGGCTCGCCGGCCGCAACCGCGGGACTGCAGGCGGGGGACCAGATCGTCAAGGTGGGGGACAAGGACGCGAAGGGCATCACCGGGGACCAGGCGACGGCGCTGATCCAGGGCCCGGAGGGAACGAAGGTCACCCTTACGATCTTGCGAGCGGGCGAGAGCAAGACGTTCACCATGACGCGCGCGCAGATTCAGGTACCCACCGTGCGGTCGGCGATGGTGGGAAACCGAATCCTGTATGTCCGGATCTACCAGTTCGGCTCGCAGACGTCATCGGAGTTCGCCTCGGCATTGAAGGACGGCCTGCCGGGCACTGTAGGCGTGGTGCTCGACCTGCGCGGGGATCCTGGCGGCTTCGTCTCCGCCGCGGACGACGTGATCACACAGTTCGTGTCAAGCGGAGAGACCTTCGAGACGCACGGCCGCAACGGGATCGACCGCCACCAAGTCGGCTCCAACCATGCAGCGCCGAGTGAGCCTCTAGTCGTGCTGGTCGACGCCAACAGCGCGTCGGCGTCGGAGATCGTGGCCGGCTCGCTGCAGGTCCACCAGCGGGCCCGCCTGGTGGGGACGAAGACGTTCGGCAAGGGTTCGGTGCAGCAGGACTTCGTGCTGAAGGACGGTTCGGACCTGCACCTGACGGTCGAGAGGTGGTACCTGCCCAACGGGCAGACGATCGACAAGAAGGGTCTGACTCCGGACGTCCCCGTGACTCTGGCCAGCCCGTCTGACGAATATGACGTCGCCCAGCCGTCGCTCGGTTACGCGAAAGACACGCAGCTCAACGCGGCCTTGGGTCTGCTGTCGGGTGGGTAGACTGGCTAGCGCGATTTCGCCGGGCGGTTAGCTCAGCTGGCTAGAGCGCCTCGCTTACACCGAGGAGGTCGTTGGTTCAAGTCCATCACCGCCCACTCTCCTGTGATCTGATCAGCTGTTGCGAGCCTGCACGGTCACCGTCACCGTGATGTGGTCGCCCATCATGGGCAGCCCGGAAGCTCGATCGGAACGGTGCGAATGGTGCCGAGCTGCCCGGAAAGTCCTGGCGAATGCGCCCGTAGGCGTCGCTCAGGCCAAGACCGGCCAGTTGAGCGCGGATAGTCGCCGTCGAGACCTTGGGCGCTGCGTAGCCGGTGGCGTCGGCCGAGACCGTGGCCGTGGATCCCTGCACGGCGGTGAACTTGGCATCGATGTAATCGAGCAGCTGATAGCCCGGCCAAACCATCCAAGAGCTTAACCAACACCTCCCGGGGACCGGACGCCGAACCGGTTTAGAGGTGGCCTACCGCGGTGCGCGCAAGCTTCTCGATGGCGGTCGAGTTGGTCGTCGGGCTCATGACGATCATCAGGACCGCGTTGGCCTTGAACACGAAGATCGCGATGCCGGTGTTGCCCGAGCTCGTCGTCGTGTATTCGAAGGCCTTGTCACCAACGCCGGTCACGGCTTTGGCGTTGGACACGCCGTATTGGCCGTTGAGGATCGCGGCCATCTGGTCGGGAGAGATCGAGTCGGCGGTCGTGGTGTCGGGGATCGTCTGGGCGTAGACGAAAACCGTCGCCTGAGTGTCCTGGCTTCCATAAACGCAAACGCCGGGCACCGAGTCCCACTGGCGGCGGCGAGATTCGTGACAGTCGTGCCGAGTGCTGCCGAAGCCTCCGCGGCGGTCACGAGGGTGCAGGCGTCGACGTTGGTTATCTGCGCTTCTTTGGTTGGGCTCGGTGATGCCTTTGGAGATGAGCTCGCCGAGGGGCTGGAGGAACCGCATCCAGCGACCAACATGGCGGCAGCCACCAACGCTAGAGCACTCATAGTGAACTGGCGAGGGGGCTTCAAGCGCTTGACAAAGGCTGGGGCGGTCACGTTGGGCACCGTAGTCTCGCAATCGGCCGATCGCGAAGTCAATCCATTTAGGCGCATTCGGGTGCGCCGATAGAATTAGCCGCCGTGCCGAGGTAGCTCAGCTTGGTAGAGCACTTGACTGAAAATCAAGGTGTCGCCAGTTCAAATCTGGCCCTCGGCACCAAATCCGTGTACGACTGACGGTGTTCACCTACACCGAGGGCCTTGTCAACTGCCGCAGGCGCTCATAGGGGGTCAGGCCTCCGAGGGCGCCGTGGGGTCGGGCGAAATTGTAGAACCGCTCCCACTCATGGAGC